>Ga0209309_10002482_pt1 | contig 16755 bp, 21 predicted proteins | sample COGITO_mtgs_1204_2_FD_184807 | JGI IMG/M metagenome (GOLD analysis project Ga0209309, IMG submission 184807) | Pelagic marine microbial communities from North Sea - COGITO_mtgs_120412 (SPAdes) (version 2) | ecosystem: Environmental > Aquatic > Marine > Epipelagic ... | reverse complement strand
TTTAAGGGTTTAGTATATTTTTTATCACTCCAAATTCATTACTGGAAATCAAAAATTAATTACACTATCCAATGCATCGTCAGCATCTTTATGAATAAAGTTAGCTTGATAGTTTATGGTGGTAGTAATATAAGAGTGCCGATATAGTTTTTGAAGCATTATATTTAAATGAGTGGCTACTAGCCTAAAAAATTGCCATGATAAACTTTGTTATTTATACAATCAATTTTAGTCATAGTTTGTTATATATTATTAGTGTCTTTGCAGGAATTAATTTTTATGTTTTTATTAAAATTTGAGTAACTAATCAGTATCTAATATAGTTGTTCTTGGCATGACAAAAAGACCTTGAAAAATTTTTGCTTCATGCCATAGTCGGCAAGAATATTAGTTCAATATTTTTGCTTTTGTACTTTCATGGTGTGAATATCGAAGCACTTATAAGGCATCTTGAAGCATTGGAGAAAAAAGTGGAATCCCTTGAAAAGGAGAATACTTTTCTAAAGGATCGCCTGGCTAAATATGAAAATACCAAGAACAGCCGTAACAGTTCTATACCACCTTCTAAGGATGAGAACCGACCTCTAAAGAATCAAAGCTTGCGAGTCCCTACTGGTAAAAAGCCGGGTGGACAAAAGGGGAGACAGGGCAATGCCCTTGAAATGATAAGCTTTACGGATGTGGTTATTGAGTTACAACCGGAGTATTGCAATGTCTGTGGTGCATCCTTGCAGGATAGGTCCCCTATCAAAGAAAACTCCAGGCAAATAATAGATCTCCCACCCATAAAAGCAGTCTATACAGAATACCGGACATTCAGCAAAATATGCGGTTGTGGATGTCAAACTACTTCGGGCTTTCCACAACGCGTGAATGCCCCTATAAGTTATGGAGAAAATATCGAAGCACTTATTGCTTATTTCCATGCTCGCCAACACTTGCCCTTTGCCAGGATGAAAGTAACTTTCAACAATGTTTTTGGAGTCAATATTAGCGAAGGGGGCATCCATTATCTACTCGGGAAGTTTGCCCAAAAAACCACTCCGATGTACCAAATCATAAAACAACGGGTGCAGCAAAGCCCGGAAGTAGGCACGGATGAGACCGGGGTCAAGGTCAATGGCAAGAAGCATTGGTTCTGGACCTGGCAAACCTCCAAACTTACTTTTATTGCTCATTCAGATAACAGAGGGGGCCAAACTATCGACAGGGAATTCCTCTTGGGATTTCCCCAAAGCACTTTGGTACACGATGGATGGAAAGCACAGCTTAAAACCGCTTCCTAAAACCATCAAAGCTGTTTGGCGCATTTGAGCCGTACGCTGAACTACCTTAACCAGCGGTATCCTAAGAATAAATGGAGCAAAGATTTTAAAAAACTTCTTGCACGGTTCCTAAAACTTAAAAACAAATTGGACCTTCAAAACCGGGAACATCAAATTGAAAGAACCTCCATTGTAAAGCACCTGACTTACTGGAACGGCCTCCTGATAAAAAACATAAAGAGCTTTACACTTTTTACAAAAGAATGCGCAAAGAAAGGCATAGCCTCTTTACCTTTCTCTACTTCAAAAACGTGCCGCCAGATAATAACGCCTCGGAGCGGGCCATACGCAATGTAAAGGTCAAACAAAAAATATCATGACAGTTCAAAAAAGAACAAGCAGCACAGAATTTTGCTAAAATAAGATCGGTAATAGATACAACCATTAAAAGTGGGGCAAATGTCTTAAATAGTCTTATTTTTATAGCAGAATTAGGTACAGAAGTACAAACTGATTAGTTACAAAAAAAAGATTCTAATTTTATAACACCGTAACCTAAAATTATGCGTATTCAAAAATATGTACATTCTTGCATTTTAATTTCTGAAGGTGATAAAAAGTTGCTTTTCGATCCGGGAAAGTTCACCTTTCAGGACAAGCTGGTAGCTCCTGAAACCTTTAAAGATGTAGATTTTATAATTTTAACCCATGATCATCTCGATCATATAGATATTGATGCGTTAACCCTAATCTCCAAATTATCGGGAGCCGATATTTATGGGAATTCAGAAGTGACGGAGGCATTAAGCGCCCAAGGTCTAAAAGTTCATCTGTTTGAAGAAGGACAGAAAATCCTGGGTTCCTTTAAAGTGGATGCTTTAGTTACACCCCATCAGGAAATATTATCTGAAAAATGTCCTAAAAATACCGCTTACCTAATTAATGATAAAATTTTAAATCCCGGCGATTCCTTCAGCAACAAGCTCCTTAGGTTTAAAGGTATCCATTGCTTGATTTTACCCGTGATGGCTCCTTTTTTAACTGAACTGGATGTTTATCATTTTGCGTTAAAAATGAAGCCCGAAATTATATTTCCGGTCCACGATGGATTTGCCAAACCTTATTTTTTAAAGCAACGCTATAATACTTATCTCCCTTATTTTAAAGATGAAGGGATCCAATTTCTGACTTTATATGAAATTGGCGATGGGATTTCTTTCTAAGATTTCAAAAATAATTATTGCGAAGATGCTTTTTCTGCAATAAATATTACTTTTGTTTATAATGTTCGATTACAAACTTCAGGTATTTTATTCGGTAGCTACCCGTTTAAGCTTTTCCAAAGCTGCGGAAGAACTTCATATTACCCAGCCGGCGGTTACCAAACACATCAAAAACATTGAACTTCATTTTAAACAACGCTTATTTGAACGAAAAGGTAACAGCATAAACCTTACTCCGGCTGGGATAACCCTTTTGCAGCACACCAAAACGATTTTTGGCCAATATAAGGCGCTGCAGTTCGACATGAACGCGCTTATAGATCAAACGGAAGGTGTTTTAAGAATAGCCGCCAGCACTACGGTAGCGCAATATGTGCTTCCGGAAGCTCTTGCTAAATTTCATAAAAAATTCCCCAAGGTAAGTTTAACCTTACTAAATGCCAATACCGAAAATGTGGAAAAGGCGATCTTGACCGACACGGTAGAATTGGGATTTATTGAAGGCTATTCCAAAAATCGGGAAATTGCCTATCATCCATTTTTAAAAGATGAAATTGTATTGGTAGTGGCCAATGGTCATTCCTTGTTTAACACGCCTGCTATGAGTGTAAAAGAATTGGTTGATAAGCCTTTAGTGTTAAGGGAAGAAGGATCCGGAAGTTTGGAGATTATCCTGGAAGCACTGCAAAAACAAAGCGTAAGCTTGCAAGATTTAACTATCGAAATGCGCCTGGGTAGTTCCGAAAGCATTAAAACTTATTTAAGCGATAAGTATAGCATGGCTTTTTTGAGCGTTAATACCATTTTAAAAGAACTAAAATCGGGAGAACTGGGAATTATCGATATACAGGATTTTTCGATAGAGCGGCCTTTTCATTTTATCTTTAAGCAAGGCCATCAGTCGGCATTATCTACCTTGTTTCTAAATTTCCTGCAAAACCATTATAACACTAAGTTATAATAGATAACTTTTTATCATTTGCGTTCCCTCTAAATCCCGGCTACATTTACATCGGATTAAGCATTAATGTATTGTTTTTATGCCTTAAAATGTAACTCTATGAATTTTAAAAAAATCAGTCTTTTTGGAAAAGACTTTACCGGTTCAAAAATAGCTTTCCTTCTTATAGCTTCCCTATGCTTAACTCCACTCATTTCGCCACCTATTGCCCTGGCGATAGGATTGGTGGTTGCTCAATTAATAGGAAACCCCTTTAGCAGCCTGAGCCATAAAGCCGTAAATTGGTTATTGAAAGTTGCTGTAGTGGGATTGGGTTTTGGAATGAGTGTATCGAGCGCCCTACAAGCCGGGAAGGAAGGTTTTTTATTTACGGTCGCATCGATTAGCCTTACGTTAACTTTGGGCTTACTTTTAGGAAAGTTGTTCGGCATCGATAAAAAAATATCCAAACTTATTTCGTCTGGAACGGCAATTTGTGGGGGAAGTGCCATCGCGGCCATTTCTCCTATAATAAAAGCCGATGCCAAGCAAATTTCTGTATCTATGGGAATTGTGTTTTTACTGAATTCTATCGCGCTGTTTATCTTTCCTTCTATTGGGCATTACCTGCACCTTACGCAACACCAGTTTGGAATTTGGTGTGCTATTGCTATTCATGATACAAGTTCGGTAGTAGGTGCTGCAGATGTGTATGGCCCAAAGGCCCTGCAAATTGCCACTACCGTGAAACTGGCAAGGGCTTTATGGATTTTACCGGTATCCTTGCTTTTTGCGGTATTTTCTAAAGGAAGCACCAAAAAGATAAAAGTGCCCTATTTTATTGGGTTGTTTATATTGGCAATCGCTATAAACACCTATGTGCCTGCGGTTCAGCATGTTTCAGGTTATATAGTGCAAGGCGCAAAGATGGCCTTAACCCTAACCCTTTTTCTAATTGGTACCAGTCTTACCGCTAAGTCGTTGAAAGTTGTAGGTTTAAAACCACTTTTACAAGCTGTTATTATATGGGGTTTTATTTCGATAGGCTCTTTAATGGTGATATTGCATACTATAAATTAAAACGGCAAGCATTTTTATTAATGATTCCGTAACCTTAACACAAAAATAATTATGAAATTTTTAAAACTAAAAATGTCAGTAAAGATCTGGGCATTAGTATTGGTCTTATTTAACCTTAGTTGTAATACTTCGGTTAAGAAAGATGTTAATAAAAAAGAGGAATCTTCTTCGAAAAGTGAATTGTTACAACCCAAAATAAAATATTCTCCCAAGGATGGAATAATTCGAATTTACGGCGCCGGCGGTCCACAAACGGCCATAATTCGAGCTGCTAAGGTCTTTGAAAAGGAAACCGGGAATAAAGTTGTGGTTAAATTTGGTCCCGAATCTAAATGGACGGCCGAAGCTCAGGCTGATGCAGACATTATTTGGGGTACTGCGGAACAATCTATGACGGCATTTTTACAGACCTATACCGAGTTTAAAAGTGAAAATGTGGAGCCCATTTACCTCCGTCCTGCGGCAATTGCAGTTCAAAAGGGAAATCCTAAGCATATTAGAGGGATTAAGGATCTTTTAAAACCAGGAATGCGGATTGTGGTGGTAGAAGGGGCTGGAGTTTATAACACTTCTGGAACCGGGGTCTGGGAAGATGTCGTGGGCCGAACTGGGAATTTAGAAGATTTGAAGGAATTTCGTAAAAACATTATCAATTATGCTATGGGAAGCGGTGCCGGGTTTAAAGCTTTTAAAGAAGAAAATGCCGATGCCTGGATTACTTGGAATTATTGGGTAATCACACATCCAGAGCAGGCCGATTTAGTAGAGATCGAACCAGATAGGGCTATTTATAGAGATCTTACCGTGGTAACGAATAATAAAGCAGATGCTGAAGCTAAAGAGTTTATAAAATTTCTAAAAAGTCCACCTGCGGAAGAAATTTTTAAATCTGAAGGCTGGATCCATTAAACGATTTTAATACCAATTCTATATATCCATTAAATTATTTATATCATGAAAACCTGTGTAAATTTATCAACGATACTGCTTTTTTTGCTGGCACATTCGGTGTTTGCACAAAACGCGAAAGATTACGAACATCGTTACGATGCCCCCTGGGAGACTTCCCCGCTTGCAGGGACTGTATTTACAGGATATGGGATCGATAATGCGCCAGATTTTCATGGCGATGTAAATAACCCCGATCTTGTGGTTTTCTTTGCGGGTAATCAATATATGGCCGTTCCGGAGCTTCTGGAAGCTTTCAGAAAAAAGTATCCTAAATACAGCCGGGTATTTGCCGAAACAATCCCTCCCGGAATAGAAGGGCAACAACTGGAAAGCGGAAACCTTATTTTGGGGAATATGCGGATAAGCCTTAAACCAGATATTGTTACCGCCGGAAAAGGAAAAATTGAACAAGGGGAAAAAGAAGGCAGGTTTATAAAAACCCTGGCTTACGCAAAAAATAAATTAGCCATTATGGTTGCGAAAGACAATCCTAAAAATATTAAAAGCTTATACGACCTGGGTAGAGCCGACGTAAAAATAAGCATGCCCAACCCAGAATGGGAAGGTATCGCCACCCGAATTATTAAAGCTTATGAAAATGCGGGCGGAAATGATCTTAAAACCCATATAATGAACGAGAAGTTAAGTAAAAATACCACTTATCTTACCACGATCCATCATCGCCAAACTCCCTTAAGGATTATGTACGGGGAGTCTGATGCCGGCCCGGTTTGGTATAGTGAAGCCTATTATCAATCTTCACTTACCAACCATCCAATAGATATGGTTGCGATTCCAGATGCTATTAATGTAGAAGCCACATATATGGCGGGTCAATTAAAAACAGCTCCCCATCCGGAAGCGGCCAGTGCATTTATGGAATTTTTAACTTCGCAGGAAGCAGTGCAGATTTATAAAAAATACGGATTTAGTTCTGTAAATTAAGGCTTTTAAATTAATTAGTATAACCCACGCATAATATGAAAATTAAAAACTTATTGCTCGTTTTTTTCCTTACAATTCTAACCTTAAATTTTGCTGCGGCACAAGAATGGCAAACTCCCGTTATCGACGGTTACGGAAAGGTGAAATACTTTAAAGATGCGGGAATTCAACCCGAGAAAGATAAGGAGTATAAAATCCTTTATCATTTAACTTCAAAAAATGAAAAGGAAGGGGTAAATGCCGGTCTGTGGCATATTGCGCGACAGGTAAATTTATTTGGAGTAACCGGGGTGCCTTCACAAAATGTTAAAATAGTTGCTGTAATTAGCGGCCCCGATACCGATATTGTAATGTCTGATGATGCCTATATGAAAAGGTACCAAAAGAAAAATCCCAACCTCGATTTAATGAAAAAGTTAACTGATTACGGGGTAAAAATCGAAGTTTGCGGGCAGGCAGCTGCCGAACACAATATAGACCCTTATTCAGAATTAAATAAATATACTGATTTCACCCTTTCTGCGCTTATAGATATTCCTACCTATCAAATGCAGGGCTATGTAATAATGTTCTAAAAACGAAGCAATTTTTCCTGAATACCCACTTTTGGCCTCTCAAGCTCAATAATTCGAGCTCAATCCCGGATTTTATAATCTCCAGGTATTTAATTCGGGAAGAGGGAATTAAACCACTCATGAAATAATTATGGAAGATTTAAAATCGGTCGTTAAAGCCATTACCTATTTGTTTGGTACCTGTACAGCATTAATAATTGTATTATTTGCCGGCGCTTACCTTTATAATTCGAATCCCTCGTTGTTTGCACAAAAACCAACTATCGCCACAGTTTGGAAACCTAAAGATGTGGAGGCCGAATTCAGTTCGGGGAATATGCCGAATAATGTAAAATACGGGTATCAACTTATCTCCGAAACCCCAAAATATATGGGGCCCATGGCAAAAGACACTTCTATGAAGTATGCCGGCAATAATCTGGCATGTATGAACTGCCATTTAAAGGCTGGTACACAGGCAGGATCTGCTTCCTGGATTGGGGTGACTAACAGATATCCGAAATTTAGCGGTCGTTCCAATAAAATGAGTACAATAGAAAACAGGATAAACGGCTGCATGGAACGTAGTATGAATGGTAAAAAACTTCCAACCGGTTCCCGGGCTATGAAAGCTATAGTAGCCTATATGGAATGGTTAGGAAAAGATATGCCCAAGGAAAAAGAAAAGGAATATAAAGGATATGCAGAAATCAGCCTTCCGGATACTGCCGTAAACCTGGCGGAGGGAAAATCGCTATTTGCAAAGGAATGCATGGTCTGCCATGGGCAAAATGGAGAGGGGGTAAAACTGACCGATAGCACCAAAGGCTATCAATATCCACCATTGTGGGGGGCCGACAGCTATAATAACGGGGCCGGAATGCACCGGGTTATAACTTCGGCAGAATTTATTAAAGGAAATATGCCTTTCGGACAGGCTACCTGGAACCATCCAAAATTAACCGATTTAGAGGCCTATAATTTGGCAGGTTACATCAATAGCTTTAGCCGACCTCTAAAAGAAAACACCCAGTCAGACTATCCCGATAAAAAGCAAAAACCAGTTTCTACTCCTTACGGGCCCTGGACAGATCCATTCCCACCTTCTCAACACGCCTTGGGGCCTTTTCCGCCAATTATTAAATATTATAAGGAAAGATACCAGCTGGTAAAAACAAAATGAAAAAATTTTATATTTTTTAAGGCCTTTTCAATGAAGGTTTAGGAACGAAAAAACAGCATAAAGAGAAATACTAACATACTCATTATTGCGGTAAGCAGAAAGGTAAGCGATGCCCCGTAAAATGTCCATAACAAACCGTCTCATCACAATGGGTACAATGAAAATGGATGTGCAGATCTTGGTCAATTTCACAATTGTACCCTACTTCACAAAGTGCATATTTTGGTATTCTCGTTCCATCGTGTATTTGATGTACGATTCCGCTCGTTTCAAAAGTCATAATGGTGCGGGATAATGTTGCGCGATCAGCCTTTACAAAGGCATTTTCGATCTCGGTCAGGGCAACGGCCCTATCGAATAGTAGATCAAACTTTTGGTGGCGAGCCTCTTCATAATCCCCATTTATAACCCATTCCATAAATGCTTTTTATATAATCTTCACAACCGGCACGGGAAAGCTTTTTTTTCAAATTATTGATGTGTGCGTAGACAAAATCGTGGTTGTCCAGCATATCGGCCATATCCCCGGATAAATGTTCGGCGATCGACCCTTTTGAGATGAATCTGCTTTCATTGCCGATGAGGAAGAGCAAAAGGCGATATTCTTTTTTAGTGATTTTTATGGGTTTTTTATTAACGGATACCGACTTGGCCATAAGGTCTATCTGCAATTCATTGAACTGAATAATATTTGTATTCTCAAAATTTTTCCTGCGCATCAACGAATAAATACGTGCATTAAGTTCCGAAAGATGAAAAGGTTTGGACAGATAATCATCCGCCCCAAGCTGTAGGCCTTTGATCTTGTCTTCGACCCTGTCCTTGGCGGAAATAATGATGACGCCATCCTTTTTATTTTCCCTCTTGAAGGCTTCAAGGAGCTCAAGGCCATTCCCTCCCGGCAACATAAGGTCCAAAAGGATACAGTGATACCTGTAATCAAATAGTCTGGAAAGGCTTTAGTCCCAGCAGTCTATTTTATTTTTTAAAAAATAAAAATCCATTTTGGCCGGGAATACTGTTGAACAATCAGCAGGTCTGGACTAATTTTATCCGTTTCAGAAATTGGAAATAAAATAGGGGATTTGTAAATAATAATCTTAATTTTGCACACTTAACATACAAAGGCGATGGAGTTCGCCAAAACCGCCCAAAAAGCTAATGACTCCTGCTCAATTTAATCTAAAACGATTATGGGTAGGATTTTTTTATTGGTGGGCGCAGGGGGTTTTTTGGGCAGTATTGCAAGGTATCTCATTGCAATATGGCTGACCAAACACTTCCCATCCGCGTTTCCTTATGGAACATTTGCCGCAAATATTTTGGGCTGTCTGTTGATCGGGCTGGTATTTGGCCTTGGGCAACGCTTTGAATGGCTCACGCCGGAAGTACGCCTTTTCCTTGCCACCGGTTTTTGCGGGGGCTTCACCACTTTTTCCTCCTTTACTTTAGAAAACACAATTTTACTTCAGAATTCCAACTACCTCACTTTTGCCATCTACGCAATAAGTAGTTTCACGCTTGGCTTATTAGCTGTATTTGGGGGAATAACTTTAACAAAAATATGAATATGAAAAACTTTAATCCTTGGCACCACGTGCCCATCGGAAACGGACAACCTGAAATGGTTCAGGCAATTATTGAAATCCCCAAGGGGAGTAAGGCTAAATATGAACTGGATAAAGAAACTGGGATGCTCCGCCTGGACCGGGTGCTGTTTTCGTCGGTAAACTATCCCGAAAATTATGGGTTTATCCCCCAGACTTTGGGGGAAGACCACGACCCGCTTGATATTTTGGTGCTTTCGCAAATCGATGTGCAACCGCTCTGTATTTTGGAGGCCAAAGTAATCGGGGTAATGCGGATGATCGATAATGACGAAGCCGACGATAAAATAATCGCGGTCGCGAAAAATGATATGAGCGTAAACCATATCAACGATGTTTCAGAACTGCCCAAACACTTTGCCCTGGAGCTCAAAAACTTTTTTGAGGATTACAAAAAGCTGGAAAATAAAACCGTCCGGGTGGAAGAATTTCAAAATGCGGCAATGGCGAAAGAAATTATTCAACAAGCAATCACCGATTATCAACAAGAATTTAAAAACTAAAATTATGAAAATTCAAAAACTCATTGCAAGGGAAGTTTTGGACTCCCGTGGAAATCCAACTGTGGAAGCAGAAATTACTTTAGAAAAAGGATTTTTTGGCCGTGCCATCTGCCCTTCCGTTGCAAGTACTGGGGAAAAGGAAGCTGTTGAACTCCGGGACGGGGGCAAAACGCGATACAATGGCAAAGGGGTATTAAAGGCGGTAAACAACATTAACCAAATTATCGCACCGGCCCTTTCCAATAAGGTGTTCGATAACCAACAGGAGTTGGACAATTTTCTAATGGAACTGGACGGCACCTCCAACAAATCAAATCTTGGCGCCAATGCCATACTGCCCATTTCTATGGCATTTGCCAGAGCGGCAGCAGCATTTTCGAAAGAGCCTTTATACCGTTATTTGAATACCGATGGAAAATTCACAATGCCGGTGCCCTGTATGAACGTGATAAATGGCGGGGCTCACGCCGATAACAATGTGGATTTTCAGGAATTTATGATTGCCCCCCATAACGCCCCCGCTTTTTATGAAGCTATCCGAATGGGAGAAGAAACTTTCCACGCCTTGAAAAGTATCCTGAAAAATAAAAATTACTTTACCGGGGTTGGCGATGAAGGCGGGTTTGCACCTAATTTAAAATCAAACGAAGAAGCGATTGAAGTAATTCTTGAAGCTATTGAAAAAGCAGGCTATAAACCGGGCACCGATATTTCCATTTGCCTAGATCCCGCAGCGAGCGAACTATGGCAGGAAGGGAACTATGTTTTATTTAAAAGCACTCAAAAAAAATATTCAAGCAACCAGCTCATTGATCTTTGGAAAAGCTGGGTAGATCAATATCCCATTATTTCGTTGGAAGATGGAATGGCGGAAAACGACTGGGAAGGATGGCAGACCCTGACAAATGAACTGGGGAGCAAGATCGAATTGATCGGGGATGATCTGCTGTGTACCAACAAAAGACTTTTACAGGAAGCCATTGATAAAAACGCCTGTAATTCCATTCTCATCAAGTTGAACCAAATAGGTACAGTTACCGAAACCTTGGAAACAATAGCATTGGCAAAGAAGAACAAATACAGTTTTTTCATTTCCCATCGAAGCGGGGAGACCGAGGATACTTTTATCGCAGATTTGGCCGTGGCAACGGCAGCCGGAAAAATAAAAACGGGAAGCGGTAGCCGTGGCGAGCGCATTGCCAAGTTCAATCAACTCATCAGGATAGAACAGGAATTGGGCAAAGAAGCTGTGTTTACGGGGATAAAAGCCTTTAAAAATAATTAATTAGGCCGTATGAATCTGAAAAAAATTAAAGAATCTTTAGCCTCAATAGAACAAATACCCTCCCTTCTATATCTTTTAAAGTGGATCTTGATCTGCTTGTTAATAGGTGCCATTGCCGGAAGTATTTCTGCGTTTTTTCTTTTAAGCCTGGAATGGGCAACTGCCTGGCGGGAATCCCATTTATGGATTATTGCCTTATTGCCCGTAGGTGGTTTTATAATTGGTCTTTCTTATCATCTATATGGAAATAGTGTCGTTAAGGGCAATAATTTATTATTGGAGGAATTTCACTCCCCAAAAAAGATCATTCCTTTCCGGATGGCACCTTTAGTGCTGTTCGGAACTGTTCTCACCCATTTCTTCGGGGGGTCAGCTGGTCGTGAAGGGACGGCAGTTCAGGTAGGTGGCGCAGTGGCCGACAGGTTTACGAAGCTGTTCAAACTTTCAAGACGAAACCGTAAAATTATGTTGATTGCCGGGATAAGTGCCGGTTTTGCTTCGGTGTTTGGAACACCCTTGGCCGGGGGAATCTTTGCCCTTGAAGTTTTGGTATTGGGGCGTATAAGATTGGATGCTATTATCCCAAGTTTTATGGCGGCTGTTTTTGCTGATTATTTTTGCAGGATTTGGGGCGTTTCCCATACCCAATATCATATAACCGAAGTAGCTAATATGAACCCGGCAAATTTGTTATGGGCATTATTGGCAGGGATTATTTTTGGCCTGGTAGGGATGCTGTTTTCCAAATCGACCCATTTCTGGAGCGATTTGTTTAAAAAATACATCAATTATCCGCCTTTACGACCGGTAATTGGTGGGGTTATTTTGGCAATCGCTATCTATTTTATGGGAACCACCAAATATATAGGGCTTGGCATTCCAACTATTGTCGATTCTTTTAATATTCATCTCAATTCTTATGATTTTTTATTAAAAGTTTTGTTCACCTCGTTTACCCTTGGCGCAGGCTTTAAGGGAGGTGAAGTAACCCCTTTGTTCTATATCGGGGCTACATTGGGCAACGTTTTGATTTGGTTTATTCCTTTGCCAATGGGTTTGTTGGCGGGTATGGGATTTGTGGCTGTTTTTGCCGGGGCAACCAATACGCCCATTGCCTGTACGGTAATGGGAATAGAACTTTTCGGAATAGAATCAGGTGTCTTTATAGCGTTAGCTTGTAGTACTGCTTATTTATTCTCCGGCCATTCCGGGGTTTATTCCTCCCAAATTATAGGAAGCCCAAAGCATCCGGTTTATACCCGCGAAAAAGGTCTTCAATTAGCTGAAATTAAACATAGACGAAATAAAAACAATAATAAATGAAAAACCACATAACCATCAGGATTTACTTTGAATACGGTCAAAAAATAAAAAACCTTTCTTTTTGGAACAGATTGAAGGCCGGCGATTTTGCTTCAGAATTGATAAAAAAAGCCAAAGCTTTTGATTTAGATCAGGCGTTGAATTTTAACGTGAGCAAAGGGTATTTTGAAAAAGGAAAAATTCACTGGGGAATTAGTGAAACAAGGCATTATAAGCATCCGCACGTGGTAGAACTCACTGATACAGAAGAAAAAATCAATGAATTTTTACAACATCAAAAGCTATTGCTTGAGGAAACAAAAATCGTAGTGGTAAAAAGTGAAATTGAATTGAAAAAATAAAGAATTGAATAGGTCAAGCTTTATCAATATACGATCTAAGAAAAATTATGGCAATTAACCCATTAAATAGAAAGAACATAAAAATAAGCATTGGGATAGGCATTTTTCTTTCCATTCTTGCCTTCTTTTTTATTCCAAACCTGGATATCAACACACTTAAGGTAATCTATCTTAACAGGGATCAATCTTTGGACGAAACCTTTAGGATTATTACAAATTTGGCGTACCCGATAGTCTTTAGTATTCCTGTTTTTGTATTAATAAAGGGATTGATAAAAAAGGAAATAATCACAATCCAAAATATGCTGTATGTCATCATTTCAATTTTTGTTGCAGTCGTTATTGTTACGTTGTTTAAGTATGGCTTCAACAGAACAAGGCCATTCATTATCTATGATTATTTAGAAAAAACCAAAGAAAGTTTAAGCCCTTCATTTCCCTCTGGTCATACAACGCTAACATTTGCTATGGTGGCTGCCCTGGTTAATGTATATAAAAAATGGTTTTTAAAATTGATTTTATTTATCTGGGCAATATTGGTAGGCTATTCCCGATTGCATTTAGGTTTGCATTATCCGAGTGATGTATTGGGCGGAATTATTATTGGGGTATCATCTGCTTTGCTTTGTTATAAAATGAGGCAAAATCTCATTAATAAAAAAAAGTTGCTTTTAAGCTCTGATTTCAAACCCCTTTAAGATATGATAGAAAATTTAAATTCATTGGACACCAAGCTTTTCCTTTATCTTAACGGAAAGCACAATGCTTTTTTTGATCCGATTATGTATTGGGCAAGTGATAAACTGTTTTGGATACCCTTTTACACTGCAATCGCAGCTCTTTTGATTTGGCACTACAAAAAAAGAAGTATCCCGATTTTCCTTGCCATTGGGATTCTTATTACTTTGGCAGATCAAATAGCCTCGCACCTTATAAAGCATACGGTAAAACGCTTGCGGCCATCTCATAATTCGGCATTGGAAGGATTGATACATTTGAGCAAAGCCGGGCCGGGAGGCCAATATGGTTTTGTGTCGTCCCACGCGGCCAATGCTTTTGCCCTTGCTGCATTTTTATTTTTCATTTTACCAAAGAAATTCAATTGGTTAAAATGGATATTGGGCTTTTGGGCATTATTGGTTTCCTACAGTCGGATATATAATGGTGTCCACTATCCGGGTGATGTAATAATAGCGGCTTTGGTAGGAATAGGTTTAGGCTATTTAATGAGTAAATTGTATTTTTTCTATAAGAGTAAAGCAGAAAAACAGTTTTCAAATGTTTAAAAATATAACCCGTCTGGTCTGGATACTTTCCCTGGTAAGTATGTTTGCCGATATCGCAAGCGAAATGCTGTATCCCATTATTCCCGTTTATCTTCAAAATATTGGGTTTTCCATATTTTTAATAGGTGTTCTGGAAGGACTAGCCGAAGCGACCGCAGGACTTAGCAAAGGCTATTTTGGAAACTGGAGCGACAGGATAGGAAAACGGATGCCCTTTGTACGGGTGGGCTATTTTTTGAGCGCGCTCTCCAAACCGATGATGGCCGTTTTCGTTTATCCGATCTGGATATTTTTTTCAAGGACTATTGACCGCCTCGGGAAAGGTTTTCGTACCGCCCCAAGGGACGCGCTGCTTTCGGGAGAGGCCACATTAAAGACCAAAGGGCAGGTATTTAGTTTTCATCGGGGCTGGGACACCTTGGGCGCGGTATTCGGCCCTGCACTCGCACTACTGTTTTTATATTTTTATCCGGGCCAACTTAGGTGGCTTTTTTATATTGCTTTTGTTCCGGGGATTATTTCGGTAGGCATTACCTATTTTAGAAAGGAGAAACCATTGCCAACAAAAAAGCAAAAAAGTTCCCCAGGGTTCTTTTCATTTTTTAAGTATTGGAAAATTGCAAGCCCCACCTACAAAAGGTTAATTGTGGGGCTTATTACTTTTTCCCTTTTCAATAGTTCGGATATGTTGTTATTGCTCAAGGTAAACGAGGCCACGGGAAGCGAAAACAATGTCCTTATGGTCTATATCTTTTATAACCTGGTCTATGCCCTTGCCGCATTTCCGCTTGGTTTATTGGCAGACCGTATCGGTATAAAAAAGATTTTCCTTTTTGGACTGATCCTTTTTTCGGGGATTTACTTCGGAATGGCAGAAGCGGGAAACAATACCCTTTTTTATGTTCTTTTCGGGATTTATGGAATTTATATGGCAGCCACCGAGGGCATCTCAAAAGCGTGGGTGGCCGGCCTGGTCAAGAATGAGGAAGTGGGCACGGCAATGGGGCTTTTTGTTGCATTGCAAAGCATCGCTTTAATGGTTGCAAGTGCATTTGCAGGATTGTTATGGACATTTTACGGGGCATCGGCCACCTTTCTGCTTACCGCAATAATGAGTATCTTAGTATTTCTGTTTATGTTGTTTTTTGTTCCCAAAACCAAAAATAAAATGGAACATCCACAATAACTTTTTTAATTCAAAAATAAATAGATATGGCGTACAAGAAAATTTTAATTGCCGTGGATAGCAGTGAGTATTCAATGAAAGCCGCTAAAAAAGGCTTGGAACTCGCTCATCAATTAGGGGCTAAAGCAGCATTGCTTTTTGTAATCGAAAAATCGAAAGCACTTGGCAATGTAGATGCCGGGATCACACACGAACAGGCCTTGATCGTATTAAAGAAAGAGGCCGAGCAAACCTTGGATGAATTGGCCCAAATGTACAATGGGAATGAGCTTTTAAAATTTATGCCCGAGGGCAATCCGGAAGAGGATATCCTAAAAACCGCACAAAACTGGAAGGCCGATCTACTTGTACTGGGAACTCACGGAAGGACAGGGTTAAAACATCTTTTGATGGGGAGTGTTGCAGAACGGGTGATGCGCCATTCCAATATTCCGGTAATGATGGTTTCTTGAAAATTGGAATTAACACATTTAGCTTTTATTCTGAACTATTTGATTGGGGATACGCTTTTAAAAATCCAAAAACCGATAAACGCCCAAATCAAAATGATTATGCCCCCGATTACCCAATTGTTCTTTTTGTTCCAATTATAGTCCTTTGCCCTTGTCAAACACTCCGCTTTCACATCATCACGGATAAGCCTGAAAGCGAAATAAATGCCTATCGGCAACAAAATTAGATCGTCCAAATAGCCAATTATCGGGATAAAATCTGGAATAAGGTCTATGGGGCTCAGGGCATAGGCAATGATTAAATATCAATGCCTTGGCATACCAAGGTGTTCTTTTATACTTATAGGCCAAATGCAGTAGCACCAATTGTTGCTTTAACTTTTTTGCCCAAGCTTTTAGTTTTTTCATAATTATACAGAAAGTATTCAGATGCTAAAGGATTAGCACACAAAAAAAGACAACAAATAAAATTTGAATCTTTTTATTGTTTTTTAGTTTAAGATATTCATATATCTTTGTTCTCACGGATAAAATCGGTGCAAAGGTTACCTATTCGGTTACCTCGATTTATTGAAATAGACTAAGTGTCTGGTTATTAAAATATTGTCAAGTGGCAAGTTAGTTCTGCCAC
>Ga0209309_10002481_pt1 | contig 16758 bp, 16 predicted proteins | sample COGITO_mtgs_1204_2_FD_184807 | JGI IMG/M metagenome (GOLD analysis project Ga0209309, IMG submission 184807) | Pelagic marine microbial communities from North Sea - COGITO_mtgs_120412 (SPAdes) (version 2) | ecosystem: Environmental > Aquatic > Marine > Epipelagic ... | reverse complement strand
CTACTGAGATTTTATTGAAGTTGATGTTGAAGTTGAAGGTTTCTAAATTGACAACAGGTGTCTAAATACGGTTATCGTAGCGTTCATAGGGTTTTCCCCATAACTTTGTGATAACTGCCCCATCTGTGAGTAATCTGTAAGTTGAACTTGAAGTTGAAGGTTAGGTTGAACTTGAGGTTGAACTTGAAGATGTCTAAATTGATGAGGTGTCTATTTTGATATACTAATCAATCATTTCAAAAAGCATTTAAAAAATAGATATGTAGTATAAGTATAATAAAATGCAATTTCAACATTCAAGACACTATTTTACTGGAGGAGGGGGCGGTGATGATATTGGGGTTACTGATGATAATATAGAGTCAGAGAATAACATAGTAACAAAAATAGAGTTCATGACTGGTGAAAGTCATAAACGATACATAAGAACTATCCTAAAAGATAGCGATGGGATTTATATCAATTTTAGACAAAAGAAATATAGACCTCATAATATAACACAATATGAATATAGTTCTGGTGATGCTTCAGGGTGTTAATTCAGGCATTATCTAGTAGTTTTTGATTTAATCTTCTCATGAATGTCTTATGTCTCTCATTTTTTAGATGATCATAATATTCCTTCTCCGCTTCACTATGTTTATAATTAAAATAATATGTGGTTTTATTTTGTATTGGTTTATACATTATTATAATTTAGAAATTAATTAATTCTAGTAAAATTATAATAACGTTTATTGTGTATTATCCGCAATCTAATATGTCTTGAGGTTTTCATCTATATATATACTATAGAGTTTTTTCTATTCCTGTAATATCCAGTTTATTAAATGTTTTATGGATTGTTTCATGTTTCCTATCCACCATTAAAAACTGATATTTCTCTTTAAACATATATTCCCATAATACCTCAAATTCTTTAGGTTTCAGATGACCTAAATATTCTATTCTTATTCTCTCTTTCTCTTTTATATTATTTGTTGCAAATTGTACTAGACATTGGATATTATCTCTGCTGTTTTTCTCTAATGCCATATAATTTTGACTGATTATTAAAATGGTTAATGATAAATGACGGTGATTTCTCAATAGTCTTAGAAGTAGCTTGCTAACTTGTTTATCTCTTAATTCCGTAGCTACATCATCAAGGATTAATAACGAAAAATAATTATTATCCTTATCTGATAAATCATGAGTCTCTTTTATTCCTTCATAAATATCTGCTAGATTATTATAATTTAATGTATCATATACTTTTTCAGGATCACAATCTTTAACAAATGAGTTAGAGTAACTATCTTGACTTGATGCAGGAGAAACGACGAACACAGAATCGAAACATGTTGTTATTCCTGATTTACAATTTCTATATTGTGATTTCATTAAAGATTCCACGTAATGTGTCTTACCGCTCCCTGGTTTTCCTACGATATAGGTACATGATGGAGTATTATTTATTCCACTATCTACAGGAATTTTAGCACTCATTATTTTATCTCTAGTTGATTTTGATATTAGTATTTCGGTATTACCTTTGGTTTCCTCTATTATCATTACTACATTATAGTTAGAATTTATTTAAAATATAGATCCATTATATTTAATTTCTAGTTCATAATATATAGGTGTACTACTAAATGCTACTTTATTATTTTCATCTAATAATTTTAATTCTAATTCTGTTAGATTTCTATGATTCATTTTTTTATGAGATTCTAGTATATTATAATTTATATGATTTATAAAACTATTACTATTATTAAATGCTGATACTGTTGTTGTTCCTGGTTCAGGTGGGATTACTTCAGGGATTATTGTTATAGTTAGAGATGCTGATTCTCCATCTTGTGTTCCACCTGTAGCATTACAAGTATATTCTAAATATGTTGTTCCTACTGGTAATGTTGCATATGTTATAGTAAATGGTGATGATTGACCTGTTAATCCAATATTTGGAACTGCTCCTAAATTAGTTCCACTAGAATCAAAGAAAAAAGCAGTATATGAATAACCTGCTAATTGTGATATAGGATCTGGATATACAAAATATGTTCCATCTGTAGAAACTTGATTTCCAATTATATTAGATAATAATACAAATGATTCAGGACAAGGTTGTTCTATGTTTATAGTTAGAGCAGCTTCACTTTGATCCTGAGGTCCTCCACCAAATGCCTTACAAGTGTAATAAATATATCCTACATTTGCAGGTAATGTTGCATAATCTATTGTAAATGATGATTGATTCACAGTAGTTGTAGCTCCTGGTACTAATCCTAAATCTACATCTTGTTTACTATAAAATCTAGCAGTAAATGTATATGTACTTTGTGAATCATTTGGTAATGCTGTTACATTATAATTACCTCCTACTGATATATTATTACTATTACCCCCTGAAAATTGTAAAGTAATCGGTTCAGGTTCAATAAAAACTATTGATGTAAAAGCATCTACATTTTCACTACTAGTACAACCATATAAAATATAAGCCGCATTTGCTGGTTTTAATGATCCACCTGTGGTAAATGAACTTACTAATCCAGTAGTCCCAATTCCTGCTACTGGTCCAATCAATATATTTCCTGCTGTATAATAATTAGCAACCCATGAAAAGGTTACAGCAGTTGATGGTGTAGGTGTTACTGTCATTTGACGTGCATTTTGATTTACGGCAGGTATAGAATTATTTAATCCACCACTAAATAATATTTCAAATCGGAAAGAGTTATCAGCATCTACAATCCAATTTCTAGGCATAACAAAATTATTAGGACAAACACTAGGGGTTGAATAGGATGGGTCTGAATACTGACCAGTTATTGATCTTCCTGAAGTTAGACTACCAGTATATGTGGTCGTACTTAATTCCCAACTTCTTTTTATTGTTAGCTGGGTTTCACTTAAAACATTAAAAACAATATTTCTATCGGCAACTGGGTCTCCGTTAGGTGGTGTTGCTGTGCTAATCCAAACTCCAATATCTGTACCACCAACAGCACCACTAGCATCAAATAAACCACTTGCTTTTTGTGCTGCGGTAAAATTATTAGGTGTTGTCATTAATGAAAGGGGAGTATAAGATGCTGGTCTATATCCTACCCAAGTCACATCTAATTGATTTGTATTTGATACCGTCCATATTAGTGGTCCATATGATACTGGAAATCCAACTGGGTCTCTATTATCAGTTAGACCAGTAGTTCCAATATAAGCGTATCCATTACTTTGAATACTGGGAGGAACAACAGACGATACCTGTGGTCCCCACGTTAGAGTGCTATTAGGGGTAGGAGTCCATGTAGTCCCATCTAGCGTTTCCCAATACTGCCATGTCCCAGCTAAGTATAAAGCGGTTCCGTGTGGAGCATCTTCTGCAGTTCCAGACTGGGGGTAATTTCCCGCTACTATATTAGGACTCCAATTATTTATAGAATACCCCTGTATCAAAGAAGTGTTAATATATCCTTCGGCAGTCTGATCTAAATCCCAATATTTATCATCTAGTACAATAAATGTATTTTGTAGTTTTACTTTTACCCTTTGAGTATTATTTGTAGCAGGAACTAATACATTAAAACTAACATTTTCTACATCTAAATTAACTTGCTGCTGTGCTGAGTTAGTTCCTATAGAAATTGCTAATATTTGATCTGTTCTACTATCTGAAATATTAATAGTTCTTTCTAGTAGATCTAAATCTAGAGTAGTTCCTAAATCAGGGTTTCCAAAATATGTGGTTTTTGTTCCATACCACCCCCCAGCAGTTCCGACAGTATATACATTAAAAAACAGATTACCAGTTCCCATGACTAAATTATTTTTCATATTTACAGTTAATTCTAGCAATTCATTATAATAGAATATTGGGTTTCCTGGTTGTAAGAAGTATAGATATAACTCCATCTTATTGCTATCATTAAGGGTTTTAGTGAAATTCCAACCATATTGATTTTCTGTTACTAATGATACATCACTAGCAAAATAAGCAAAATCTCCTGGGGCATTATATTCTACTAATATATCAGGTAATGGGGTTGGTGGGGCAGTTGGTGCTATAGGACCATATTGAACTGTGCTAGATATTTGTTGTGCTAAGAGATCTAATATAATCACATCACCATTTGGTCTGAAGAGATAAACTTGATTCTCTTGCCCCAACACTCGTAAAATAGAACAATATTCAGTTTCTACTTGTGGTCCGCCAGCTATATATGGTAAGCCAGCATATGGTTGCCCTACACCTCCATAATTACCAGTCGGTAGATAATGTGAGATACTGCCTCTAGCTGCGTAAAAGAAATTCCATCCAAGTACAGCATACCACTGTGCGCCAGTTGATACTTGCTCTACTGATGCCCCTGTATGATAAACATAATTATTATTTCCAGAACCGATAAAAACTGGGACAGCAGTGGGAGATGTCGTAACAATAAATTGAAGAGGGGGGCTAAGAGTATTATCCAACCAATAAATTAAATGTTCACCGATATTCTGTGGTTGATTTTCGCTGCCGTGGGTTATCGGTATATTAGTTGGAAGGTCGGGAAACATAGTTGGGATACCTATATCACTTACAGTAGTTGTATTTGTCGTTTCATCATGAATAAACACCTGATTAAGGTTTGTTGCTGGATTCATTCTAAAGAAATAGGATATCGTGGGATCATTATCAAAAGAGACACTTGCACTATGATCCCTCGGAACTCCATTAAATATATTAACAACTGACGCCCCAAGTAATGACCCACTAGATGCCCCATATGGTGCTGATGATACAACTGTCTGATTCGATAAATCAATAGTATAAACTATACCTGTATCATAAAATACATTTACCATAGCATTAAACCCTATAATCATATTCATAGACCGATGTCCAGTTTGCGGTAATCCATTATAAGGTGTATTTGCCCCTCCCCAACTCCCTTGATTATATTGATGGTCTGTTGCCCAGCCATTATTAGGCAACCTTACCAACATTTGTGTTGGTGAAATACCGATTGCGTATGATGTATTAGGGGTCGTCGCATCGTGTAATTTATCAGATGTTGTATATGTGGCACCCAAAGGAGAGGTTGTTGGACTGGTAAATCCTCGTTGGCGATAAACACCTGGCGAATCCTCCCATTTAACATATACATTTCCATTTGATGACCATGTTGCTCTATCCATCGCTTGATTAGTGGGAATATTTGGAAATAACTGATTAGCACCAGTGCCTATATCGTGAATCGTAGTCGTATTACTCGTTGAATCGTGTTTATATACCTTATTTATCGTCCCATCATAATAAAAGAAGTATGATATAGTTGGGTCGCTTGGAAATACCCCAGATGCTTGATGATTATGTGGAACTCCATTAAATATATTACTCATTTATATATAATATAGATATATATATAATTGATATGATTCTTGCTTTAAAAAAAACTAGTTTGCAATAAAATTATCTGAATTAGTACTTCCTTGATGTGTTCCATTATAATTACCTACTTGATCATCAACATTAGGGAACTCTTGATTGAAATCATATAAACTAACTATATGTTCAAAGTATTCATGAGATTCAAAATCATCATCAGTATAATAATCAACTATTTGTTGTCCTGTCATTTCATTATTTGTAATTACCAAATCATCTAAATGACCATCAAAATATGTACTACCATAATACCCTTGCATAGCATCTCCTATATTTAGGTCTTCCGTGCTTTGATTAATTGTACGTTCTGTGGTGGTCATGGTTATTACTCCTCTTTGAACATATGATTCAATAGAACCATTAATTATTTCCCCTACAAACCATTTTAGTTTTCCTGTAGTATGATTATAAGTAAATAACCATTTTACACTAGCAGGGGTTGGATACCAGGTATTAGCACCGTGTGCGTGTGTCATTCCTTGATTATTTGCTGGATCATATACTCCATCTGTAGCACTCGCATAAAACCCTACATTACCAGTTCCAATAATTAAATAGATACCATTAGTACCACGTGTTGCTATAGTCCTTTTAACACCAGTACCTGAGTCTGCGTCATGTATTTCTTCCGCTGTGAATCCTATACTCCATGATTCGTTCCAATTTAAAACAGGATTATTGCTATCCATAGGTATATTAATATGATCGTTGCTACCATCTAAATTTACCTTCTGTTCTGTTATTAAGGGTGGTGGTACTGGATCGGTTGTTTCAAATTCTACATCTATAACCTGTGATTGATTACTTATATTAATAGGTATATTACTTAAAATATTATTCCTACTTCCAACACCTGATAAAACACTATCTAATCCTAAATTAGTTGCTAACTTTAATGGAACTTGTGCTAAACCTACTTGATATTGTATATCAGTATTTTTAGGAGTAGAACCAAAAACAGTTTCTGCTACATCTGTATTTGTATTTATTCCTAGAATTTGTGCTATTTTTAATCCTATATCACTAAATAGGGGATCACCTTTTATAAAATAACTGTTATTTATCCTATAATTAGATGCTGGGAATAATGGATCTATTTTTAATGTTTTATCTATTTCATCAATTACTAAACCTCCTTCACTTGGATTGTTTATTTTATGGATACTATTTAATAAATCTAGTATTTCTTTTGGACCATGAATAAATGTTAATGGTATATATACATCTGATCCTGATACTGGTAATACTGTTTTACTACTAGTTATAAATAATTTAACATCTCCTATTCCAAAAGATGCTTTATTATTATCATATCCAATACTAGTAGTATTTGATGGAATTACTGCTTTTACTAATGCAATACTAAGTATTTGATCACTAATAGCAGAAATTGTTGCCCTTGCTAAATTAAATTTACAATTTGCATGATTTTTTACATTATCCACTTCTTCTAATTCTCCATCAGCAGTATTTAAATGTAATCTAATTGTATTTGTAGCCATTTTATAATATATAGTTAGATTTAATCTGATACCCTTAATACACCATCAGAGATTGTATATACAACATTATGAACAGATAAGAAATAAGCAGTTAATGACTGGGTGGTAGCCAACGTACTTACAAATCTAGCTTGGAATTCTGTATCAACTGTCTTAGTATCTAAACCACTATTTGCTAAAATTTGAGGGAACGACTCTAGATTTAATCCAGCAACTCCACGATCATTAGCAGTTGGTACAGTCGCTCCAGTTATTGGGGTTCTATAATTCCTTGTAGTGAAATTTTGAACCATTTGACCACCTGTTACACTTTGAGAAACGTTACTATAACATGTTATTGTATGATTTACCATTTGTGGTAATGTATCGATATAATTCTTTGGGAATTCAATTCCTCCTATACGCACTCTCCACTCATCAAAAAAGATATGGGGAAGATTCATAGGGGTTGCTGATACATCGCTACCAATTGTTTTATTATCAAAAGCAGCTACATATAAGGATTGTAGAGATGTCCATCTCATAGATGGGATAAGAGTAGCTATCTGTTGTGTAGTAGATAATTCTGTCGCTGAATAGGTATGAGGGGTGGCATAATACTGGACATCGCTCCACATTACCGGTTCAGATTTGAAGTTATTCTCTTTTTCTATTTCTAGTTGAGATGAATCGTCCATGGTGGTAATCTCTGCTTCATAGGATACATTAGTAAAATTAAAACTGCTATCGCTTTCAATAATTTCAACTGGGGTTGTAGTGGTTGCTAGACCATAGATAAAATCACGTACTCTATTTGTCCAAGTTATATGAATAGTTAAACCTCCTGTAATTTGTGATAATGGAATATTAGCACTTCCTAGGATACCAAGTAATGGTAGAGATGCAGACATCATAGGCATTTTACTTAGTGTTGCGGTACTCCCTGCTAAAACATCACCATAATTTTTAATAATATTATTACCATATAAATAGCACCCTCCAGCTCCTCCACTACTTTGATATGCTGAACCTGTCGCTAAACTTCTTATACCTCCTGATGATGGATTTGCTTGAGCAACTTGAAGCATGGAATAAATTTTATTATAATCTGAGATTACTGATACTGGTTGATTATCTGAATACAATTCAATTTTAGAGATACATGCAGCTAATCCTGATGGATCTAATCTAGCATTTGAATCATTAGAATTATCTCCTGATATTGGTAAAAGTAAACCTCCTAATGTTGCGTTTACAGAAAAATTTAACCAAGAATTCTTACAATTCATGTACTGATTTCTGCCTTTTTGGATATGGATTTTAGATATACCTCCTTGGGTTGCTACACCTTCGCTAGATTCAAATTTAACTCTACGAATTCTAGATTCTAGCGGAAGTGGGGCAGGTTCATAGACTAACTCATGAGGAATTACTGCTGATGACATTTTTTATATAATATAGTTAGATATTTAATATGAAATTGAAAAATTACCTGAATTATCTACAGAATATAATACTCCAAAAGTTCTAATTGTGTAAATTTCATAAGCAGATGCAGATGTTTGGTTTGGATCTAATTTAATATTTCCTAAAGATTCTAGTATTAAAGCGGTAGCATCTACCCCATCAGCACTATTATCATATTGAGTAAAATCAAATCCTACAGCACCTCTTTTAACATCATACACAGCAGCTGTTGAAGTTGGGAATCTTCCAGAATATTGTCCTCCACATAATCTATTTCCATTTGTAGAATAACTATTTTGATTATAACATTCTAGTAAATGAGCACACATCTCAGCATCAGAACTCATAGGCCTTGGTGGATAATTGGATACACCCAAACGCAGGTACCAACTCTCATATGGATTAAGACAACTCCATCTATCATGGTGACCTGTTGCATTTCTTTGGAAAGCAGTTTGAATTACATTTAATAGTTTACGTGGACGGACTCCATTTATTACATTTGTTTTTAGAAATTCACTAGTACTATTTAACTCAGCAGCACTTATAGAATGTAAAGATGCTCTTTGATTAATATCACTCCAACTAACTGGACCTTTTCCGAAACCTGCATGTTGTTGAATCTCTCTTAAAGAGTTATCAGTTACAACATCAATTTGGCAATCTAAATCAACTGTGAAGGTCGCTTTACCTATACCAATAATAGTACCTAAAGCATCTCCATTATATAAAATGTTTTTAATATCAGGGGTGATATATAATTCTAAATAACAATCGGAATCAAACCATGTAAGGGGGATACTCTTAGCACCTGATAGTAATCCCTGAAGAGTTGGAGAATAATGATTTTTTGTAGATGTGAACTTGGTTTTAGCTGCATTAGCACTACCCTCAACAGGGTTTCCTTCTAATGCCTGAGTACCGCCACGAGATTGAGCAATAGCTGATTTATTAGTTATAGAATTTGGGAAAGCTGCAGAATAATCACTATTTGCTAATAGATTAGTTGCAAAAATTGCTTGTTGATTTTGTTGCATATTAATAGATTGACCATTTGGACCTATAAAATCAATACGATCCCAGGCCGCATTTATACCAATCCAACTATGTACTAAATTACCAGCACCTCCTCCAGCACCTGCTAAAACTGTTCCATCTACTACACACTCCATGGTTACATTAATAAAAGTATTGCTAGTATTCATAAAACCATGTGCTACTGGTGGGATAGCTATTCTTACAGTTTCACCTAATTCATAACTTGTTGCCTCTGAATTTAATTTTGTACGAAAACTGTATCCATCGGTAGCATTTGGAATTCTCTCGTATATGAAATTATCACTAGTTACAGTTGTCATTTTGTATATATTATAATTAGATATAAAATTTATATTATTATAGTATTTCATTAATCAATAACTAAATGATATGGAATTATTGGTTTATCTAATAATATATCATTTTGCTTATAAGATTTATCACATATTACAACCTTATCATTTCCTAAAAAATCATTAATGAGTTGTTGGTTTCTATGAATAAATACTTTTGGTAAAAATTGTTTATCTAGTGGAATCATTATATTGTATATTTAGATTTTATTTTATCTATTACTAGATTATTCCATTATTCTATTCCATTATTCTATTCCATTATTCTATTCCATTATAAAGTTCTAGTTAATAATCCAGATACAACATCTAAATGATATTTAACACCTACAACTAAGACTCCTTGGATTACTTGATCTAAAGATGCTACAATACTATTAAATCTATCCATTTGTAATACAACCTGCTTACTTCTAAAATCTCTCCCTGTTAATTCTCTAGATTTATCATTACTAGATAATGTAGATAATCCCCAATAGAAGTTTGGGGGATCAATACCCACACCACTACCATTATTCCCAAACGGTCCTAACTGGTTTGGTACGGCATTTGGACCGTTTACAGGATAATCGTTTGTTGCTAATGTGGTGGGAACGTAGTTGGAATAGCCGATTAAGATTTGCGTAGCATCCACAGGGTCTACTGGGTCAATATCATCTCCACCAATTGGACTGGCTAATTGACTTTCAGTATTTAATATCTCATTAGATGCTCTAGTAGTTGTTTGTAAATTCATGACCGTTTGAGGGATACTGTTCTTAATTGCTGATAAGTCGGCTACTCCAATATTTCTAGAGTTTACAGGATCACCATTTACTAAAACATTTGATTGATACATACCAGGGAATAAACTTTGATATGGCATAGTACTACCTGCTACTTGACTACTATACCATGACTGGCAATAAACACTTTTTACGTCACGGTAATTAGAATTTGTTAATAATAATCTTACAGAGGGTGTGGCAGGGTTAGCAGATACCACATTACTAATAAAGGTTGTGGCATCCCATTCAAGATCATTAGTTTTAAGATTATTTTTAATATTTTCAAATGTTGCATCATCATATCTAATAGTTTTAACTTCTAGGGATACATTTTTAATTGAGTATGTTGAGTCATTTCCAATTGCTAAGGTATTACCTGTTACTGGATCTTGAGCATATACTACCTCTGACAATCTATCAGTAAAATAGAATCTTACAATTAATCCATTTCTTAACATACCAATTGGAATCGATTTTCTAGCGGAAGGTCCAAATAAAGCAGAAAGAGCAATTGGACATGACACTTTCTGGGTTGTTGCTACAGGTGGAAGGGCGGCTACACTGCTTAACGCTCTACCTGTACCCTGACCCCCGACTGCTCCTTGAGTTTCGTTAGCGTACAAATCTTGAACACTAGGACTGCTATTTATTTGACTTTTGCTTGTATATAATTTAGTCATCATGTGTAATATTCTATTTGCATCTGTTACATCTTCTAAAGTTTCTCCATTTGAGATTACAGTATATCTTTTAAACATTAACATAGCAGATCCTTGAGAGTATAAGTCAAAAGCGGTAGTGTTTGCGGTTGGGTTTGTAGCGGTTGCTGTAAAATCAAAATTGATCTTGGATTTCGTACCATCAATGAACGAATTGGACTGACTATTGATCCTAAATTCCACGAAGTCTGATTTATTGGTGTATTGACCCCCGTTTGATGGAGCTACCTTTATGTAATTACAAGAAGTAGATGCAATGGGTTGCCTTAAAGCCAAATATTCAACGCTTTGATTTACGAAATTATTTACTTCAGGTGCTAGGAATTGTTCATCAGCAAAAGTACTCATTATTATATATTCTAGTTAGATATATTATTTTGAGAATAGATTATTTTATAATTCAATTATTATAATCCAGTTCTTATTATTGGTTTTTTCGGTGTTAAAAATAAATTGTTTTTAGGTTTAAATCTTGCTGCTGAATGTTGATAAAAAAAATACCCTGCTAGACCAACTAATGAAACTACACCTATACCAGTCATTAACATAGATGTAGTTGCTATTGCTGAATTCACCTCTGCCAATTCAGCCATTTCCGTTGATAACGCTATTTCTACATCTTGGTTTACTCCTTCTACTACTTCATGAAATGGAGTTAATTTTATAGTTCCTTCGTTTTCTAATGATGTACTAGTATGTACACTAATATCATCATTTAACATGTTATCTTCGTTTACTTTGTCTAAAATTTCAGGATCATCTAGATTGGGTTCAGAACCCTGTAAAGATTTTGAAACATAAATATTATCAGTAAAAGAATTATGTATATATGGATTAATATCCTCGGCTTCCTCAGTTACATCAACTAAGTCAGGATGCATACCAGTATTAATAACTTTATTAAAATTCCTAATATCTGCAAGTAGAGCATCATAATCATACTCCTCTATAGGATTGTCTTCTAGGTAGTCTTCATATTGCTCAAGTAAATCCCCCTGTCCATCTCCTACATCAGTATAATGATTGTCTACAAATTCATTAAATGATGCTGTATCAGGATTTTCATAATTATTATCTAAAAACTCTTTGAATGCTGGAACTTTATCAGTATCTAGTAATAAATTATGAGGTAGTGCTACACCTGAATAATCGGCAGCCGTCCCTGCTGTTTCATCTAGAACATCTCTTAATGGTGTATACTCAGGATAATGTATCTCTAAATCCCCATTTAGGGGGAATGTATTTCCATCATTGCCTGTTATTTGTTGGGCTTCTAAAATAAAGTCTCGGTGTTGTTTCATACCCCGTATAACTTCTTTTAGACCTGGTAACTGTGATTGTAATTCACCTTGTCTTATATTTGATGCAATTTTTGCAGCTGCAAATGTTGTAACCGTTGCTGCTTGTCCTCCAGTTATAGATATGTCACTATCTGCAGGTGTGGCTAAACTAACAAAATCACTTCCTTGTCTACTGCTGTATGCTCTTTTATCTTTATTATAGTCTGGGTGTACCCACCCATTATATCCATAAAATAATATATTTTTATCATTTTTATGATTTTTTAAAATATTCATACCTAAGGTATTTCCTAGAGAGTGACCTGCCATGATTATTTTACGATTTGGATATTTAGATCTTATAGCATTATAAACGTTTTCATCTCTATTATATCTATTTAATAATGCACCTGACAAAAAATCAGGCATACCTACTTTAGTTACTGCTTTTAATCCAATTATAGCGTCGGCATAAAAATCTATTGCATTTACAGAACCTCTTAAACCTAATAAGATATTTCTACCTTTATTACCTATATAAACAGCGTGTTCTGGTGTTGATAGTGATTTAGATAAACGGTAACCTTTCATATCCCTTCTGTTTTTTGGGGCAGTATATACTTCACTCATTACATGTCTTGCTAAATTTTCGGTTTCTGCTCTAGATTGAGGAATACTGGGAATTAGTGGGGGTGGTGTACTTCTCCGTATACCTGTAGGAATTAATGATGGTTGAGTAATACCAGTTGGAATTAATGATGTATTATTATTATTAGTAATACCTGTAGGAATTAATGATGGTTGAGGAATACCTGTAGGAATTAATGATGTATTATTATTATTATCATTTGCTATTCTTTGATTTCTAGAATTTATAATATTTAATGGATTATTATTATCAGCATTTATTATTTCCTGTTCTCTTGTTGAATCAGTAGATTTATTTAATGATCCGCTAGTTAATAACTTATTATATGCTTCATTATCTGATAACTGTAAAAATGGATTTACCCATGGTTCTATATTAACAGGATCTGTATTATAATTATCTCTTTTAATCTGTTTGATTCTTTCATTAAAAGACATATATATTGTATAGTGATATTATTATTACATTTTCCTTTTTCGTCTTCTTTCAATAGTTGGATTACGTGCTGTTACTATATTAGAATCATTATCTCTACCATTTCTAATCTGGTTACTGTTATTAGAAAATGAAACAGCACTAGACATTTTTTTAGAGTTAATGGGCTCTTGAGTTGCATATTTCCCTGAAAGAAGGTTTTTAGATAATTGTGCTGATATCCCCATACTACGGGCGTTTGCTCGTTGACCTGAAGTTGGGTTGGTACGATCCATATTAGTGGGGTAATTACGTTTTCCAAATCCAGTAGATTTTACTAGATGTACGTTATCCATTTTGTTATATATTATTATTAGATAATAATTTAATGTAATCTAAATCGTCTTGCTAATCTTTGGGGTTTTACAAATTGGGGTTCATCATCGCTAGAAGATTCAGAATATTCTTCAAGTGGTGGTGGGATAAATTTGGGTTTCTCATCTAATACGATACGTTTTTTATAAACTTTTTTTTGTTTAGGAGGATCTGGAACAGGGGTTTCAACTGGTACAGGGGGGGGTACAGGTTTTTCTGCTTCTTCTTTATGTTTTTTTAACAATTCCCTTTTTATTCTATTATTTTCTAGTAGTTTTGCTGTTGCATCTAATTGCTTCTGAGTTCTAGGTTTCTTAACCTTAGGAGGTGCTACAACTGGTGGAACAACCTTTTCTACTTCTACAACAACCTTTTCTACTTCTTCATCTTCCTTATTATTTTTATTTTCAATCATTATATTTAGTATGTAGAAAAAAAATAATATTAATATACTTTATATAGCATGAACCAAAATGAGAAGATACGGAAGATTAAAGAGAAAAATTATAACACTAATCCTGTTAACATAGAACCGTTCGTTAATCCCTTTTTGAGATTATCTGATAATCAGGTTTTAAACAAATTACTAAATCATTCATTACCAAAACCAGGGGCATCTAATCAAAATAGTGTTATTGTTCCAACATCATCATCAGGTAGCATTAGACGTGGGTTTCCTAATAGTAATCAACGAGGGGGTATTATTTTAGATGGACCTGGTTAAAAGAATTACAAAATTAAAAAATAACTATAGTATATATAATGAATCAAAACAGAAAAATTAAACAGATCAAGGAAGAGAATTATTACACTCCTCCAGTAAATATAGAACCTTTCGTTAATCCGTTTCTTAGATTAAGTGATAATCAGGTTTTAAATAAACTATTACATAATACATTACCTGGTTCTGGAACATCTAATGAACCTACTTCTGATACTGTTCCTTCATCTGCTCATGGTAGTATTAGGCAAACGTATCCATATAGTAATCAGGAGGGAGATGTTATTATAGATGGAGATCCTGGAAATAACAGGGGCGAATTAAACAATCCTACAACCGTAACAGCCCCTGGAGGTAACGATGATAGTGAATTTGAACCCCCTGTTAGACGTGATCCTGATGATGATTCAGATTTACCTTTAAGAGATGGTGAGAGTAGAGATCCTGAATTACCTAATAGAAGAAGGGCACCTGATGCAACTACGGCACCGTTACCCTCTTATACTGAGGGGTCTCCTAATTTACAAGCTCAGTTAGTTGCATGGCAAACGAATAATGATCCTAATGTTGTACCTGATGTTGCCCAAATTTTAAATAGAATACCTAGAATTAATGTTGGGGAAAACGATGATGTATCGTTTATGGTAGGACAACCTGATACATTAGTTGTGCATTATCAAAATGGTGACTATCAAACTTTTAGCTTTGGAACTGGTAGAATGGTTACTATGAATGATAGAAGCAGAACTCCTCCTAGGAGTGATGGAAGGGGGGAGGGGCAAACCTTTTTAACACAGAGTGAAACACCTAATTATCCAACTAGAACTCCTCCATAAATTTAAAATATGTATATATATTATAAATGGATACTAGAAGACTGTACTTAAACTCAAAGGATACTGATACCCCATACGTTTTGAACAACGGTTTACATGTGTCAGTTAAAGAAGCAAATATATCTTGTCTTCCTGATCAAAATCTATCTGTTTCTTTAGTTAGGGCAGAATTTCCAACAACATTAGAGGCTGTAAACAGAACAACTAAAATAGGGAACTCACCCACAAAAAATATTAGTTTATTAACATATTCATTTAATGCAACGGTATACAGATTGTATTTTAATGATTATCTTGATGTAAATGGTGGTATAGCAAATCATACAAATATGTTATGGACTTTGCAAACCAAGATAAATAACATAGTTGATAAAATCAATTTAGATGTCGGGTCCCCGCTCTTGAAATATAACGATGAAAACGGCACTACAACTAATCGATTAACTTGTGATGCCAGTATCACATTTGATTATACACAATCTAGTAAAAAAGTATTAATCGCTTTGGGACTATATACAGATGCTAATACTGTTATTAACACTACAACAACTGCACCTTATGAATACAACCTTGCTAGTGCTCTACCTGTATTATATCTTGCTTCTAATTTATCGGTTACAAGTTTTACTAGTAGAAATGGGGGAAATATTCAAAATATATTAGCTAGTGTACCCCTTACGATTGATAGTCAGATAACTGGATATAAATTATTGGCTAGTAGTGTTGGGGGAACTGATGAACACAGTATAGTATTACCAGCAGGTGTTAATTACATTAATCATGCTAACGCAGGAGCACATAAACCGATTTCTCAACGCTATATTGGGGATATTGAATTACTGTTACAAAATGAAGAAGGATTGGAGATAGGTACAGGACAGAATAACTGGAGTTGCACCATAGAAGTTAAAACGGTTTCTGCAATTACTAATTAATTTATGCAATTACTAATTAATTTATGCAATTACCAACTAATTAAAAATATATATTAGAATAAAATTGAATTGATTATTTATTTTTAATTATTAAAATTATAATTAAAAATGAATAGAAAATATAGGAATAAGCGGTATCGTGAAAAGCATAGTGTTAATTTATCAATAAAGGGTAAGAGGTATTATATTGCTAATAGAGAAAGGACTATGAATACTAATAGGTTATATAAACTACATGTTAGAAGTGAATTTGGAATGTTATGTAAGATGTATTAAATCTTTTTCCTCTTTTTTTATG
>Ga0209309_10002479_pt1 | contig 16772 bp, 17 predicted proteins | sample COGITO_mtgs_1204_2_FD_184807 | JGI IMG/M metagenome (GOLD analysis project Ga0209309, IMG submission 184807) | Pelagic marine microbial communities from North Sea - COGITO_mtgs_120412 (SPAdes) (version 2) | ecosystem: Environmental > Aquatic > Marine > Epipelagic ... | reverse complement strand
TCTCCTGGAATGCTCAAAGCAATAGCTAAACATGTTATCAAAAAAATTATCTCAAAAGGCATGGATGCTGGAATGGGATTTTAAACTAAATAGTATGACAAAATTAGAACAACTTAGTGAGTTGTTGGTTTCAGAGATTAGCCAGTTTGAAAAAACGGTTAATAAATTGGAGAAAATTCAGCAACAGAAAATCGGAATTGATAGTATCGCTTTTGAGAAGGTGCTTGTGCATCACCAAGAAAGGATGCAAAAAGATTTTACCGGCTATTCAAAGGAAATGAAAGATCTTGGATTAAAGTTGAAAGATGCAAAAGCTTATCCCATTTGGGCATTGATAGTTTTTGGAATATCGATTGTACTTAATGGGATTTTGATTTATATATTAATCTCCAAACTATAGTGTAACCCCTACCTTTTTCTTCTAATTAGGTTATAAAAAATGGCTATTGTAAATTAAGTAAATCTCGATTTTAAAAAGCGCTCATTAATTTAAGATAATCCAAATTATAATGTGATTATTTATGTAAATTCAATCAGGAAATATTAAAAACACCTTACTTACACATTATAATGTGGATTTTATTGTATTGTTAGGCCTATAACAATTTTTGAGGTTAAATTTCACATTAGAGTGTGGAATCAAGGGTGTAAAAATTTTAAAAGTTTATGGGAGCATTGAAGAATATTGGACAACTAATTCAGCAGCGTCGCGATCACATGAATATCACGCAGAATCAATTAGCCGATATAGCTGATGTTGGGATCAATACCCTATACAAGATTGAGACGGGACAGGCCAACCCCACCTTTGAATCCCTACAGAAAATTACAGATATCCTCGGATTAGAAATTACATTAGAAGTCAAAAAAGTATGAGTGATAAATGAGACAAGCAACTATATTATTTAAAGGAAAAAAAGCTGGTAGCTTAAAACAGCATGATAACGGAAGTTTTACCTTCCGATATTTGGAAGAATGGTTGGCTAATCCGCAAAATCCATCCATTAGTCTTACGCTGCCCCGATCACAACCAGAATATCAGTCTGAGTACTTATTCCCGTTTTTTTATAATATGCTTCCGGAAGGAAGCAATAAAATAATTGTTTGTCAGGCAAATCGATTGGATTTAGATGATTATTTTGGAATTCTTATGACTACCGCTCGTTATGACACCGTAGGTGCTATCACTGTCATTAAAAATAAAAATCCAAAATGAAATGAAATCACTGCCCCGGAAACTTAGCCAAGGGATTTAGTACTTATAGCAGCACCAGGTTAAAGCGTGTCTTTGAAGGTCGAAAATTTTCTCATTTGCTGCCTTATGACTCACCAAATTCTAATAGCGACACCGATAAACTCTTTGAAGAAAATCAAAAACGTATTACTATCTCAGGAGTCCAAGAAAAGTTTTCTGTTCTCCTAGAAAAAAATAAGTTGCGTCTAATCCAAGAAGGTGAGCAAGGGACTTATATATTGAAACCGATTCCCTACTCCGGCAAGAGGCGGAAACAAATGCCTGCCAATGAACATTTAAATATGCATACAGCACAACACATATATTATACTGAAACTGCCGAAAATGCGTTAATTTGTTTTTAAAAATGAAGTTCCCGCTTACAATATGAAGCGTTTTGATGTCCATTCCTAAGGTTCAAAGAAAGCCAAAGAAGATTTTGCCACCCTTGCGGGCAAAATTCCTCAAACACATGGTGACCATTATAAATATGAGGGTAATTCTATTGAGTTATTTCAGTTGATGAAAAAATTGCTTCCGGCTTATCGGATCTTTATCTCCTCCCGTTATTTTATTTTTGTTCTCTATAGAACAATACTATTAAAAAAAAGAGAGCCCACGCGTTGTATATGCTTAGTGCATTTAGTGAGTGCCATAGACCTCACCTTGTGGGTGTACAAGCACCCTCGAAATATCTTTCAATCTATAATTAGTTCAATACCTGCTTTCTCCGCCTTGTATTTTATTTTGGTCATTAGCTCGTAATAGCTCCAGTTTCTAAATACAAACTCTTCTTCTTTCGCAATCCCGATCTTATCTTCTTGATTTAATAAGATAAGTGTTCCGGCTTGTTGATTAATGCAAAAATCAATTAATCTCCTGCTGTAAACATGGATACGATGGTGTATATAATTACTTTCTGCATCTCTAAATTTATTTACGGCTTTTGTTTTCCTTTTGATACCATTACTAGATCTGGAATAAGTAGCTCCAACCTGCGCTCTTTTTCGAGCAGCTTGTATAGCTAATCTTCTGTATAAAAATTCTTCCCGGGTACCTATTGTAAGCTTTATTTTACCGCTTTTCACCACAATTGGATATTCCAAAGACAATGAAGCCTCTGCAATCACTTCCGGTCTCAGGCAATGCTTTTCTTTTTCTATTTCTAATACCGCTAGCCAGAATATCTTGCCATTTTTTAATTTAATATGAGAAGTGCAAAGTTTAGTTTCTCCTTTTATGACTCGCTGCAGAAAGTTCCACTTATCTGTAAAGTCTTTTCCTAAATAGGTGCGAAATGGAATTTGATTTAAACTAAAACAAAACGCTTGTTTATCTTCATTAAAATGTAATCCACAAACTAATTCCATATCAAATGGAAAAGCCATATCTCTACGGAAATTCTGCAAGGATCTTTCACCACTCCAATATTCCGGCTTAGTTTTATTAAAAGATGAGATTAGACTTTTATTTAGATTAGACAATATATTAGTAGGAATCTCCCCTTTAAAACGATTAGATATTACTCGGTAAGTAGTATTCATACGAGAACGATTCAATATTCCAGAATCATCCTTATTTTCATCCACGAGTTTATACTTAACCCCTTCGGAAATATAGAAGAATTCCTTAATCATTTCCTGAGTATACAGGTGGGTAACGATTAGGTTTGCTGCTCGAAAGCAGCGGTTTTGCCATTGGTAAAGTTTATCTAATGCCTCCTTCCGTTCTTCTTTAGTTGGAAGGTCCACCAATAATTGGATCTTTCTGGTAAGTTTGATAGTTGAATTTTCCATATTAAGCCTGTACTAATTGCTGTTGGTGCTTCTCCTGCATAAGCTTATAAGCAGTCATAAATTCCTGGTGTACCTCCTTTTGGGAAAGGTTGAGCTCCCTGGCAATCGAAGCAAATGAGTACTGCCTTTCTGTGCGCAGCTCCAAGACTTTTTCCTGTTCCTCGGTCATTTTATCTTGTAGCTTTACCGCTAACACCGGTTTTGGTTTTGTTTCCAGATTACTGCCCTGGTGGATAATGTTTTTGATATCCTCGATCGCCCTTTTAACCTCATTGCTGGTATGAGTAATACTGGTTCCCATAAGCTTGGCAATGGTTTTATACTGAAACCCGTATTTTAAACAGAGTTCTATCAGACGTCGTCTTTCAGAACTGAGTAAAGGAAAAACACGGCTGATCCGGTCAAAGGCTTTCTGCTGGGTCTCGCAATCCAGTAAATGTTCATCCTCTTTCCCGGGATCATAGCCGTGTAAATAATCCTGATAGTTCTCATAACTTTCTAACGAATTAACTCTACGGAAAAACTTTGTTCTAGGAGTTGTATAATAGGAATAACATTCTCTTTTCATCACCATTCGTAAGAAATAGTAAATATGCTTTGGGGATTCTATACAATCTCTGTGTATCCATAATTTTAAAAAAGTATCCTGTACCAGAGATTCTACCACAAAATTATCCTCAAGAATTTGCTTGCCCACCCAAAAGATACTTCGGCTGTACCTAGCGTGAATATTTGCAAAAGCAACGGGATCCCCCTTTTTTAATAAATCGAAATTACGCTGTGACATAAGAGATCGCATTTAAGCCAGTGAAACCAATCACCAGAATTAGTTTAGATTCAGCTGAAGCGATTACTTAAAAGTTAGAAAGAGAAGATAGCTTTGAAAAAATTGAGAAGAATGACCTTTTATTGTAAAAATAAAGGCGTGGAAACTCAACTTACCGATTCGAGGTACTGGTATACCCTGCAACAATAAGCAAGCCCACGCCCGGGTCGTGAGCATTGTGCTTATCATCTCGTTGCATAAAATTACCAGTTTTCGAACCGAGACTCAAAGCGAAATGCTTCTAATATTTTACTTTAAGAAGTTTCGCAAATATAAAAATTAAATCATTTTGATCTAACTATTAGCTAAATAACAAAAAATATCTTTTTGTTACAAGTTCTTGTAACATTTTTTCTTTAAAAAATCCTTGTATTTACTTTCTAAGTAAATTTTATGAAGGAATCGGACTTAAAACGACAACTAATTTTCGGACAACACTTAAAGCAGCTTCGCGAAAAAAAAGGTTTAAGTCAGGATGATATTGCTGCAAGGTGCCGAATTACAAAAAGTAGTTTAAGCGTTATCGAAAATGGAAATAGAAATTTTTCCTTTACTACATTACTTGCATTAGCAAAAGCTTTAGAAGTAGAACCTAAAATTCTACTAGAAGTAAATTTCGATTTATACACTGATTAAATATCGCGATTCTCCTACTACACGATTTGCTATAATCTTCTTATATTATAATTCTTTAATTGTAATGAAATTGTTCTTATCCATTTTAGAATTATTCTGTTTATTAATATCAAAATACATATAACGAGTTAGCTACAATTACTAGAATGAGCATAGAAATAACACTTTATACCAAGAAAGCAACAAAATCTAGGTTGATCAAATATTTACGAGATCACGATTTTTATAAGGTAAAACATTTCATAGACTCTTTTAATGATGAAAACAATCTTCATTATATGTGGTTCGGCTCAAAAAATAATGAATCAACTGCTGGAGTAGAATCAACAATCATTAAAGTAGATAATGACTTAAAAAAACAGTTTAAATGCTCAGACTGGATTTTGCACACAAGAACAAAATATAATGGAAGTTTTGAAGATAAAGCGAAACAAAACGAGATAATAAAAAGTGCTAGAAAGCAGTTCGGAGGAACATTTTATAATGATGGATATGGAACAAACAGATATATTGACTTAAATGACTATCCGAGATTTCAACCTCACGAAAAAGCAATTTCTAATATAAGAGAGAATGCATTAGAAAAGCTATTTCAAATTACCAATAGTGTAGAGAATTACGAAAACCCGCTAAGCGATCATTTACAGAGTATTAATATTCCTGCTTTGAAAGATTTACTAAAAACTAAAGATCCAAGCGTAACTTTATATAATAGTTTAATCCCATTTCTAGTATCGGTAATTGAGTATTTCTTCGGAGAAATATTTATAGCAATAATAAGATATGATCCCGTTGCGAAGGAATTAATTGCTAAAGAAAACTTTAAAATCGGAATTTCGGAAGTTATGAAAATTGAAAATAAAGTAAAATCAATTGAGGAGAGCGTAGCTGAGAACTATAATTTTCAAAATCTCGATAGTATAAATAAAGTTTACAATAAGTTTGTTCAAATAGATATATTTTCAATTCTAAGTAAACGAAAAAAAGTTAACGGTAAAATTTTAAGAATTTTAAATAAGCTAGAGGATTTAATCAACTCACGACATAATATTATTCACAACTTGGAATTTAATTATGAAATGACAAAAAATGACTATCTAGCTTATGTGAAAACCGTTGAAAAAATGATTGAAATAATTGTTGATGAGTTAGAAAACCAAAGAAAATTAAATATCGAAAGGTAACAGTGGCTAACAACGTATATCGCAAATAGGCGTAAAATCTAAAGAAAATTTTTAACTTGATCAACAAATAAAATCGTAAAGCGACAAATCCGATTCCCTACTCCCGTAACTTATGTTAACCGTATTTCAAGGTTAAATCTAAACTTTTTCTACTATTTCTTAGGCTGCAAATTTATGTAGTTCCACATATGGAGCACCTCTTTTTACTACTGCAAACACTCTGGATAATAGCTTATTGCGAACATTATTCAGCACAATCATCTTTAGTTTACCTTCTTCTAGCTTTTTATTGTAATAACGGCGTAATTCACTATCATGTTGAATAGCTGTACAAGCAGCCATGCTAAGCAGACTCTTCATTTGCCGGTCTCCCATCGGGTGACATTTTCGCCTTTTATGAATACTGCTCCCAGAATTATGACCAAAAGGAGCAGTCCCACAATAACTGGAGAATTGGCGCCAGCTATCAAAACGTTTAAAATTATTGGTGTGATAAAGCAACTGGGCACCTACCACTAATCCCACGCCTTTTAAAGAAGAGATCAACCGATAGTTTTGTGATAATGCTTCAGAATTCTTTATAAGTGATTTTAGTTGCTTCTCTATTTTATTTATTTGAGAAGTTAGATGAGCAATAGAGCTTACCAGCGTCTTGCAACAGGTATCGGTTGAACTACTGCTGAGTAACTTCTTTAGCTCGGAAAGGGTACTCATTAATCCTGTACGACTTCGAACCAGTTGATCCCGTAAAGCGAGTAATCTGCCTACTTCCAAGAGTTCCTTATCTTTCAGCTCACTGGCAGAAAGTTCCTCTCGGTGAAGCCAACCATATCTGGCGATCATCATGGCATCTACAACATCATTCTTCTCCCTGATTACTCCAGAGGATCTTTTGATCACTACTGGGTTTTCCGGCACATAAACCGCCTTCTTCGACGATAAATACAACGCTAACTTCAAGGAATAATGACCTGTATTCTCAAAACAAAAAACACTTTCTGTTCCTTACCGTTAACCCATTTCAACAAGGCTTTATAACCCACTACATCATTACTGAACTCACGATGTAAACTTCGATTATATGCAAAAGCATCTAACTTGTTTTTTGAAACATCAATTCCGATTACTTCTTGATAATTTTTCATATTTTTAAAAATTAATATTTGAAGGGCGCAGTAACTAACTCCTTTAACGGGTTCATTTATAGACCTGGTATTAAAAATGGTTCTTTGCTGCCCATATGAAGAATAGAGGACTCCAACGGATATTTGATCTGTAATTTAGAGACCGTTTTAGTTCTCCTACTTCTTCATCTCAAAGGTATATTTATTAATAAACGAAGTAAATGAGACCGTTGTTTGCAAGTTAAAAGAAGAAAATTGCAAAAATTTTATACAGATTATAAAGGTGAATTAAGAAGTGGTAATATTGAATTATTTCTTCAAATTTCAATTGATATTTATTTAGAAATATTAAATATCAAAACTCGTATTGACATACTTCATGAAAAATTAAACCCAAAAGATATACCAGATCCTAAGAAATTTGTGGTTGAAAGAGTTCAATTTTATGATGAAATTGGTTTTCTCAACAAGAAAAATTATAAGTTGGCAATTCAAGGAATTATTACTTTATCCACATATTATGAAGCTCTTATAAATGAAATTGGCGTTGTAGAATTAGGATCAAAATATTATAAAGAAAATTTAGATAAATTATCAGTTCAAGCAAAATGGGAAATTATCTTAAGACTTATTTATTCTAAAGGTATTGACAAAAATTCTCAAGAATATGAATCATTAAATGAAATAATAACTCTGAGAAATAAACTTGTCCACTATAAAACAAAAACGTTAGGAAAGCCTTCAAAAGAGAACATACAACAGGAGAATGAAAATGCTAGAAAAATCATGATTATTTTTGAAACTGGAATTGTATGTTTGAAAAAATTTCATTTGAATTTACGAAATATTGATAGTTCTAAAGAAATTTTGAAATTTTTTAAGTTTTCTAGAGAATTAGAACGTTTTTAACCTGCATACAACATCGGTTAAGCGCAAATAACGGGCAGTTTAGTGAAAATTGTTATTTTAGAGACCAAGTACCAAACAAAAAATCCGACAAGTTCGCGTCCCTTCTATGTTGTATTCCAAGTTTTAGATAATTATTTTTCTATATTTAACAAGTTAGCCTTAAGGGGAATTGAGCTCTGCTGGAGAGCAACTCAGCAGCAATAAGGCTTTCGACAGTGAATGAAGATTCCTTTTCAACAAGGGATCTTTTTAAATTTATTCATTGTCCTCCATGGCTAAGTAAACTCAAGGTTTTTAGCTATTATTTTATCTGTAACAGTAATATTATAAAACAGCCTTCTATTAACAGTCTCCATTGAGCTGCATCGTCTTGTTTAGTTTATATAATTAAGTGCGCCGTAGTCTACTAAATGACAGTCGGTAACGCTGCAGGGACGCGGGAACGGTCACACTTTGAAATAGTTGTTTTATAAATTACTTTTTTGATATTACTTATATCCCAATTCATATTTAGTTTGGTTATTCAGGACAAATCTCATCCTGCTTACTATTTTTTTTGTAATGCGTATAATTGCTTTGTTGGGTTTCATTCTATGACCCAGTCTCGAATAAGCGGCTCCAAGGGCAGGATCTTTTCCAATAGCTTTCCAAGAGGCTTCTATTAGAATGTCCCTGAGTATACGGTGTCCCCTTGGAGTGATTTCTCCGATCCGTTCGTTTTCTCCAGAGGAAGTTGTAGCCGGTACTAACCCTATAAAACCACATAGACTGTCAAGGCTTTTGAACCTTTTTATATTCTCTATCTCTGTAAGAAAGGTGATTGCTGTGATATAGCCTACTCCTGGAATAGACTGTAGCAGTACCATATTATCCTTATAGCGAGAAGTGGCAGAAAGAGCCTTAACTTTTCTGCTTATTTCAAGCTTGTGAGCATAAGCATAGTGATACTTACCTAAATGATCCTCCAGAGTTTCCCGGAAAGACCCCACTTCCAATTCCGTAAGCCATTTGATGAATTTTCTTGTCCAATTATCTTTACTTAGTTCTTCTGGGATGTCAAGTCCGTTACAATACAAGAACGATTTAATTTGTGTCTTTGTTCTTGCAAGATCTCTGGATCTGGTTTTTCTCAAACGAACAAGACTTCTATCTGCCAAAGTTTGGATTGAGGGAATATAAATCGGGGTTAGTTCACCATTCTTTAAAGAACGAGCAATTTTTTGGCTGTCCCTAGAATCATTCTTTTGTACCTTTTCTTTTCCAGTAGTGGGAACATCTGCAGGATTCACTACAATAGATTGGATACCCAATTCCATTAATCGATAATGAGGCATAAATCCAGCAAAACCAGCTTCATAGACACTATAAAAATTGGCCCCGGGATAATTTTGTTGGAGGTGGTTTAAAAGTGTCTTGGCATTGGCATTCTGCGAAAAGGTTTTCTGGTAATAGGGATCCATCATAACCGTTACATTCCAGCTCTTAAGATGGGTATCAATTCCAACATAAATATTTTGGCCGGTGAAGTCGAATTGTGTACTTTGTGTTTGCATAGGTTTTGGATTTTAGAGTAAGTAACTAGATATTACTATATTACAATAACTATCTGAAACTTATGCTTTTATCCTTAATACAAACATAGGGCCTACTCCCGCAACTTGTGTTAACCCAGACCGTTGTGCAACATGCTGAAAACCCACCGCAAGGTCAAGCACATTTGGTTTTTGCCTACACGCAAAGCCAACGCTGAAAAACCAAAAGAGCTTGCCCTTACCCACCGCTGACTGACAATTATTCAAACATTTTTTACACTGTTTTTCGTGATATTAAATCAAAATTGATTAGTTTAGCCACTTAAATTTATACGGACATGAACCGAATAAAGGAAGTACTTGAAGAAAAGGGAATTAAACAAAAATGGCTTGCCGAGCAACTTAGTAAAAGCTACAATATGGTTAACGGCTATGTACAAAACCGACAACAACCCAGACTTGAAGTACTCTACGAGATAGCAAGAATTCTTGATGTAGAAGTCAAAGATTTAATAATTGAGCAAAAAGACATTAAATGAGCAATATCTACGAACAACGATTTTTTTCGGCCCTGAAAGACACTTTCATTGGGCATCCGATAAAAGGTAAATCAGGCTATGTGAATCTTATGGATTTGAAAGCACAATATTTTGCTGAGATTGAACCGTACATTAAGAAAGAAATAGACAAACAAATTGAAGCCAAATACCGTGAAGAATTGTTCGAAAAGCTGTTCAACTTCTTTGACTGTTACCTGAACGAAACAGGAACCGTCTTTTTCGCAAACTCTCAAATTCACAAGAACCTTTACGAAAAGGTCTATTCTGACCGTGATGATGTGGCTCTGTTTTGGAAGACACAAAAACTCTATTATGTAAAGTCTGAAGCCAATTATGACGACCTTCAAACGGAAGTCAACGGCATCAAGATTAAATTTGACGCTTCTGAAATAAAGCACGCCAAAGGGAACGAGAAAAAATCCATTCAATTCTTTATGGTTAATGCCACTAAAGACGAAGTGGTTTTTAAAATCCGTTATCAAGAGAACAATAAGTACGACCGACTTAAAACGTACTTAGACCTTGATAAGAACAATGACATCATTGACAAATGTATTGATGAGTATGGTTCTGATTTACACCCAAACATTGTTTTCGAGAACACAGGTATTGACCAAACTGTATTTGACAAAAAAGGCGACCAAAGAAAATGCCTATACATTGAAAACTTAGATGATGCCTTAGAATCTGTTAAGGTTGAGTATAGTATTAATGACTTATCGTTAATGCTTCAATACTTACACAAAAACGGAATCATTTTGTATGAAGAAGATTTGAAGAAAATCTTCAGCATTTACAAACGCCAAAACGAAATAGACTATTTCATACACAAGGATGCCGAAGGGTTTTTAAAAGAGCAATTTGACATTTACGTTTACAATTGGCTGTTTAATGATTTAGATACTGATTTTGATGTGGCAACTGTAAAGCGGATGCAAAACATTAAAAAAATTACGCATAAAGTCATTGAATACATTGCCCGTTTTGAAGATGAACTCAAAGCTATATGGGAGAAACCAAAATTTGTACGCAAATGTAACTATGTTTTAACACTGGATAGACTTGCCGAACATATCGATATTATTGAAAAACTGATAAAAAGCCCAGGGTGGAAAAATCAGGTAGAAGAATGGCAAGGCCTACACAATGAATGGACAGACGAAAAAGGAGATGTAACTAAAAAGGAATGGAAAGAATTTGCTTTTGCATTTGAAAAGGACTTTGAAAAACAAGTCATCCAAAAGGGGAAATTAAATCCTACATATCAATTTTTACCCATTGACACGAAGTTTTTTCCAGAGCTAAAATATCAATTAGTTCAACTAATTCAGGATTATCAGGAGAGTCTAGATGCTTATATTGTAAAATCAGACAACCATTTATTACTTCAAGACCTGCAAAACAAGTATAAAGAAAGCATTCAACAGGTTTATATTGACCCGCCATTTAATACAGGAAGCGACTTTCCTTATAAAGATTCATATCAAGATGCTTCTTGGCTTTCGCTAATGCATGATCGTTTGCAGTTAACAAAGTCTTTGATGAGAAATGATGCTACATTCTATTTGCATTTGGATGAAAATGCAAATTTCTTAGGAAGAACTTTATCCGATATAGTTTTCGGTAAAAGCAACTTTAGAAGAGAACTAATTTGGAACATTCAGGTATTGTCAGGTTATAAAGTAAAGGGTGCTGAAACTAATTGGATATTAGGGCATCAATCAATCTATTTTTATACAAAAACTAATAATTACAAATTCAATAAGCTAACACAGTCTCAATCGTTAAAATACCTTGAAAGTTTTAATCAAACAGATGAAGATGGGAGAGCTTATCAAGTTGCGCACGGTAGAAGAATTTACAAGGACGAAGTAGAAGCTAAAGGAAAGCCGTATGGTGATGTTTGGAATAACTTAAAAGATTTGATTGACGTAGAACGTCCGTTTCTTGACGTGTGGAAAGAATTAGTTCCAAGCATAGAAACTGATTCATCTTTTGAAAGTGTCTGGTCTGACGTTATGTCCTTCCAGCAACAACCAACATCTTCAGAAAGAGTGTTATTTGACACTCAAAAACCCGAAAAATTACTTGAGAGAATTATCAAATCAGGAACAGACAAAAAAGACGTTGTTCTTGACTTTTTTGGCGGTAGTGGTTCAACCTTAGTTACAGCTTTAAAATTAAATCGGAAAGCAATCACGGTAGAGCAAAATGAATATATTGACAATACAATTATTCCTAGAGTTAAGCGAACTTTACTAGGCCATAGAACAACAGTTTCAATAGAAAATAATTACAGTGGTGGTGGCTTTGTTTGTTATTACGAACTCGAACAATACGAAGATGTTTTATCCAAATCTCAATACCAATGGCAGGGCAAAAAAGGCGAAAATCAGGTGGAACAATACAGCTTCCTACAAGACCAAAAACTGTTGGAAGCAATTGAGATAGATTACGAAAAGAAAAATGCCAAAGTAGTGTTTGAAAAGCTCTATCCAGATGTGGATATTGCCGAAACGCTTTCTAACCTTTCAGGCAAGCACATCAAACAAATTTTTAAAGACAAGGTAGTGTTTGAAGATGGCAGTGAAGTGATTTATGATGAAATGACTTTTGAAAAATATCCATGGATTAAGCCATTGATTTGGTGGAATAGTAAATAGCAAGTACAATGGCAAAAATCGTATTAGAAAAATTAGTTAAAGACAATCCATCTGCACTACCAGAGTTTTACAAAAACTTGGATAAAGAAACCTTTGGTATTGATTGGAAATTGCATGAATACCAGCAAGCAGCGATAAAAAATGCGCTCAATACGCTTTATTACTACTTTGAGCAAAACAACCATTTAGCCAATCACTATAAAACACAAACTCAAGAAGATTGGAAAAAGCAAATCAGCTATTCAAAAGACAGCACTCATTTCGGTTTGTTGGGACAATATTTTAATGTAGAAGACAATGAAATTCCTTACACCGAATTTCTAAATCGAGCTTCATTATGGATGGCAACAGGTTCAGGTAAAACTTTGGTTTTAGTTAAACTCATTGAGTTTTTGCATCAGTTGGCTACAAATGACTTTATTCCAAAAAATGATATTTTAATTCTCGCACCGAAACCTGAAATTCTCAGTCAGATAAAATTGCATATTGAGATTTTCAACAAAAACAGTTCTGTTAAAATCAATCTCAAAGATTTACGAGAATTTGAAAAGCAAAAGCATTTACAAACTTCACTTTATGATACAGATGCCATAACCGTATTTTACTACCGAAGCGATAATATCACAGACAATGACAAAACCGAATTATTAAGCTACAAAACTGTTTTAAATGGTGGCAAATGGTATGTGTTATTGGATGAAGCTCACAAAGGCGATAAAGAAGATAGCGTAAGACAGGCTTATTACTCAATACTTGCCAGCAAAGGTTTTATTTTTAGTTTTTCGGCCACTTTTACTGATACTATTGACATTGTTACCACTGCTTATAATTTTAACCTAAAGAAATTTATTGAAACAGGTTATGGAAAGCATATCACAGTAAGCGGACAAGAGTACAAGAATTGGAACAAGAAAAAGCAGGACGAATTTTCAGAAGCGGATAAAACGGAAATGGTAGTCAAATCGCTTTTAGTGTTGACTGCCATAAAAAAAGAAGCAGAGTTTATCAAAACCAAGCATCCTGAGTTATTTCATAATCCTTTATTGATCACTATTGCAAATGAAGTCAATACGATTGATGCGGAATTGAAACTATTTTTTAAGCAATTAGCTATTGTTGCCTCAGGAAAATACGATTTAGATAAAGCCAAAAAAGTGTTGACACAAGATTTGATGATTCATAGAGATTATCAATTCAATACGGCAGAAATACCCGGTTCATTTGTTCAAATCATTGAAAACCTAACCAAAGAAGACATTTTAAAACAAGTGTTTAATGCTTCTGCATTTGGTAAGATTGAATACACGAGAATTGCCAATAATAGTCGTGAAGTTGCTTTTCGTCTGAAAACAGCAAATGCAGGACAACACTTTTGTTTATTAGTAGCTTCTGATGCCACAAAATGGAGTGACAATGTTTTAGAAAACTACGAATACACCGAAACACCATTAACTAAGTCGTATTTTAAAACCATTAATAGTCAAGAAAGCAGTATTAACATTTTGCTTGGTTCTAGAATATTTACAGAAGGTTGGGACAGTAATCGTCCGAATGTTGTCAACTTCATCAATATTGGCGTTGACGAAGGAGCACAAAAATTCGTTTTACAAGCCATTGGGCGTGGTGTAAGGATTCAGCCAGTACCAGGAATCAGAAAAAGACTCTCATACATTGTTAACCCAGAAGAAACGGAACAACTTGAAAAGTACATTGATGTAAAAACAAAGGAAGCTGTTCTTAAGAGATGTTTGCCTTTGGAAAGCCTTTTTCTTTTCGCAACCAAAAAGGAAGTGATTAAAAACATCACTGAAAATTTAAGTCGTGAAAAAGATGCTGACGATTGGAAGATTGTAAAAAACATTCAGAAAACGAAAATTCCAGAAGATTTAATCATACCCAAATATGAAGAAGTAGTTGCAGAGATTCCTGCCTACTCAATAAACCAAACTGAATATGAAGAATTGATACAATTTGTTGGTTCTGAATCAGGTATTCAAGACAAATTGGTATTGATGCAAGCACCAACCAATGTTTCAAAGACCCTGATTTCAGCACTTGACAAAATCCGAGATGAAGACAATTTCAAATTTGAAATTGAGCATTCTCGCAGAAAGCCAATTGACAATCTATTGTTGCTAAATCACCATTTCCACCAGAAGCCAAAACGACTAAAGACCTTTCAACCTGTTTTAACTGAAATAAATCATTTTGAGAAAATTGAAGTCGCTAATTTACCTGATGATGAATTAGAATCGTTGGAAAGAGCAATTCTAGAATCATTGAAAGGTTCAAAGTCGGTTTACAACTCAGAAGAAGAAATAGAAAATGCCTATAAACAAGGAGACATAACCTTTGCTCAAGTAAAAGAACAATTAGAGCTTTTCAGTAGTAAAGGAAATCCAAGCACCTACTCTTACAATGGACTAAAGCTTGAAGTAAATACTGATTTTTTGGCTGAACATTATTACAACCCGATTTTATTGACCTCAGAAACGAATAGACAACTTTTTAAGCACATCATTTGGGTAGATTCTGAAGTTGAGTTTCTAAGAAAATTGAATGAGAACAGAGATAAATTAGAAAAATACGATTGGTGGTATTTCTCAAAATTAGACGAGACTACTGATGACGTTTCTATTCCATACTACGACAGTGGTTTACAAGAATACAGAAACTTCTTTCCTGATTTCATTTTTTGGCTAAAGGAGAAAGGATCTGACAAATTGATAATAAAATTCATAGACCCAAAAGGTAACCGAATAGGAACAGGAAATGCGGAAGATAAAGCAAAAGGTTACGAACACATATTTAACGGACACACTGTAAAATATGAAGACAAGGACGTAAAAATTGATTTGTTCTTTTACAATGAACCGACAGGAGTTAACGAATCAGTTAAAGGCTATTTCACGAAGGACTTTAAAAAAATGTTTGAATAATGCCACCAAGACTAAGACAAATTGCGATTGAAGGATTTAGGTCAATTGATGACCAAATAGTTATTGATTTTCCTGAAAATCAACCTCTCGTTTTGATTGGCGAAAATAATTCAGGCAAATCTAATATCATACGAGGTACTGTGTTATAAAACAAGTAATTTTGAGAAAATTTTTAGGAAGAAGTCAAGGTTAAATTGCTTCTATCCTGTGCAGCAAGGACTTCGGATCTTGCTGTCTTTTTTTGCTCATGTTCTGCATCGTAATCTATTTCATTCTTCCATAAACTATACATTAATACCAATAGCTTTTGCTCTACTGCTACTAAGGCTATCATTGGTTTGACTTTAGTGGGTTGGACTCGTTCGTAAAATTCCCTCAAGGTGGGGTTCCATTGTATGGCGCTCATCGCTGGCATATAGAGTGCACTGCGAATATGTTTATTCCCTTTCTTACTGATTCTCGTCTTTCCCTTATAAGCACCAGATTCTTTCAAGACCATATCAAATCCTGCATAGCTAGTCAATTGTTTAGCATTAGTAAAACCGGTAAAACCCAAAGTTTCACCTACTACGGTCGCTGCAGATTTAAATGAGATCCCAGGGATACTTTCCAAGTGCTTAATTCTTTGATGCATCTGTGGATCATTCTTAACTAGAATTTCCATCTCCTTTTCTATTTCTATCAACTGCTTTTCAATCAATTTTAATCGTTGTCCATAGCGCTTTACCTCCCGTTTGCTTTTATAAACGGAGTGTTCCAAGGCATGAAGTCTATTTCGCTCCATCTGCTTTTCCTTTAGTAAAAAAGATCGTTCCCGACTCAGCCCTTTTAATTGACGAAACAGAGGGTCTGGAGGGGTCCACAAGATCAACTCCCTTTCACATCCAAGCATGGCCAGCATACGGCTATCTAAGGCATCGGTCTTGGAGCGTTGGTCCAAACTTTGGGCATAACGCTTTACCCCTCCTGATTGCATAACACTTACAGGAAATCCTTCCCCATAGAGATGGTATACCAAAGCTTCATGATAAATACCTGTCGATTCCATAACGACAACTATATCCTCTGGAGAACTGGCATTTTTAAGTAACCACTTTACCAACTTTTTAAAACCTGGTAAATCATTACTAACCTCAAATGGCTCTTCAAACTCCTTTATAAGTCTAGCCGTTAGACGGCACAAACTAACAGCCAAGCTCTATTCAATAACTTAACGCAACAAATCTAAACTTATAGATTTGTAGAATGGCAGTAAAAAAACACCGGCGATTATCTTATCAAGAAAGGATCATTATCCAGACCCTTTTAGAAGAAAACAAAACTAAATCCTTCATTGCTAACAAGCTTGGAAGAACTAGATCTACCATCT
>Ga0209309_10002478_pt1 | contig 16784 bp, 13 predicted proteins | sample COGITO_mtgs_1204_2_FD_184807 | JGI IMG/M metagenome (GOLD analysis project Ga0209309, IMG submission 184807) | Pelagic marine microbial communities from North Sea - COGITO_mtgs_120412 (SPAdes) (version 2) | ecosystem: Environmental > Aquatic > Marine > Epipelagic ... | reverse complement strand
ACTTAATAGCATTGCGGAATTCTGTTGGTTTAACACTGCAACTTCGTCTCCCTGCAACTTTGCTTTTAAAAATAAGGCTCTCCCAAATGGATTTTTAAACGGTTCAGAAATAGGAAATTGAATTCGGGTGAGCCCAACACTTTTATTGCCAGTCATCAAATCAATTAAAGCAAATACATACACATATAAACACGTTAATGTAGCTGCTGGATTGCCAGGTAGCGCAAACACATACTTGGATTCCTTTTTCCCGAAATATAATGGTTTCCCAGGTTTTTGTAACACTTTATGAAATAGCTTTTGGACTTTAAGATTATGCAAAGCTGTTCCCACAAAATCGTAATCTCCTACAGAAATGCCACCTGAAATCAACACAATATCCGAAGTGTCCAATGCATTTTTAATAGTGTCTTCCGTTTCCCTTAAAGAATCTTTCACCTTTTTAATAGATTGCACCTCAATTCCTTTTTCTTGCAATGCGGAAACCATCACTTGGCTGTTGCTTTCATAAATCTGTCCCGGGTGCAAGGGTCGGCCAGCTTCTACCAGCTCATTACCAGTAACAATAACTGTTACTTTTGGTTTTCGGTATACTTCAATGGCTTCAAGACCAAAACTTTTCAATACTCCTATAGCCGACGGATTTAGTTTTATACCCTTGCGCAACGACAGCGTTCCGCTTTCGATTTGTTCTCCAACATTTCGAACATGGTGCCCTGCTTTGGGTACTTCTTTTAATTCAATATACTTACCCTGTACTGTAATATGTTCCTGCATCACCACTACGTTAGCAGAATCAGGAAGTTGGGCACCGGTAAATACCCGAACCGCTTCACCGGATTGTAAAATCTGCCTTGCGGCATCACCCGTTTTGATTTCACCAATCACCTTATAAATTAAGGTGTCTCCGATACAAAGTGCATAGCCATCCATGATGGATTGTCTAAAAGGTGGTAGAGATAGGGGCGCCAAAATATCTTTAAATAAAATCCTTCCCAAAGCATCATTGGTAGATATCAGTTCTGAATCTACCAAAATAGTTGCATGTTCTTCTATATGCTCCAGTGCTTTTTCAACCGATATCATCATAATTATAGTATCTCTTAAAGCTATTCAAATTGAGGAAAAAAGTCAAATCTTCAAATAAGGACTATGCTTTCATCCTGACCTATAAAAACAATTTTTTACTCGTCTCCCGATTTATAAAAATCATCTTCTTTGAATACAAAAATACAGGGTTTTATTTTTAAAATTGCCATTGTTTGCAGCACATCTTTAATAAGATTTGCCAACACAGGGTTAATTTGGTCAGTGAAGCCCGAATAGATTATAAAGCCAGCTACCTAAAGCAATCTAAAAAGTTATGACTTTATCATTGATTCAAGTCTTTTTTGTAACTTTTTATCCTTGAACTTTCAATAGTATTGGTTCTGTTACTGCTCCATGCTCTAAACAAGTGCACACGTTTTCAGTAATATGTCGAAATACTCTGTGTTGACAGGGATTCAGGTAAAAATTTTCAGTTGGTCCTAGTCTCTTAGGTTTTTGATTATTAAGAAATTAAAGAAAAATAAATTTCAAAATAACTCATAAAAAAAACACTGATAATCATGTGATTAAAAGTGTTTTTAATATATCCTATTTCTAGGTTGGTCGGGGTGGCAGGATTCGAACCTGCGACCTCCGCGTCCCAAACGCGGCGCGATAACCGGGCTACGCTACACCCCGAAAAAATCGGTTATCTCTAACGGGATGCAAATATAATTGATTTTATTCATTTAGAAAGAAATAAAACATAAAAAAAATATGATTTTTAATAAGCCAATCGCGTCCATTATATCCTAATTTTGCAATTTTACCCACATATACTAAACTTTTTTCATGACGGTCCTCAAAGCTTTTTTATTTTGCCTATGCTTCACAACCATTTCTCTCACTGCTAATTCGCAGGCAACCTATAACGCGAAAGTCATTGATTATAATAATGATACCGCTTTAAAATCAGTGCGAATCATAGAAATCAAAAGCAATGATACCTTATATAGCAATGCGAATGGTGATTTTGACATTAAGACTTTTGGAAAATACCGCTTCGAGAAACCGGGCTATGTAACCAAAACCAATGTGCTCGATCCCAATACTTATACCATTGTACAATTACAAATTAATTATTCCCAATTAAATGAGGTCGTTATTAACACGAACCATCTGCCCAAATCTCTAAAACAAGCTACAGCCACAATCTCAATTATTAGTAAATCGGACATAGAGCGAGCAAATACAACCAACTTCGCACCGCTTTTAAACCGAGTGCCCGGGGTATTTATGCAAACGGGTTCTTTAAGCACCAACCGCATTACACTAAGAGGCATAGGCTCTAGAACACTTTATGGCACATCCAAAATAAGGGCTTATTTTAAAGATATTCCCTTGACAAACGGTAGTGGTGAAACCAATATTGAAGATTTCGAGTTAGGTGCCATTTCCCAATTTGAAATTATCAAGGGAGCGGTCTCCAGCATTTATGGGGCAGGCCTGGGTGGTACCATTCACTTAAAACCGCAGGCTGCTTCTTTTAAACAGAGTAGCTTCACCAGTGAACAAACGATTGGTTCATTTGGATTATATAAAAACCTCAACCAGATCAACTACGGAAATTCTAAAAATAGCTTCAAGGCCATTTACAGTCATACGGAAAGTGATGGGTTTCGAGAAAACAGCGATTACAACCGCAATACATTTACGGTCCACACCAATCATTATATTGGCGCTAAGGACAAACTCTCTTTCTTGGGTAGTTATGTAGATTTAAAAGCATTTATCCCGAGCTCCATTAACGAGACGGATTATCTAAACACTCCAGAAACCGCTGCATTTACTTGGCAACAAGCGAAAGGTTATGAAGATACGCAGCGCGCGATTTTGGGTTTAAGCTGGACGCACAATTATACCAATGGGCTCAACCAAAATACGAGCATTTTTTCCTCGTTGCGTGAGGCCTATGAGCCTAGACCATTTAATATTTTAACTGAAAACTCATTGGCGTATGGCATGCGCACGAGACTTTTAGGGAATTTAAAATTATGGAAGCGCCCTTTAAATTGGACCCTCGGTGCTGAGTTCTTTCTAGAAAACTACAGCTCTAAAACCTTTCAAAATCTCTATGAAGATTTCCCTGATGGCTTCGGAAGTGTTGAAGGTACCAATTTATCAGACTTTGAGGAACATCGCTATTACTACAATCTCTTTTTTGAAAGCAACTATGAGATTTCCGAAAAAACCACAACAACCCTGGGCTTTAATATGAATCAAACGGGTTATGATTTGAATGACCAGTTTTTAGTTTCCGCAGAAAATCCAGACCAATCCGGTGATTTTGTGTTTAAGACTATTGTGTCCCCTAAATTTGGTGTTTCCCATCAAATTTCTGAAAACATAAGTGCTTTTGCTACCATCAGCCATGGGTTTTCTCCGCTTTCGCTTACGGAAACCTTATTGCCCGACGGACAAATAAACACCAACCTTAAGCCAGAAACTGGCTGGAATTATGAACTGGGCACCCGGGGCGCTTTACTGAACAATCGGTTTAATTACAGTCTGTCGCTCTTTCGGTTGGATGTCAAAAATCTATTAGTGGCGAGAAGAGTGGCCCAGGACGAATATATTGGAGTCAACGCTGGGAGAACGCAACATGACGGATTGGAACTCGCGTTGGGCTATGAGTGGTTTCAAAAGAAAAACGTAACGCTTAATAGTTACATTAATTACACCCTCAACCAATTTAAATTTAAAACATTTGTTGATGATAATATTGATTATTCCGGTAACGATCTCACTGGCGTTCCCGATGCCATTTTTAATGCAGGTATTGATGTGCGCTCCAATCTAGGTTTTTATGGCAATATTAATTTTCAACATGTGGGCGAGATGCCCATCACCGATGCCAATGATTTATACAGCAACGCTTACAGCCTCACCAACCTTAAAGTTGGCTATCAACCCAAACTAAGTGAGCAACTCAAATTGAATCTTTATTTTGGGCTTAATAATAGTTTCAATAAAAAATATGCGTCTCAAATTTTAATAAATGCGAGCGGTTTTGGCAATGCAGCCCCACGTTATTACTACCCAGGGAATCCTATAAATTATTATAGTGGAATTAGCCTAAATTATGTTTTTTAAGTAACTTGAAGCAAAAATCACATTATGAAACACCATTTTACTTTTATGTATTTGATTTTCAGCTGTTGTTGGAGTCTTTTGAGCTGTGCCCAAGATAAAAACCCCGTGAATACACATAATTCGCACGAAGTGATTGTTAGCGATTTGGCGATTCCTTGGGGCTTTTGCTTTCTACCAGATGCTTCTATGTTGATTACAGAAAAAGCAGGAGACCTCATTCATTTCAAAGATGGAAAGAAGACCCTCATTTCGGGGGTGCCCGAAGTTTATAATCGTGGGCAAGGCGGACTTATGGACATTAAATTACATCCCAATTATGAAGAAAACGGATGGATTTATTTAAGTTATGCCTCTTCCGAAGGTGAAGGCAAGGGCGGGCATACTGCCATAATGCGCGCTAAATTAAAAGACAGCGCCCTCTTAGAAAGTGAAGTATTATACAAAGCCACACCAAATACCACAAAGGGCCAGCATTTTGGTTCACGAATTGTTTTTGACGCTGCGGGCTATCTCTTTTTTACCATTGGCGAGCGTGGAAACCGAGACGAAAATCCGCAGGACATCACTAGAGATGGTGGAAAAGTGTACCGATTGAACGCTGACGGTACAATTCCTGACGATAATCCTTTTATAGATATCAAAAATGCGAAAACAGCAATTTATTCTTACGGGCATCGGAATCCGCAAGGCATGGTGGTTCACCCCACAACTGGAGAAATTTGGGCCCACGAACATGGCCCCAAAGGTGGTGACGAAATCAATACTATTAAACCAGGAAAAAATTATGGTTGGCCAGTGATTACTTATGGTGTCAACTATTCAGGCACCTCAATTACCAATGAAACCTCACGCCCAAACATGAAACAACCGCTTTATTATTGGGTGCCTTCCATCGCCCCCAGTGGTATGGAATTTATTACAAGTGACGTTTATAAGGGTTGGAAAGGCAATCTCTTAGTGGGCTCCTTAAAATTTCAGTATTTAGACAATTGCTATATTAAAGATCAAAAAGTGGTCAAACAAGAGCGTTTACTAGATGGTTTGGGACGTGTGCGCTCAATCAACCAAGGACCGGACGGTTACATTTATGTTGGAGTGGAAAATTTAGGCATCGTAAAATTAATTCAGACAAAATGAGAACACCCGCAATTATAATCATCTTTATTTTGACCTTATGCGCTTGTAATTCTTCGGAAAAAAAGAATCTTATGGCAGTAGTGGATTCTTCCGAAAACCGAAACCCAAAACAAGACCTCATGCTAGAAGAGAGCATCAAACGCGGGGCAAACGTGTATGCCGATTTTTGTTTTAGCTGCCATTTGCCCAATGGTAAAGGTGTGGCCAATGTGTATCCGCCCTTGGCAGGTTCCGACTATCTCAAAAACAATCAACCAGAGAGCATCAAGGCCATTAAATACGGTTTATCTGGCAAAATCGAAGTGAACGGAAAGACTTACGTTGGCGTGATGTCTCCAATGGGACTTGAAAATGACGAGATTGCAGATGTGATGAATTACATAAACAACAGTTGGGATAACGCCTTTGGAACGTTGATAACTGAAGAACAAGTTTCAAAAATTGAACAATAATAATCTATTTGAATTAGTAACTTTGCCTTTTCAACATTCAATTTAAACTATGCTCATTATTGGAATCGCAGGCGGAACGGGCTGCGGAAAAACAACCGTTGTTAATCAAATCCTCAATGAATTACCTGAGGGTGAGGTTGGTATTCTGTCACAAGATTCGTATTATATGGACACCTCACATTTAAGTTATGAGGAACGTACCAAAATAAATTTCGATCATCCACGGTCGATCGATTTTGAACTTTTAGAAGAACACCTCAAAGCGTTGCGACGAGGAGAGTCTGTAGATCAACCGGTTTACTCGTTCGTAAAACATAACCGAACGGGAGATACCATTAAGACCAAACCTAGAAAAGTGATTATTGTAGAGGGCATCTTGATCTTGACGCATCCCGAATTACGCAGGCTTTTCGATATAAAAATTTACGTGCATGCCGATAGTGATGAGCGCTTGATTAGACGCCTCAAACGTGATATTTCTGAACGTGGTCGTGACCTCGACGAGGTATTAATGCGCTACCAAAATACACTCAAGCCCATGCACCAACAATTTATTGAACCCATGAAAGAATACGCCGACATCATTATCCCAAATAATAGATACAATACTGTGGCGGTTGGCATTGTTAAAACCATAATTAACGAGAAACTCAATTATGTTTAAGTATCTCAAAAATTTATTTGTCATCATCTTTATTGTTTTTGCGATATGGATGCTGTTTTTTGATGCCAATTCACTTATCATTCACAATGAACTCAACTCCGAAATCAATGACCTTGATGACGAAAAATCCTATTATAGCAATGAAATTGTAAAGGATAAAAAGGCAATTAAAACCCTAAGTACCGATGAAGGGATCGAAAAATTGGCACGTGAGAAATATTATATGAAAAAGCCAAATGAAGACATCTACATCATTGAATATGAAGACAGTTTGAAATTAGAACCACAAGATGAGTAAAGTACTATTTGAAGCATTTCCAGAAATCTCAGCAAAGCAATGGCGACAAAAAATCCAAGCCGATTTAAAAGGTGCGGATTATAACGACACCTTAATTTGGAACTCCAATGAAGGGATTGACGTTAAACCCTTTTACCATGCCGATGACTTTAATGTATTGCCAGATGTTTCAAATGCGCGCGCGAGTCAATTTCGTATTTGCCAAACCATTTTTGTGGCCAATGTTGACATGTCCAACAAAAAAGCATTAGACGCCCTAAACCGCGGGGCTGAATCCATAAAATTCATCATTCCATCGGAAGATGTTTCGTTAGAAAAATTGCTCAAAAACATTGATACCGCCCTCACTCCTATCTTCTTTGACTTGCAATTTCTTTCTTCGGAATTTGTTAAAACGATTCCAATAGAGAACAGTGTTATTTTTAATGACATCATTGGTCATTTAGTCCAAACGGGCAATTGGTTCAAAAACCTTAAAGAAGATCATGCGCATTTTGAAGCTATCGTAAAAACGACACAAAGTGTTTCTATCGATCTGTCGCTGTATCAAAATGCAGGAGCCACGATGCAGCAGCAATTGGCGTATGCCTTAGCGCAAGCTGCAGAGTATTTACACCATCTTGATGGCAGTCTTAGCACTACAGCAAAGCAAAAATTGCAGGTTCACTTTACAGTATCGGTGGGCACGAACTACTTTTTTGAGATCGCAAAAATTCGTGCCTTGAGAGTTCTTTGGCAAAGTTTGGCTTCAGAATTTGAAATCAATCCAAACTGTCACATTTTCGCCACCCCCACAAAACGGAACAAGACCATTTATGATTACAACACTAATTTGCTGCGCAGCACCACAGAGTGCATGAGTGCCATTTTAGGAGGTGCCAATACGATTTGCAACATGCCTTATGACGCTGTTTACCATAAGGACAATGAGTTTGGAGAGCGCATTGCCAGAAACCAATTGCTCATTTTAAAGAATGAAAGTTATTTTGACAAAGTTGATAATCCTGCCGATGGCGCCTATTATATTGAAAGTTTAACTAGCGATTTAGCAACTAAGGCTCTGGAAATTTTTAAGGATATTGAAGCCAATGGCGGATTATTAAAGCAATTGAAAGAAGGCACCATTCAACGAAAAATAAAGGAAAGCGCTCAACAAGAGCAACAGCAATTCAATGAGGGTAGCATCACTCTTTTGGGCACAAATAAACATCCAAATCCCGAAGATCGCATGAAAAACGAGTTAGAGCTTTACCCTTTTGTTAAAATAAATCCTGTAAAAACCTTAATTGAACCTCTTATTGCCAAAAGATTGGCTGAGCACATGGAAAAAGAACGTCTCGATTCCGAGAAGAACTAATTTTTTATTTAGCAGTCTTTATTTTAAATTTGAATTCAAAATCATAATTATAATTTCATAAGCAATTTCCCATGAAAACAAATTACATCACGCTTTTAGTGTTTCTAATTTTATTCAATTGTCAAAACGAAAGCAAACCCCAACTCGACTATAAATATGCAAAAGCACAAGCCATATTAGATTGTGGTACTACAGATACCAAATTATTTGAAGAAGCCTTATTGTCTTTTGAAAACGATCTCATCGCGTTTTACAAGCCCAAAAATGATCAAGTAGGCAACGCTTACAGTCAGTTTTTTAGAGCCTTAAATGGCAATCGTGTTAACTTTAACAACATTATTTCAGAACATTCCATAGCAGTTTACGAAGCCTTAAAGGCCGATAAATCGCTTTGGAAAGAAGGACAGCAAGGTGTTGCCCTCAATTACGACCATCCTATTTTTAAGTGTATAGGAGAACACATTACTGACAAAAACATCAACACCAGCTATAATGCCTTATTGAGCACGCATAGCTTGTCTCCCCGAATGTTAAAGGGGGCTATTGCGCGTAAAGTGTATACGTTTCCGAAGGAACAGCATTTTGCGACTTACGTGGCATTGGATATGTTTTACGGACAGCTGCATGATGTCGATTTCACACAGCCAAAGGCCGATCTTTCTGGTGAAATTATAAATAATACTATAAGTTCAGAATCAAAGATTAATTCTCACGAAGGACAAAACCATTAATGAATTGAAGGATGGCATTACCTTCCTCATTTTGATGCTGATCTCTTTTGCTTGCAAAGAAATAGAAAGGTCTACACATAAAAAAGACGTCCCTGGTGATTATTTTGAACTTAACAAAACAAAATCAAGCTGTTGTTATAAGTTTACTTTGAAGCATTTTCTGAAGGAGAATAGGATTAGGTTGATTGATAGACTATAACAGTAATAATAGTGTATATTTAATTTCGTCGAATAAAAAGACTTTCGCCATACTGTATTTTCAAACGCAAACCAAGATGACAATCCTTTGATCGAAAAAATAATCCTGCAATAATGAGAAAAAATCTTCAACAGCTCCAATTAAAAACGAGTAGTGAACATACAACTACCCCTGAAGAGGCAGAACCTTTTAAAACTGCAGAAAATATTGACTTAAAAGCTCAGTATTCAAAAGCAGACCTCAATGGTTTGGAACATCTCAATTTTGTGGCTGGTATGTCGCCCTACCTTCGGGGACCTTATTCCACCATGTACGTTCGCCGACCTTGGACCATAAGGCAATACGCGGGTTTTTCTACTGCGGAAGACAGCAATGCGTTTTACAGACGAAATCTTGCTGCGGGACAAAAGGGATTATCCGTTGCTTTTGATCTTGCGACCCACCGTGGCTATGACAGTGATCATGAACGGGTTACGGGAGACGTCGGCAAAGCAGGCGTTGCCATTGATTCGGTAGAAGACATGAAAATTCTTTTTGATCAGATTCCTCTAGATAAAATGAGTGTTTCCATGACCATGAACGGTGCGGTTTTACCCATTATGGCTTTTTATATTGTTGCTGCAGAAGAACAAGACGTATCTCCTGAAGCCTTACAGGGCACGATTCAAAATGATATTCTGAAGGAATTTATGGTGCGAAACACATATATCTATCCGCCAACCCCTTCAATGAAAATCATTGCAGATATATTTGAATATTCCAGCAAAAACATGCCCAAGTTCAATAGCATCAGTATTTCAGGCTATCACATGCAAGAAGCTGGCGCAACCTGCGATATTGAATTGGCATACACGCTGGCAGACGGGTTGGAATACATAAAAAAGGGACTTGAAGCAGGTATGGATATTGATACCTTCGCCCCTCGCCTCTCTTTCTTTTGGGCCATTGGCATGAACCATTTTATGGAAATTGCCAAGATGCGCGCAGCGCGTATGTTGTGGGCAAAATTGGTGTCAAAATTTAATCCGAAGAACCAAAAATCGTTATCATTGCGTACCCATTGCCAAACTTCGGGCTGGAGCTTAACGGAACAAGATCCGTTCAATAACGTGGCCAGAACCACCATTGAAGCTGCTGCAGCTGCCTTTGGTGGTACTCAAAGTTTACACACCAACGCGCTTGATGAAGCCATTGCCCTACCCACCGATTTTTCTGCACGTATTGCGAGAAATACACAAATTTATTTACAGACCGAAACCCAAATCACTAAAACCGTAGATCCTTGGGCAGGGAGTTATTACGTAGAAAAACTTACGCACGACATTACGCAATCGGCCTGGGCTTTGATCGAAGAGGTTGAAGCTTTGGGTGGTATGACCAAAGCGATTGAAGCTGGCATCCCCAAATTAAGAATTGAGGAGGCAGCAGCTAGAAAGCAAGCGCGCATTGATTCTGGCAAGGATGTTATTGTGGGCGTTAACAAATACCGGTTGGCGGAAGAAGACCCTATCACCACGCTAGAGGTAGATAACCAAACGGTTCGCAATGGGCAAATAAAAAGTTTAAACCATATAAAAGCCACGCGTGATAATAAAAAAATCAGCTCAGCACTTTCCAATTTAACTACCGCTGCCAAATCAGGAAAGGAAAATTTGTTAACTTTAGCTGTAGAAGCTGCAAGACATCGGGCTACCCTTGGTGAAATCAGCGATGCTTTAGAAGTCGAATTTGGACGTTACAAAGCAGAAATCAAATCATTCTCTGGTGTGTACAGTAAAGAAATAAAAGACGATATCAGCTTTCAAAATGCCAGAAACTTGGCCGACAAGTTTTCTGAAATTGAAGGCAGACGACCAAGGATCATGATTGCCAAAATGGGACAAGATGGTCATGATCGTGGCGCCAAAGTGGTTGCCACCGGCTATGCCGATGTAGGCTTTGATGTGGATATTGGCCCACTCTTTCAAACACCCAAGGAAGCTGCAAAGCAGGCTGTAGAGAATGACGTGCATATTCTTGGCGTATCCTCTTTAGCTGCAGGACATAAAACCCTCGTACCTCAAGTGATTGAAGAACTCAAAAATTATGGTCGTGAAGACATCATGGTCATTGTGGGTGGCGTGATCCCACAACGGGATTACCAATATTTATTCGATGCTGGTGCGGTTGCTATTTTTGGTCCGGGTACTAAAATTAGTGATGCAGCAATTGAGATTTTGGAGATTTTAATAGGTTAAACTAATACTTCGGTTTTCATATCGTTTTGAATTTTAATTTAGGTCCTGTCTTAAAACTTTTCCTGTTATAATTATGTGGGCAAATTTTTATCTGCCAATTAAAAGAATGATTCACTACTGTTTTTCTTGTTATCTTTAAAACCGACAATTATTTCTGTAAAATGTCTACAGCTAATTCTAATGGAAACACATGAACTATACCAATAAAATGCTGCGCGATGATGCGCTTAAAGGAAAAACAATTGTGGTAACTGGAGGTGGCAGCGGACTCGGAAAAGCAATGACCCGTTATTTTCTTGAGCTTGGCGCCCAAGTCGCGATCACCTCAAGAGACTTAGACAAATTAAAAAACACCGCCACCACCCTCGAGAAAGAAACTGGTGGGCAATGCCTTCCGGTACAATGTGACGTGCGCCATTACGATCAAGTGGAGGCCATGAGAGATACTGTGATTAATGCGTTTGGAAAAGTAGATGTTTTGCTCAATAATGCTGCAGGTAACTTCATTTCACCTACCGAGCGTTTATCGCCCAACGCCTTTGACGTGATTATAGATATCGTGCTAAAAGGCTCAAAAAATTGCAGTCTGGCCTTTGGGAAACATTGGATTGATAGTAAACAGAAAAACACAAGTGTTTTAAATATTGTAACCACTTATGCCTGGACAGGATCTGGTTACGTGGTGCCAAGTGCTGCTGCGAAAGCTGGCGTTTTAGCAATGACCCGCAGTTTGGCTGTAGAATGGGCAAAATATGGGATGCGCTTTAATGCCATTGCCCCAGGCCCCTTCCCAACCAAAGGCGCTTGGGACCGGTTGATGCCAGGCGATCTTCAAGAAAAATTTGATATGGCCAAGAAAGTGCCACTTCAACGTGTGGGCGAGCATCAAGAATTGGCCAATTTAGCGGCTTATTTGGTATCCGATTTTTCAGCGTATGTCAATGGCGAAGTGATAACCATTGATGGTGGTGAATGGCTTCAGGGGGCAGGACAATTTAATATGCTTTCTGGTATTTCTGAAGAGATGTGGGATAAATTGGAGGCAGTGATTCGGAATAAAAAAGATAAATGATTGGTCGTGTTTTTCCGTCATTGTGCTTTTAAAAAAAAATTATCCCATTACTTAAATTATAGATAAACCATTATACAAGTACATTCTAAAAACCCAATTAAAAATAGTCCTTTATGAAATAATTAATTATCGTTCTAACGCTCAATGTTTCTTCAAATAACATTAAAAACCCAAATCGATAAAAGTAATTTAAAGTTTAAGCAGTCCCCAAGGACTGCTTTTTTTTATGTGATAGTGTTAACAACTTCAATTTCCTAAACTCACAAAAAATCGTATTTTTACAGCTCAAAAAACCAAATCAATTAATGGGTAAGATCATTGCTATTGCCAATCAAAAAGGAGGTGTAGGTAAAACCACAACATCGGTTAATCTCGCAGCATCCTTGGGTGTTCTTGAAAAAAAAGTATTACTCATCGATGCAGATCCTCAGGCCAATGCCACTTCAGGACTTGGTATTGATGTAGAAACCATCGAAATAGGGTCTTATCAACTTTTAGAACATACTAAAAAGGCCGAAGAGTGTATTATTAGTACAAATTCTCCAAATGTAGACATCATTCCTGCACACATCGATTTGGTAGCGATTGAAATTGAACTTGTTGATAAGGATGAGCGTGAATACATGCTCAAAGCTGCCATCTCCCACTTAAGGGAAAAATATGATTACATTTTAATCGATTGTGCGCCTTCATTGGGCTTACTTACTTTAAATGCACTTACAGCGTCAGATTCTGTCATTATCCCAATTCAATGTGAATATTTTGCTTTGGAAGGTTTGGGCAAATTACTAAATACGGTAAAAAGTGTTCAAAAAATCCACAATAAGGACTTGGATATCGAAGGCATGTTGTTGACCATGTACGATCAACGTTTACGATTGTCCAATCAAGTGGTAGAAGAAGTACAAAAGCATTTTAGCGATATGGTTTTTGAAACCATTATTCAACGCAATGTGCGTTTGGGCGAAGCACCAAGTTATGGTGAAAGCATCATTAAATATGATGTTAGTAGTAAAGGCGCTTCAAATTATTTAAGTTTGGCTAAAGAAATTATAAATAAGAATTCATAATGGCGAAGGCAACAAAAAAACAAGCTTTAGGTAGAGGCTTATCTGCCTTGTTAAAAGATCCTTCCAACGACATAAATTCGGTTCGAGATAAAAATGCCGATACTATTATTGGCAATATTGTGGAATTGGATCTTGAAACGATTGACATTAACCCGTTTCAACCAAGAACCAATTTTAATGAGGAAACCCTGCGTGAACTGGCGTCTTCAATTCGAGAATTAGGCGTAATACAACCCATTACCGTTCGCAAATTGGAGTTCAACACTTACCAATTGGTTTCGGGAGAACGTCGTTACAGAGCTTCCAAATTAATAGGCTTAAAAACAATCCCTGCATACATTCGTATCGCAAACGACCAGGAATCCTTGGAAATGGCCTTGGTAGAAAACATTCAGCGTCAAGACCTTGACCCTATTGAGATTGCGTTGTCTTACCAACGTCTTATTGATGAAATCGCGTTGACCCAAGAACAAATGAGCGAGCGCGTAGGTAAAAAACGATCAACCATTGCCAATTATTTGAGATTGCTCAAATTAGATCCCATCATCCAAACGGGAATGCGTGACGGGTTTATTTCCATGGGTCACGGGAGAGCGATTATCAATATTGAAGATCAAGAAGAGCAATTAAAAATTTACGAAAAAATTATTACTGACAAATTATCGGTAAGAGCAACGGAACAATTAGTGAAGCATTACCAAGGTCCTGAGGAAACAAAAGCACCACCTGCTGAAGAATTGCCCAAATTTGTTAAAAAAGGGATAAAAGATTTTTCAGAATACTTCGGGCATAAAATAAACGTTAAAGTCTCCAAGAATGGTAAAGGACAAATTACAATTCCGTTTCATTCCGAAGAAGATTTTAACCGCATTAAAAAACTGGTTCAAAGTGCCAAATAAATCAGTATACAGTCTCCTATTGTTATGCTTCTGGTCCATGCTTTCATTTTCTCAGGAAGGAGAACTCCCTAAACAAGATGAGACCGTCAATGCAGTAGACACCCGTCTCATGCGCGTTCAGGATTCGGTAAAAACCGAACCACTCAATGTGCTTGGCCCAGCAAAAGCTGCCTTTTACTCTGCTGTTCTCCCTGGGTTAGGGCAAGCCTACAATAAAAAATATTGGAAAATCCCCTTGGTCTATGCTGCTATTGGGATTCCGGCTTACTTTTATATTAGTAACGACAAGAGTTACGACCGCTATCGAGACGCCTATAAAGATCGTTTGGCTGGCGTAGACCAATCGGGCACGGAATTCGCTAACATTTCCAACGATGGGCTTATACGGGCGCAGCGTACCTTCCGAAGAAATAAAGAATTAGCCTTATTATTGAGTATTGCAGGTTATGCCCTTAACATTATAGATGCCAACGTTGATGCGCATTTGATGCAGTTTAATGTCGATGAGAACCTTACATTAAGACCGCACATTCAATACAATCAAACCGAAAATGCTTCAGATTTGGGTTTGACCCTTAATTTTAAATTCTAGATTCATGAATATTGCACTTTTGGGCTACGGAAAAATGGGTAAAACCATTGAAACCATTGCTCTAGATCGCGGTCATAACATCGTACTGACCTATAATGGTGGCGATGCTGCCATACATCTCAAAAATTGTGATGTGGCAATCGATTTCAGTTTGCCCTCTACCGCGGTTCATAACATAAGTGCCTGTTTGGAAGCTGGCGTGCCAGTAATTTCGGGCACTACGGGTTGGTTAAAACAGTATGATGCCATGGTTGAACTTTGTAAAGCCAATAAAGGCACATTTTTGTATGCCTCTAATTTTAGTTTGGGCGTTAATATCTTTTTTGAACTGAATGAAACGCTGGCCAAATTAATGTCGAAGCTGGAGCAATACAGTGCCAACATTGTAGAAACCCATCATACCCAAAAGCTAGATGCACCAAGTGGCACCGCCATTAGCTTAGCGCAAGGGATTATTAAAAATTCTAATTACAACACCTGGTCTTTAAATAAACCGAACAAAAACGAATTGGGCATCGAAGCCTTGAGGATTGATAATGTGCCAGGCACGCACGAGATCAATTATAAATCGCAAGTAGACCAAATTACGATCACCCATACCGCACACTCTAGAGAAGGTTTTGCTTTGGGAGCAGTTATCGCAGCAGAATTTGTTCATGATAAAAAAGGTGTTTTTACCATGAAAGACGTGCTAAATATTACTTAAATTGCAATAATAAAGTTACTCTTCTAGAAACTTTTAACTTTTAAAGACGTTAAATTACAGCTATGACAATTACGCAGTGGTTCCTTTTTATTTTAGTCATTCAAATCCTACATGGTCTAGCGACTTGGAAATTATATCAAAAAGCGGGAAGACAGGCTTGGGAAGCTTTTATTCCCATTTACAACTCGGTGATTTTAATGAAAATCATTGGGCGACCTTGGTGGTGGACGATTTTGTTGTTTGTACCCATCGTCAACCTAATCATGTTCCCTGTAGTTTGGGTCGAAACCGCTAGAAGTTTTGGTAAAAATCAATATTTGGATACCTTTTTGGCCATCTTTACCTTAGGCTTCTATAACTTTTATTTAAACTATGTTGCAGATGTACACTATGTCGAAAATAGAGACCTACATCCCAAATCTAGTTCTGGAGATTGGGCGAGTTCGATTCTGTTCGCTATTGTGGCAGCTACTATTGTGCACACTTATTTCATTCAGCCTTTTACCATACCAAGTTCGTCTTTAGAAAAATCCTTATTGGTTGGTGATTTTCTTTTTGTGAGCAAGTTCCATTATGGGGCGCGGATCCCCATGACCACCGTCGCTGCGCCCATGGTGCATGACACCATTCCCATTTTAAACAAAAAATCGTATTTGTTTGACGATCGCAAGGACCGTTACGAAAGTTCTTGGAAAAACAAATTACAATTGCCATACATGAGGCTTCCAGGGTTTCAAAAGATCAAGAGAAACGATATTGTCGTATTTAACCAACCTGCCGATACTTTATTGGACATGAATGTTTTTACGCCCGATAGGAATTATTACAAGCCTATCGACAAAAAAACCAACTTGGTAAAGCGTTGTGTGGGCATTCCTGGTGATTCATTGGAAGTGCGCAATGGGGTAGTTTTTATTAACGGAAAGCAAAATGAACTTCCCGATCGTGCTAAATTACAATTTGATTATGATATTGTGTTTAAAGGCAGTATTTCTTCCGACGAGCAAGTCTATCGGATTTTGAAACGCTACGACATTACCGATCGTATTGGTTTTGATCCCAGTAAAAAGTCTTACTACATTCAAGCCACGCCCGAAGCTGTAGCACAGGCCAAAAACCATCCCAACATTGCCAGTATTACAAGACGTTCTACGCCGGAGGGAACTGACCAAAATCTTTTTCCCAGAG
>Ga0209309_10002476_pt1 | contig 16801 bp, 15 predicted proteins | sample COGITO_mtgs_1204_2_FD_184807 | JGI IMG/M metagenome (GOLD analysis project Ga0209309, IMG submission 184807) | Pelagic marine microbial communities from North Sea - COGITO_mtgs_120412 (SPAdes) (version 2) | ecosystem: Environmental > Aquatic > Marine > Epipelagic ... | reverse complement strand
AATCTTGTCTACAATAGAAATATTACCAATATGCGTATCACTGAATTTTCGTAACATATCATCATGATTCCCAGTGATGTATATGATTTCCACACCATCCGAGGCCATATCCATTATTTTTTTTATGATACGTAAATGTGATTTAGGAAAATAACGTTTGCTAAATTGCCAAATATCAATGATATCCCCATTTAATATCAGCTTTTTGGGCGCAATACTATTGAGGTAGGTAAGTAGGTGCTTCGCATTACACCCATAGGTGCCTAAGTGAACGTCTGAGATGACAGCTATTTCTACTTTTCTTTTGTTTATCAAAGTCGAAGATTCAAATTGTACTACAAATAACTATATTTGATTGTTAGTAGTAGAATATTCGTAATTAACAAATAATCAGCAAATTGTTAAGCAATTGTAAGGTTTCCCAACCCGTTAATCATTGGGTTTATGAGATTCTCTTTTCGTTTCTGTATTTTTAGGTTTATTTTTAGCGTAAATTCATAGCAAATGGCAGGAAATTCCTTTGGAAAATTATTTAAGCTCACCACCTTTGGAGAATCCCATGGGGTTGCAATAGGAGGTATCATAGATGGGTGCCCCGCGGGAATCACCCTGGATTTTGACAAGATTCAAGCTGAAATGAACCGTCGCAAACCAGGCCAGTCGGCTATTGTAACACAACGGAAGGAACCGGATACGGTAGAATTTTTGTCGGGTATATTTGAAGGCAAAACCACAGGCACTCCCATTGGGTTTACCATCCACAACACCAATCAAAAATCAAAGGATTATTCACATATTAAAGATGTCTACCGTCCTAGCCATGCCGATTATACCTATGAAAAAAAATATGGCGTTCGTGATTATCGTGGAGGTGGGCGCAGTTCGGCACGAGAAACCGCGAGTCGGGTCGTTGCGGGCGCGATTGCAAAGCAAGTCTTTCCAAACATTAAAATTAATGCATTTACGTCTTCCGTAGGAACCATTCATTTGGAGAAACCTTACCAGGAATTGGATTTCGCCAAAACAGAATCCAATGTGGTCCGTTGCCCAGATCCCGCTACTGCAGAACGTATGATTTCAAGAATAAAAGACATAAAAAAAGAAGGAAATACCGTGGGAGGCGTAATTACTTGTGTCATTCAAAATGTGCCCATAGGATTGGGAGAGCCTGTTTTTGACAAACTCCATGCGGAGTTGGGCAAAGCCATGCTTTCCATAAACGCAGTAAAAGGTTTTGAATACGGGAGTGGTTTTAAAGGTGCAGAAATGACGGGAACCGCACATAATGATTTGTTCAATAGCGATGGAAGCACCAAATCCAACCATTCTGGTGGTATACAAGGCGGTATCAGCAATGGCATGGACATATACTTTAAGGTGGCCTTTAAGCCGGTAGCAACAGTTATTCAAAAGCAAGATGCCTTAGATAGTTCTGGCGAGATTGTAGCCATGCAAGGTAAGGGGAGACATGACCCCTGTGTGGTGCCGAGAGCAATCCCTATTGTTGAGGCTATGGCTGCCTTGGTTTTGGCAGATTATAGCTTACTGCGAAAGCAGGAACAGCATTAATTGGAACATCACATTCCTACTCATTAAAAAACTGGAAATAGTTTAATCGTAAGTCGTTAGCGCTCAATTTTATCAAATTAAAATTGAATTGAAAAACAAATAAAACCCCTTTTCATTGGAAGGGTTAAAGATAGCATGAAAAAACTGGCATTACACTGGAAAATCATTATTGGCATGGTACTCGGTATCATTTGGGCGTTATTATCGAGCTCGATGGGCTGGAGTGCTTTTACCATAAATTGGATTGATCCTTTTGGCACAATATTTATCAATTTATTGAAACTCATTGCAGTGCCCCTAGTATTATTTTCTATCATTGGTGGGGTTGCAAATATTGGAGATCCGTCCAGTCTGGGGAGAATGGGAGGCAAGACCTTGGGAATTTATTTAGTGACCACCATAATGGCCATTTCTTTGGGCTTATTATTGGTCAATACCATTAAACCTGGAAAATTAATAGATGAACAGAGCCGAATTGATAACAGAATTAGTTACGAAATTTGGGCAGACTCCCAAGGTTATGAAATTAAGGATGGCATCAATTATTTAAAAGATCCTGCGTTCATGGAGCGTGCCAGAGAAATTTCCGATTTATCGAATAGTGAACTTAAAGATGCTGCTGTGGCCGATAAAATGGAATCGGCGAAACAAAGCAAGGACACCACACCTTTACAGCCTTTGGTGGATATCGTGCCCAGTAATTTTTTCTATTCGCTGTCCAATAATGGGCTCATGTTGCAAATCATTTTCTTTGCAGTGTTCTTTGGGGTGTGTCTATTGTTTATTCCTTCGGAAAAATCCAAACCGGTTCTTAAACTAGTGGATGGCATCAATGAGGTATTCCTCAAAATGGTAGATATTGTCATGCAAGCTGCTCCTTTTTTCGTCTTTGCGCTCTTAGCAGGGGTGGTAAGTAAAATGGCGGGTGATGATATTGGTAAGGTGGTTGAGATTTTTAAAGGGTTAAGTTGGTATTCCTTGACGGTTTTAGCTGGGTTGCTCTTAATGATATTTGTGATTTATCCTATTATCTTAAAATTATTTGTAAAGAAAATACCTTACGCAGGCTTTTTTAAAGCAATGGGGCCTGCACAAACCTTAGCTTTTTCTACCTCCAGCAGTGCTGCGACACTTCCGGTTACTATGGAATGCGTGGAGCAAAATTTAGGGGTTGACAAAAAAATCAGCAGTTTCGTATTGCCAATTGGGGCTACCGTAAATATGGATGGCACCAGTTTATATCAAGCTGTGGCAGTCATCTTCTTAGCGCAATTGCACATGATTGATTTAACGATTGGCCAGCAAGTAACCGTGGTGTTAACAGCTACCTTAGCGTCGATTGGTTCTGCTGCTGTGCCTAGCGCAGGATTGGTGATGTTGATTATCGTTTTGGATTCCGTAGGCCTTAATCCCGCTTGGATTGCCATTGTTTTTCCTGTAGATCGTATCTTGGATATGTTTAGAACCGTGGTCAATGTCACGGGTGATGCAACGGTATGTTCCATCATCGCTGATGGTGAACAGATGTTGGATTATTCTGAAAAAGATCCTACGGAGACCTTTGATTTGGATTCTTAAGGTTTTTTTTACACCAAACCTCCGTTTTAAAATCGATTCGTTTGTTGAACCGTGCATCTATTCTTCGTTTTTAGGACGCATAGGGTCTGCATCTCATAATTTTCATTGTAAGAATTAACTATTTTTTATAATTTTAATTAAGGAAGGCCCAGATGATATTCGATAAATTTGTTGGGAAGGTTCCGATATATGTCACAGTTATGGTCCTTTCAACTAACGAAACCAATACACATGGAAAAACTATCAATCGAAGAAATCATTTCAAAAATTGAATCTGAAACTGTTTTTCACGCTGTAACCTCGGACTATTCCTTCACCATAAAAATTGACAACTATGTGCATTATGTAGCTGCTGCCATTCATAACGGACATCAATTCAGAAAGGAATTATGGGAAAATTGCACCCATTCGGAATATGAACGCTGGTATGAGGAAGATGTGGCCACAAAGGATATGATTGACACCCTTCCCATTGTAATTGCTGCTTGTGACTCGCGTTTTGAATACGATTTAAACAGAGCGCCCAACGAAGCAGTTTTTGAAACTGCCTGGGGGAAAAAGCTTTGGCATGAACCGCTTTCAAAACAGATGAAGCAGAAAAGTCTGGAAAAACATCAACATTTTTATAAAGTTGTAGACGCCCTCCTTTTGAAATTGGAATCCAAATTTGGAGCATGCATCGTTTATGACCTGCATAGTTATAATTGGAAACGATGGGATAGGGAAGTGCCCACTTTTAATTTAGGCACCTCAAATATTGATAATCAAAAATATGCTTCAGAGGTTGAAACTTGGCGTCAAAGTTTATCTGAAATCGAATTGCCCCACCACATAAAGTCCCAAGCAGAAGTAAACGATGTTTTTCAAGGCAATGGCAACTTTTTAAAACACATTACTAACCAGTTTAAGAATACCTTGGTGCTTGCCACAGAAATTTCCAAAATTTACTGTGATGAATTGGAAGAAAGAGTTTTTCCTGAAGTTGTAACTTCCATAAAAAAACAACTGCACCCAAAAATAGAGTCGCATGCCCATCAATATCTCAAAAACCATGCGCCATCATGAAAACAACTTCAGTCCAGCACATAGAACCAGACGTTATAAGCCATATCTGCGATAAAATTTCAAACGGTCATGTAGTTAATGAAAAGCTCCCAAAAAACGGAATTCTGCACATCGATAAAACCTTACCTTTTATATGTGTTTATCGTTTTAAGGAACCAGATGTCTATTTCTCGCGGGTAATAAAAACCCAAGCTTCTTATGTAATTGTGGATGAAACCACCGATTTAAGTCATCTTTTGGAAGCGATACGCTTAATCATGTCTCAAAAATTCGAATCCTTTTTAATTCTTGAATGTTGGCCAAAAGTGGAAGAGGCCAATGAGTTTGAAGTGTTTTGTCCAGCTGAAAAGGCGCCAGAAACCGTAAATGCATTAAAGGAAGGCTTTTCAAAATTAAGAAATAGCTATCCCGATGTTAAGATCAAGGTCAGCAATTCTTTCTCAAGGCATCCGCAGGGGCTATCCCCCTTGTTAAATGTAGAAGATTCCAAAAAAACTGGAACTTTGGTAATAGGCATCGCCTTGCCTGCTTTGTATAAAAATAGTGAGACCAATGAGCTTTATGCGCTGTTCTTTAGAGAATTTTATTCCGTTTTTTCAGAAACCATCAAACGAGCAGTTTATGAGTTTATAAGGGTGCAAACTACCGATGTTTTTGATAATTACCTCATGTTGGGAAAAACTCATATCGACCAAGTAACCTTGCAAGTTGATCGAGACCTTGCGGAAATTAGCGCTGGGATGTCTTTTTTATTGCGAACAACTCCAGTGAACAGTAATGAAGCTTGGGACAGTTTTTTAAATAGCAACTATGAGATAGCGCCTTCATTTAAATACCGCTTGATTGCCTTAGATCCTGAACAGGAAAAGCAAAAATTATACGCCATCCCCATAGACGAGGTAAACGACCCAACCTTAGCTTTCATTTTTAGAGGCAAACGTATGGAAATTGGAAAACAACTCACCATGTTGGAGGAGCGGGGTACAGATAATTTTAGGTATGTTGGCGAAAGCTTGTATGGCGTAAATAAAAAACATGTGCTTCAAACTGCCAAGCACATCTTAACGACCTTTCCCAGACAAGAGACTACGGAAGTAAAACAACGCATCAATTGTTATGAATTCGCAAAACAAGCCCAAATAGAATTAGATCATTATACCAAAAAATTTCCTGAAAGCGATTTGTCTTTGGAAATTAGAAATGACGTGGCAGGAATTATGGTTTCCAAGTCTAAGTTATTAATCAACAATAATTTAAACATGGATGCTTCAAGGTGTGATGCCCTTATTCAACATGAGGTCTCTACGCACATTTTAACCTATTGCAATGGTCAGCGCCAACCCCTACGCCAAATGTGCGAGGGTTTTGAAGGCTATGATCAATTACAAGAAGGCTTGGCGGTTTTAGCGGAATATTTGGTGGGTGGCTTAACCGTAAATCGATTGCGACTGCTGGCAGGTCGTGTGATTGCGGTAGAATCTTTAGTCAATAGAGCAAGTTTTATTGAAACTTTCAACTTACTTAGCCATAATTACGGATTCAGTGACCGCAACGCTTATTACATTAGCATGCGAGTGTATCGTGGAGGTGGTCTCACTAAAGATGCAGTATACCTTGCGGGTTTAATAGACCTCAAAATCTATCTCGAAGATGGCGGGCAATTGGAGCCTTTGTATACGGGCAAATTCAACATTACCCATATTAATTTAATTGAAGAACTGTTATATCGAAATGTGTTGGTTGCTCCAATATTACCACGTTTTTTAGAAAGAGCAAGCGTAAAAAAACGCTTAAAAACCCTTAGAAAAGGCATGAATATTACCGAAATGGTTAACTAAAATAAAAATTATGAAAATAGCATTCATTATAAATGATCATCAAACTGAAAAACCCAATTATACAACCCCAGGATTAGGTTATGCTGCCTATAAGCGTGGGCACGACGTTTATTTTATTGGAGTTGGTGAATTGGCATATGCTTCAAAAGGGCATTTATCGGTGCGTTGTAAAACGGTAAGGGATAAAAAATTCAATACCCAAGAAACATTTTTCAAGGGGGTTCAAAAAGAAGACTTTACGAGAATTTCCTCAAAGGATCTCGATGTTTTATTTTTGCGAAATAATCCTGCAGATGAAATAAATGAACGCCACTGGGCACAAAATGCAGCCTTTATATTTGGTGAGATTGCAATGACCAACGGTGTCATCGTACTAAACCATCCTAACAGTCTGGCTGGAGCGGTGAATAAAATGTATTTTCAGCATTTCCCAGAAATTTTGCGTCCCAAAACCATAATTTCCAGAGATCATGACGAGATCAAAGCCTTTTTTAAATCGCAAAAACAAAAAATGATCATGAAACCGCTACAAGGTTCTGGCGGTACAAACGTGTTTATGATGGATAAACAAAATGAACATAATTTATCCCAAACCATTGATGCCATTTGTAGGGATGGCTTTGTAATTGCTCAAGAATATTTAACTGAAGCGACCAAGGGCGACACCCGTTTGTTTTTGATGAACGGTGAACCACTTCAAGTCAACGGAAAATACGCGATGATGCAGCGCGTCAATGCTTCTGGCGACATAAGAAGCAATATTCACGCTGGTGGCAAGCCCGAGTTGGTGAAAATGACCGATCAAATTATGGAATTGGCCGATATCGTGAAGCCAAAATTAGTTCAAGATGGTATGTTTTTGGTTGGAATTGATATCGTAGGCGATAAGCTTATGGAAATTAACGTCTTTAGTCCTGGGGGATTAAATGTGATGGGACAAATGTACGATGTAGATTTTAACACTCCCGTAATAGAAGCCATAGAGAAAAAAGTATACTACAAAAGCATGTATAACGATTATTTATTCAACAGCCGATTGGCAACACTCTAAATCGTGCAGTTTACAGATAAAATTTGCAGGCCTTTGGGTTTTAACCCGATTGGGGATAGGTATGTCGAAATTTTTAGCCTAGAGCAACGAACTCAATTATATTTACGGAATAAATATTTATATTTTATCGCGTTTTTTTTAAGGCTCACAATTCCCTCTAGATTTTAAAACTGGTTGCGATTATTAAATTATAAATTAAGAGAAGTCCTTTTTTCCCGAAAGGACTTTTTCTATTCTAGAAATTTTGCTTTCAGCTCGGGTGTTGGGATCATGCATTCTTCCTTTTTACCATACCATTTATAACGGTTCGCAGCAATATAATCGTACACCCAATTTCTAATAAATGCTGGTACAATCAGGAAAACCGACAATAAATTCCTAGGAAACCCCAAATGTTTGGCCACTTTTAATGCTGCGGAAGATTTTACAGCTAATCCATTTTCTTGGGAGTAGAGTAGAATGGAATCTGTTTGAGATGGATCCACTTTAAACTTTTCCAAGACTTGTTTTCCAATAGTGCTTTGTAAGGGCGCGTATCTAAAGCGATCCTTCTTATCATGTTGTATCACATATTGAATCGAGGCATTGCATAAGTTGCAGACACCATCAAAAAGAATCAGTTGTTTATGTTTGGGCAAATCTTGTATCACTTTACAAAGATAATTGAAAGAGGAAAGAATATCTAATCCATGGAATGGAGAAGTTCCTTCAGATCCGTAAATTTATAATCAGCGCTTTTTAAAGTTTTAGGTAGCTCTAAGAGCATATGGTATGTCTCACAATTGGTTACGAAATCTATTTCTTCGCTTCAACCAACTCCAATGCATCCAAATTTACATTGGTAGTAAATATGCCATAATTAACAATGGCTTTATTTTTTTCAATCGTATCAATACTTCCCACCGCTCGGCCATCAAGCATGCGCACGCGATCGCCAATTTTTAGGGTAGGTTTGGGCTTTTCTACAGGTTTTGCCTTTAGTTTATTCGCTTTTTTCTTCTTGCGAATTACCTCCACTTTTTTCTCGGCTTCCTGCTTAATTTGAATTTCTTTTGCTTTTTCTACTTTTTTCTCTTTCGCGGAAACTTTTTTCCGTTTCGAATTTTCTATTTGCACCAATCGAAACAACTCGTCCATCAAGGGACGTTTTTTCTTATCGTCAAAATAAGTTTCAGCAATATCGTTGACTTTTTGTCCGAGATAAATTAAACGTTGGTTACTGTCATACAACTCTTGAAAGTTCTCAAGTTTCTTTTGCACCTTGGCATTGACTTCTTCAAGCTTATCAGCTTCACTTAGCTTTTTCTTTTCGTTTTCCTTTAGAGCGCGTTCGGTCTTCTCGAGTTTGCTGCGTTCTTTTTGAAGTTTCGCAATGGTAGCGTCAAACCGAACCTTGCCACGCTCTATCTTCTTTTTCGCACGATTTATTAAACTAAAGGGGATTCCGTTTTTTTGAGCCACTTCAAAGGTGAAGGAGCTTCCGGCTTGTCCCAAGGCCAATTTAAATAAAGGTTCCAAACTTTTTTCATCAAAAAGCATATTGGCATTTTGCATGTAGGGCAGCTCATTGGAGAGCACTTTTAAGTTGGAGTAGTGGGTAGTGATAATTCCGAAGGCCTCCCTATGGTAAAATTCTTCTAAAAATATTTCAGCCAAGGCACCACCCAATTCAGGATCACTTCCCGTACCAAACTCATCAATTAAGAACAAGGTGTTTTTATTGCATTTCCGAAGAAAATAATTCATTTGCTTTAAGCGATAGCTATACGTACTTAAATGATTTTCAATGGATTGATTATCGCCAATATCACTCATGATGCGATCAAATAAACACATGTTGCTTTTTTCGTGTACCGGGATTAAAAGTCCGCTCTGCAACATTACTTGCAACAACCCAATGGTTTTTAGGGTAATACTTTTTCCGCCAGCGTTGGGCCCAGAAATAACAATGATCCGATTGTCTTGTCTTAGTTTAATTGACTGCGGAAAGGTCGTTTTGCCTTCCTTTTGATTTGACACAAACAATAACGGATGATAGGCATCGTAAACGTCATAAACTTTTTCGGTATTGATCTTTGGCAAAATGGCATTAATGGATTGCGCGTATTTTGCTTTCGCATAAATAAGATCGAGATGGGTTAAAAAATCTTGATAATTTATAAATAAGTTTCTAAAGGGTCTTACAAATTCAGTCAACTGCCTTAAAATCTTATCAACTTCTTCTTTTTCTTCGTATTCTAAATTATTGAGTTCCCTAGCAAATTGAAAAGTGGTTTCGGGCTGAATGTAAACAATACTTCCCGTTTTGCTATTGCCCATGATACTGCCCTTTACCTTGCGCCTGTACATGGCCTTGACCGCTAAAACCCGCTTGTTTTCCACAACCGATTCCCTAATATCATCCAAATAATCTAAATTATGATAGGTGTTTAAAGCGGACGTAAAACTCTGGTTGATTTTACCTCTAATTTCACCAATAGATTTACGGAGTTGGTACAATTGATCGGAAGCATCATCCTTAACTTCTGCAAAACGATCAATGATACTGTCAACTTCTTCAATAACAACAGTGGTCATCTCTATTTGTGACCCCTTTTGAGCCAACGACGGATAATAATCGTTAAACTTCTTAAGGAATTTGAGAATGGTGTTTACGGTTAAGGATATGGAGGCCAATTTCTGAAAACTCTGTGCCTCTAAAAATGAATTTTCAATCTTAAGCAACTGTAATTCTTTAGAGATGGCATCAAAACCGTGATTGGGGATACGATTATCATTATAAAACGATGCCAAGTACTCGTTGGTAAATTGTAAAGAGATTAAAGCTGCTTCATGATCTTTGAATGGTTGAATCTTAGCCACCTCAATGCGACCCAATTCTGTTTTACAAAGTAAAAGCACCTGGTTTAAAACGGAATGAAACTCAATATCCTGTAATGTCTTTTTGTGAATATTTACCATAAAAAAATGTCCCAACCTTTATTTGGACTGCAAAGATACTGCTAAAGTTATAGAAATAAAATTGTAAGCCCGAAAGCCCTTTAAGCCTTTGTTTTTTTTATTATACACTTCAGAAAAGGTATCTTCGAATTTCAATACATTTTACACTGATATGGATATTACTATTGAATCCTCTTGGAAAAAACAACTAGAACCAGAGTTTGAGAAGCCCTATTTTAAAGTTTTAACTCAATTTGTAACTTCGGAATATGCGCATCATACTTGTTTTCCTCCAACTAAAGACATCTTTGCAGCATTTGACCTTTGCCCTTTTGAAGAGGTAAAGGTAGTCATCATTGGTCAGGATCCTTATCATGGATTGGGTCAAGCCAACGGACTTTGTTTCTCGGTAAATGATGGGATAGCGCATCCGCCATCATTAAAAAACATCTTTAAGGAACTTGAAACCGACGTTCAAAAATCGTATCCACAATCTGGCAATTTAGAAGCATGGGCCAAGCAAGGCGTTCTTTTGTTAAATGCTACATTGACCGTTAGGGCACATCAAGCGGGGAGTCATCAACACCAAGGTTGGGAGCAATTTACCGATGCGGTAATTAAAACCCTTAGTGCAAAACAGGAACCTGTGATATTTTTACTTTGGGGCGTTTTCGCCAAAAAGAAAACCAAGCTTATTGATACAAAGAAACACGTCATCCTTAGTTCTGGTCACCCTTCGCCCTTAAGCGCCAATCGCGGATATTGGTTTGGCAATAAACACTTTAGTGAGACCAATGCTATTTTAAATAAATTGGGCTTATCATCAATAAAATGGTAAAAAAAAAGATCAACTTTTATTAAAATTGATCTTGATGTATAGTTTTGAAACTAAAATTAGCTGCCTGTTGGTGCCAACTGAGACGTTGTGAGTTCTTTTGTAGGTACACTTACAGTCTTTGGTTTCGATAAGGATTGTTTCTCGGAAATTCTATCCGTTTTGGTACACTTATTACAACTGAAAATTAAAAGTAAAAAATTAATGGCAACTAAAAACGAGAGTATGAGGGTAATGGTAATAATCATGCCTTATGATATTATAACTAGGTTTAACAGATAATTTGGTTATACAAATGTAAATAAAATTTTGACATTTAGAAAGTTATCAACTTATCTGTTAAAAGATTAACAAAATGCCAACCTTAAAACAGGGGTAAATTAACACTGAATTTATGTCGTTTTGTATAAACAATTACTTCACTACCTAATATAGGAAAAATATTTCAAATTTTATGTATCAATTGATCATAAGGTAGTTTTTTGGAAATAATATTTAATTCAAATAACTTATTCTGAATTTTAGCCACAGTGGCTTCATCCAACACCTTTTGAGACCATTCTGTGAGGTTTAACCATTCTTGAACATCTTCCAGTTTTTGATCGTAGCGTTTAGAGATGATCTCATCAATGTTTTCAATGTCTTTGAACGTTTTGGTGTTCTTGTTTATGATATTTAAAATGGTGGCCACATCCTCGGGGTTAGATCCTAAAAACCGATCACTTACTGCAATTACAAAGCATGGCCATGGGGTGGGGCAGTTGCCAACTCTTCTAAATGCACCATTGTCTACCAAAGGTTTGGTCGTGAACTTCTCCCACATAAAATAGTCGGCTTTTCCGTTGGTCAATCCTTCAACAGCACCGTTAAGGTCATCTATAACCTCGAAATCCAGATCTTTTTCGAGATTCCAATCTTGGTCTTCGGCATTGATATAAGCCATTAAATGAGAACCAGAGCCATATCTGCTAATGGCTGCCTTGGTGCCTTTTAAATCCTCAATATTGGCATACTCAGAGTTTTTTGCCACATGAATGCCCCAAATTAAGGGCGACTCCACAAAGGTTTGTACAATTTTACTGTTATTTCCGTCTACAATATCCTTGATAATACCTTCAGTTAAAATAACTGCCATATCGATATCGCCATCCCTTAAGGCTTTGTTCATTTCACCTGTACCGCCAAAATAATCCTTCCAACGCAGGTTAATGCCTTTTTCCTTATAGTCTCCATTTTTAAGCGTTAGGTACCAAGCCAAGTTAAAATGCTCTGGTACACCGCCAATTTTTATTGTTTTCAAAAGATATTGTTTTATTCGAGTGTTTCGATTTTAGTTAAGGTGTAGCGTATTAAATCCTCTACAATTGTCTTGGGATCTTTACTGAAACTTCCGTTGGCCCTATTTGCGATTATGGCATTCATTGAGAGCGCGCGATGCCCCAATAATTTTGAAAGACCGTAGATGCCAGCAGTTTCCATTTCTAGATTGGTGATTGTTTTTCCCTCAAAATTGAAATCTGCCAATTTATCATTGAGGCTTGCATCTTGAATTTCCAAACGCAGAACCCGACCCTGTGGCCCATAAAACCCAACATTGGTGGCGGTAAATCCTACTGCTGTTGTTGCACTTTTAAAGTGTTTCAATAAACCTTGGTCACAGGTTACAACGTAAGGATCTGATTTTTTATCAAACCAGTCGGTCTGGTTTTTTAAGGCTTCGGAAATAGTAAATTCTTGAACCTGCTCGCTTTTATAGAAATGCAGCAAACTATCAAATCCTGCAGCATATTCACTTATCAAAATTGAATCAACGGGAATTTCCTTTTGAATGGAACCAGAGGTGCCAATTCTAATAATAGTCAACGTTGTGAGCTGAGGCTTGATCTCTCGAGTTTCCAAATCTATGTTTACCAACGCATCCAGTTCATTGAGAACAATGTCAATATTATCGGTCCCGATTCCTGTAGACACAACGCTAAGTCGTTTACCCTTATACATGCCAGTTTGGGTGTGAAATTCACGTTTACGCGTTTTAAATTCTATGAAATCAAAATGTTGGGTAACACTGTCTACACGATCGGGATCTCCAACGGTAATGATGGTTTTTGCAATGTGCTCAGGTTTTAAGTTGAGGTGGTACACGCTACCATCTGGGTTTAATATGAGTTCTGAATCTTTAATTGGCATTTAAAGCTGTTTTTATAAGTTTGTTTTTTTCGACATTAAACTGGTAATCCAGTCGCTCTATGCCTCCATAAACCATATGGTTATTTATTTCTGAAGCATAGTTATGTACCTGCAAGAGCGCTTCATGTCCTTTTCTGTTCAGTTCGAGCTTATCTTCCATTTTATCAAAAAAGATCTCTAAATTTTTAATCTTGCGTTTGAGTTGAAAATCACTATAACCGTAATATCCTTGATAATAAATACTATACCCCAATAAATGGTGTAGAGAATTTACATGCTTTTCTTTAATGATCTTTAAAATGTTATGTTCTATCACATCGAGCCCGCTTTTTGAGTCGGGAAAACGTTTTAGGTGCGCCTTTAGGCAGTTCGTCATATATTTAAAGGACGATTTCTGGGTAATATAGGGGATGAGCAGATTATGGTCTTTACCGCAATAGGTGCGCCAAAGGGAAATGGCGAGATCCAAATCTGAAGCCTGCAACCTCACTTTATCCTTGTAATGTTGCATTAATTGTTTCTTGCTCAATTCATTCAAACCCTTTAAATCCTTTTCTCCCTCAATTCTTCCGCTGCACACCAAGTATATGGGTAAATCTATTTCGCGCTGGTGAATGAGATTGATAACAGCAATGAGATTCATATGGCAAAACAGTTCGTATTCAAACCAGAGCACGATCTCTGTATAACCGCTGTTTTTATTGAGTTTGGACAGCTCTCTTTTAAATTCAATTTCATCAAATTCAATATTGTAGAACTCCCTCAAAAATTGCTTTCTGGTCTCTATAAACTCATCAGAATCAATACCTGCGACGGTTGGACCTTCACAAATTAAGCCATCCCAAGTAATTAGGTCTCCCTTTATTTCCAGTTCCAACAGGAAATTTGTCAAATTCTGCCCTTTAGAGATGTGCAATTGTTTCACCATTAACCTCCAACTCGTTTTACATTAAACCCTTTTTCCTTTAACAAAATCATAATCTTATCTCGGTAATCACCTTGAATGATGATTTTATCGTTTTTAAAGCTTCCTCCAACACTTAAGGTTTTTTTAAGATCCTTGGCCAATAATTTAAAATCGTCTTCGGCGCCATTATAACCTTCAAGTATGGTGATGGGTTTCCCCTTTCGTTTTTCGTACTTACAAAGTATCGGATCCTCTTGAAGCCAAATGCCTTGAGGGGTTTCGTTTTTTTCTTCGGAAACCGTTTCGTCAGGTTCATGCTCTGGAAACAAATTTTTAATCTGATCTTGTAAATCCATTAATTTTAGTTCTCGGTACGTTTATTCAAAAGCTGTAACATATAATTTGCAAGACCACGACTTAGAATCACAACTATGCCATCTGGCCGATTTTGAAGTACGCACTTACAATTGAAAAGTTACAATTATTTTTTCAGTCCTAATTCCTTCAACCGTTCATCTAAAAATTCCCCAGCAGTAATATCGGTATAGAGTTTTGGATGCTCTTCATCGATACAGCTTTCCAACACATCTAATTTCATTTCACTTATAGGATGCATAAAAAACGGAATGGAGTAGCGCGAAGTTCCCCATAACTCTCTTGGTGGGTTTACAACGCGATGTATGGTGGATTTCAATTTGTTATTGGTGTGTCTCGATAACATATCTCCAACGTTGATCATGAGTTCATTGGGTTCTGCAATGGCATCGATCCATTCTCCTTTGTGATTTTGAACTTGTAGACCGCGACCTTGTGCGCCCATTAATAAGGTAATAAGATTGATATCACCGTGAGCAGCTGCACGAACTGCATTCTCGGGCTCTGAAACTATAGGCGGGTAGTGTATGGGTCTTAAGATTGAATTACCGTTGTGAATGTAATTGTCAAAATACGTTTCTTCCAAATCTAAAAATAGGGCTAGAGATCGCAATACATATTTTGCGGTTTTCTCCAACATTTGATAAGTGTCCTTGCCCACTTTATTAAATTCGGGCAATTCATTGACGTTCACGTTCTCGGGATATTCCTTGGCGCGTTCTGGATCATCTTCAACATATTGGCCAAAATGCCAAAACTCTTTGAGATCGCCTTCCTTTTTACCCTTGGCACTTTCTTTGCCAAAAGAGACGTAGCCCCTTTGACCACCAATGCCTTCTATTTCATACTTACGCTTGGTTTCAACATTCAAACTAAAAAATTGTTGAACTTCTTCATATAAGCTGTATACCAAGGCATCATTTAGAAAATGACCTTTTAAGGCCACAAACCCAATGTCTTCATAGGCTTTTCCAATTTCATTTATAAATTTTTGTTTCCGTTTTGGATCATCCGAAAGAAAATCACGCAAGTCAACACTAGGTATTCTATTCATCTTTAAAATGGAATTAATTTAAACTCATCATTACAAAAATAACGAAAATACTGCTAAACTACAGATTTTACGCGCACTTAAAAAATGCTTGTTTTCTCCATTTTGCTCAATTTTTAATTACATTTGGTTTAAGAAATCAATACTAATATTTATGTTGACGTCCTCTAAAAACGTTATAGCTTACGATAAAAAAAATCTCGACACTGCGACCTTGTTGCGCCTTTACAAAAATATGCTCAAGCCTAGAATGATAGAGGAGAAGATGCTGATCTTGTTGAGACAGGGCAAAGTTTCCAAGTGGTTTTCGGGCATTGGGCAAGAAGCCATATCGGTTGGGGTTACCATGGCATTGCACCTGGATGAATATATTTTGCCGATGCATCGTAATTTAGGGGTGTTCACTACACGTGAAATTCCGCTACACCGCTTATTTAGTCAATGGCAAGGCAAAATGAATGGCTTTACAAAAGGTCGGGACCGGTCATTTCATTTTGGCACTCAGGAGTTTAATATTATAGGTATGATTTCGCATTTGGGCCCGCAATTGGGAGTTGCCGATGGGATTGCTTTATCAAGTGTGCTTAAAAACCAAAATAAGGTTACTGCTGTTTTTACGGGAGAGGGCGGTACTAGCGAAGGCGATTTCCACGAAGCGCTCAATGTGGCTTCCGTTTGGTCTTTGCCTGTGATTTTTTGTATTGAAAATAACGGTTATGGACTGTCGACCCCAACCAATGAACAATACAATTGTACCGATCTTGCCGATCGTGGCAAGGGTTATGGTATTGAAGCATTTGTTTTGGATGGCAATAATATAATTGAAATCTACACCAAAATGCTCAAACTTGCTGAAAGCGTTAGAAGACAGCCAAGACCCATTTTGGTGGAGTTCAAAACCTTCAGAATGCGCGGGCATGAAGAGGCGAGCGGTACCAAATATGTTCCTCAGGGCTTGATGGACGAATGGGCGACGAAAGATCCGTTGGAAAATTTCAGGGCATTTTTAAGAGAAAAAACCATTTTAACTGAAAGCTTGGATCTTGAATATAAAGAAGAAATTTTAAATGACATCAACAAAAACCTTCAGTTGGCCTATGATGAACCAGAGGTGATCCCCGATGCAACCATAGAATTAAATGATGTGTACCAACTTTTTGATTTTGAGAAAATTGACTCGGGTGAGGATGTTGAAACAATAAGACTCATTGATGCCATTTCCGAAGGTTTAAAACAAGCCATGGAACGTCATGATGATCTTGTGATTATGGGTCAGGATGTTGCGGAATATGGAGGGGTCTTTAAAATTACCGAAGGATTTGTAGAGCAATTTGGAAAAGCACGCGTTAGAAATACGCCTATTTGTGAATCGGCAATTGTTGAAGCTGCCATGGGGCTCTCCATT
>Ga0209309_10002471_pt1 | contig 16818 bp, 8 predicted proteins | sample COGITO_mtgs_1204_2_FD_184807 | JGI IMG/M metagenome (GOLD analysis project Ga0209309, IMG submission 184807) | Pelagic marine microbial communities from North Sea - COGITO_mtgs_120412 (SPAdes) (version 2) | ecosystem: Environmental > Aquatic > Marine > Epipelagic ... | reverse complement strand
ACCACTTCAAAAATATAAACGATACCTACGGGCATTTGGTTGGTGATAACGTGCTAACTGAATTTGCAAAAATATTAAAAAGCCGTATGGGAAATGACGCACTTATTGCGCGATGGGGTGGAGAAGAGTTCACTATTATTTTGTCGAACACCTCTTTAAATGATGGTGCGAAACAAGCTAATGACCTGAGAAAATATATTGCCGAAAATACAATTACAAATATAGCATTTACTATAAGCATTGGCTTAGCAACGATACAAAAAGACGATACAGTGCTAAAACTATTAGAGCGGGCTGATACGGCGCTATATAGGGCTAAAAATAATGGACGAAATAACGTATGTGTTAGCGATAAGGATTCAACCGTTATCGCTCAATCAACTTACTTAAATGGCTCTATAGCCTAAACTTAGTGTGCAGCGACAATAGAGTTTGCCCGTAAGAGAAAAAATGACAATAAAGTTTGCCCGTAAGCACTCTAATTGAGTAGTAAAGACTCATTATTAACGGAGAAAATAGTCTATCCGCCAGTTTTAACGAAGACAATTCCAATCAAGCTATTTTGTTAAAATTTCGACTATTACATTTTCACAATCTGTATCTAAGATTGCTTTTGGTCTTTGTTCAAAGCCATGTTTATTTTTAGCATAACCATATACATTTTTAGACAAGTAATCATTTAAAGTTCTATCTGTTATATATTTATTCGATTTACATGCATCTATCTCTTCTCCTTGAAGAGCCCTACCTAAATGATAAGTCCATATTCCATGCTCCAATTCGTGACAAGAGTATGAGCTTTGACCTGGCTGGCAGGATAGAAAAGTAGCAAAGTGGGGGTGTTCACTTTTGAATAATTGAAAATCTTCATTATTTAAATCTGTAATTAATGCTCTTTCTTTATCATTTTTAAAGTTTTGCGCGCAGGCATCTATGAATACTAAACCTGACTTACATTTTGAGTTCAATAAGGGATCTAGTAAAATTTTACGTAGAGAAACTGCTGTCTCTGTAATATTAGTAATGTAAGTATCATATGTTGTAAGGAAATTAGTCGTTCCATCATGAAATCCATGCCCAACATAATAAAAAACCAAACGATCTTTTTCTGACAGCGAATGAAACACATAGCCTAGCCCATTCTCTAAATCGCTCTTTAATGCATCTTCATTAATGAATATATGAATATCCTGCTCTAGTACATTAAACCGCTCAATTAACGTTTTTTTAAATAATAATGCATCTTTCTCAGCATACTTAACAGGTGATACTTGATTGTTATCCCTTGGCTTATAATCTTCTATACCAATAATAATAGCTACCGTTGTTTCGAAGTCTGCAACTGCCAAACGATTTGTAACTTCAGAAGTAATATTTTCTTTAAGTGTTGTCCGCGAGTTTTCTCTTACGAATTTCTGATGCCCTATCAACATCTCTTCATCTGATTTTTCAACATTTATAATAAATAGGTACTTTCCTCCCTCATACACCCAATCATAAGTAATTGCTGGTAAAGGAGAAATCATCATTAAAGCTTTATTGGTAATTTCATCCATTCTGAAATCTGTGCTTAAACCTACAAATTGATTATCCGTCCCACTTTTCTGTACTCCATAAACTAATGTCCCGCCTTCAGTATTTGCAAACGAAGAAATAACTTGAGCAACTTTATAAGGGGATAGTGGCACAGCTTCATACTCAAAATCGATAGAGATTTCTTTTTTAATAAACTCCTCAAATTGCTCCTCTTCAAATGAAAAGCTACTTATCGGAATTCTATTAATTTTAGTTTCTTTGAGTAAGTGACCGATTGTTATTTTTTGTGGTACATTTATCCCATCTTCACACCAAAACTCAGTATCTACATACTCAAGGACATCAAACTCTGATGTGTAATATAAAAGCACTGCACCATTATCTGAAGGCCTAGCAACGATTGTTAAATCTTGTCCACCTTTAGTAATCCCCCCGATGATACTAGGAGCAATTTCGTATTGATTTTTACAATCATATTCGGGAAATTTATCTAAATATTGAATGACATTCTCCACAGCTCTTGAAATTAACCTTTCGGCAAAGAGTAGACGTTCATAATCAGCAGTTGGAATGTGGAAAAAGACTGGTGATGTACCGTTGCTAATTGCAGCTTTAACTTCATCAAAAGATTTAACCGTAGTCTCTGGAGGTAAAGTTTGAATATTATTTGACTCGCTAATATCAACACTATTATCTAAAGTGTCATCAATTGATATATCAATACTCTCTTGCACAAAAAACTCTTTTACTTCCTCAATGGTCGAGTATAAGAGGAAATTCAGTTTTCTATCATGCCCCATTAAATTAAAATATCGACATAGCACCTCAGGTAGTTTTAACAACACCTTATTACTTTTCCATGGTTTCGTTACGTATAGCTTTTCGCTATCAATATGAACATTAACATTTTTCGTAAAATTGATTTCTTCATATGTTATTTCAAGATCTTCAGCCTCATAAATATCTAACTCAGCGAGTTTAGTATCTAGTTGAGCTAAAGACTCTTGAGTTTTATCATCCCCACTTTCACTCTCAACCCAAGCTTTAAGGAGTGGTAACCTGGCTTTTAAACTTGAAACTAATTTTGTAGCTATAACCGACTTTTCTACATCTAGTTTAAAATCTCTTTGCTCTAAAATAGTGACTTGAAATGCATTTAAAAATTCAACAATATTAGTGTGCTGTTTATTCTCAGGATTAAGTTCTAAAAAATCAAATTGCCCCTGAAATATTCCATTGTTTCCATCTATAAAGTATTTTGTAGAGTTACAGTTTGAAAACTCTTTATTGGTATTTAACAAAAGCCCTGAATTAGACCAATCAGAAATAGCCTGAAGCTCAGATTCCCCCCAGTTAACACAAAGATCCATTAGCTTTTTGTATACCAATTGAATTCTATCGGCATTACTTTTAGTGACTTTTAGCTTTTCAATTCCGTGTTTGGATATACTACTTAGTAAGTCTAAGTAGTCTGACAATTGTAGTTCAGTTCTAAATTTAAAAAATGACTTCCAGTCAGAAGATAGATCAACACCATCAAACACCGGTAAATATTCACCTGCTATATTGTTTATTTCTTCCGTATTGAGTAATACGTTACATGAGGTGCAACACTCTTTTGATAAAACAGGAATAACGTTTAAGTTTTTAATAATCCATTGAATATAGTTTCCAACCTGATCTCCAGTTAGTTGTCCTGGTCTTCCAGCATTCCCCCAAAATGCGATGGTTGGCTTAGATATATCTAAAGGAGAGAAGTTAATTATCACATCCTCCCAGAATAATCTCGAAAGCGAATAATTATCGATTATTGAATGAATGTAACTCAGACTTGAAAATTCTTTATATGCATCACTAGTAAACGTTGAGTGGTATGGTTTAAATTTTTTATCTTCCTCCTCAAAATATTCTTTTCTAAAGCCGTTTGCAATCAAAGAACTTTTGTCTATTCGGTTTTCATGCTTAACATAAGCTATTCCATCTGATACTTTCAAAAATTTAAAAAATCTTTTCCACTCATCCTTGTCAGTTGTGTCATCCATATATCTTGCACTGACGAACACATCAACTTTTAGTACCTCCTCTATTTTTATACGTGGTAAATAATCATTTGAAAGAATACAGTCTCTGGAGGCTACAAGGCTCCCTTTGCTTGTAAGCAGTTTCAAGCCTGACAGCTGAGCAAGTAAATCTGAGTTCAGTTCATTTTTTTTATAAAGGTTAAAAAGGTCTCGAATAGCTTGGATGGCGTTTTCTTGGCTTATATAATTTTCTGAATTAGGAATTAATGTTTTAGTAATAAAGCTAATATCTGTCTTTTCAACAACACCAAGCTGTTCAATCCATCCCCTCATATCCGGATTCACGGTAAGCCATTTTTGTATTTCTTTATGTAAGAATGCTAGTTCACTCTCTGAGCCATTCCGATCATTGTTACCAGCTGTAGGGAAGTATATTTCAGAAGGTATATTTAATTTATTTTTATGGTCGAAAATAAATGGCCATTTATCAAGCACTTCATTAGTAACAGCAGTCACAGACTCTTTTTCACATAAGTATTTTAAATGCTTAATTAAAGCTATATTTTGTTCAACTGAATGATCACATACGAAATCAGACGATTTTAATAAGTGAGGTAAATCCTTCCATTCAAAACTATCAGCACCAAGTGCTTTTATGTTTTTATCAAATCCAGAATTTTTGACTAAAACTTTACTGCTACTTTTACCTGTTCGCTCAAAATCACCTAAAATATTTTTAATTTTCTCCTCTCCAACAAATTTTTTTTCAGAGAGGAAAGTAAAATCAACTATAGAATCTTCAACTCTGGCTAATTGGTCATTTTTGGTAATTACGAAACAAACTGTTTTTATTGCTTCATCGATTCCAGAGTTAAAGTGCTTACCTAATTCGTCATCAAGTACTCTTCGTGGTATTAACTTGTATGCTTGAGATTTCAACTGGCCAACTACTAGTATTGAAATCCATTTAAATATTTCAATTGCAATACTTTTAAAAAGCCAGTGGTTCCATTTAGAGTCAACATGTAGATGTTCACGGTTTGCATTAGTCAAAAAGCTTGTATTTACTAAGACGGGAAATTGATATTTAGCTTCGTCGGTGGGTAAGTACGAAAAAATTAGGTTTTCGCTAGTTGTGAGTTCTGCTATTCCATCTTCATCAGTTTTTGCTGCTAATGTTAATTCGATATTCTTAGCGTTTAATAACTTATCAGGTATATTTTTTTCATCCGCCAGAGCTCGAGTTAGCTCGATTGGTATGTCTAAGCTGACTTTATTTATGAGCCACCTTGAATCAACATTATCATTTCTTTTTAGAGCAACATCACCATTTCCTAAGTGATTTATTTCTATTCTACAAGAATTATTTAACTCAAAACTTATTTCAGAAATATTCTTTAAAAATAGAAACATATTCACATTTTCTGACAGTTCCCGCACTGCAACAAGTGTATCTTTGACGTTATCGAGCTCTATTATAGTTGCAACTGTGGCTTTGACGGTTTGAAGGTATTGATGAACAGGTGGTGAGATATCCTTATATTCTGTATATATCGGAATTATCTGCCAAGGGTGAATGAATTTGCGATCATTATTTCGTTCCCAATCTACTTTTTGTTCTTTCCATCTCCACGCAAAGGGGAAAGATGAGTCAAATCTAAAATATTCATTATTGGTATATACGGTAACTTTTTCAGACTGCCCGAATACTGATTTAAACCCAATCCCTTTATAGCCAGTTTTACTAGCATCAGATTTTTTTGTTCCATTGTTTACATTACAAAGCCCTTTTATATCTTTTCTATCAAAGACTTTCCCGGAATGCGCTACAACCAATAAATCATCAAAAATCTTTAACCAAACTTTTACAGGGTCTCCTTCTTTCGGAGAATCATCAGCATTCTGTAAAAGTTCATAGATAAACCGCTTGGAATCCGTATATAAATCTGTTGAAAGCGCATCGAGTGAACTAGCTTGGTTTGTAGCTTGGTCTGCTGTTGTATAGTTTGTGTTGTCATCAAACAGTTTTTCAATAATACTTTTAATAGACATATTACTTCCTTATTAATGTCAGTACCCGATGCTTTATCTATCGTCTAAACCACGAAGATATTGCTAAGTTTATTTGACCATGTGATTCATAAGAGAATGTATACTCTATCAAATTACGCTTGCTTTTTGATGAAATAACAAATCGCTATTTATACGAGCTAACTGAAAATTTAGCAGTAGCTGTGGCGAATTTACTTTAACTTCAGGCAAAATTAACCAAGTACTTTTTACCTTAGTTATTATTTTTAATAATTGATTAATCATACTTTTCTCCTTATCAATGCAACCACTGCATTAATATTAGGCAAACAAATAAGAGCTGAATAGCTAACGGAGTACGATAGTGCTGTAGCATTGTTTTAATGAATAAAAATACCAATAAATTCAAATGATTATAACAAACCTATTGTAGGTTCAATATAACGAAACTAAAACAGAGCAATTAAATAATTCACAAAGCTTATAAGTTCTTTGCATAGATGGCCGCTATCACCATATTTTTCAGTGAATATATAAACCGCAATAAAAGTTACTAGCCAGGCTATAACCCTCGCAGAACATAATCCTAAAAGCAAGAAGCTAGACTGTGCTTTGAAGGTTTTCTCAGAGCGTTTTAAGCAGCTTTTTAAATCACTAGGGTAACTAGCCTTTTCAACTTTATAAGTACTAAAGGTTAAATCAGCGCCTATATTAATACTTTTCCTCAATAGCAATTGATTTTTAACAAGCCCGCTGACTATTAGGCTGAACAACAAGGTACCAAATACAAGCACTAAATTCTCAAGTATAGATTCAAGCTTAAGCATCGAAATAAGAGCAACTAAAGATATTGGAATACCAAAAAGCTTTCCCGTAATATCATTCATTACTTTTGACAACGAACTTGCAAGCTCTATTTCAGCCTTAGCTAATTCAGTCCGAACCTTATTAAAAGAGAAGCCACTAATATATATATCAAAACTAGCTTTGTACTCAGTTAATAATTCACTCCAATGCTTTAATAAATAGCTAAATTCATTATCGCTTGGAGGACATTGTGAAATGACATTTGCAAGAGCAAAGCGAAATATTCCAAGCTTTTCAGATGAATGTGCATAGTTTTCATCTTGAGCTTCAACTAATTCATTGAGAGTTGATAAGTCAATAGCACCAATTGATAGATCTATTTCTTGGAATAAAGTTTTCAGTACATATGGTTTATGAGTATCTTTTTCCGTGAGTATAAACACCAACCTAAAGACATCTTCTTTTGTTTTCTCATCATGGTAATGAGCTATTTTTGAAAGTAATGAAATTAAGTTAACAACACTTGTTAAGGTTGCTAGGCGCGAATTTTCTCCGTCTTCAGTTGATAAAACGTTGTCCTGAGCAATGTAGAATTGATCTAAGTTTTCTCCTCGGAATACAGATTTATGATTTTCAAGTAGATCAGCATAAGAATTAAAAAATAAAACAGAACCGTTTGTAGCGATTTTCCATTTTAGTTTAATGGTATCTCCTTCCGAAATTTCAGAAGGGGAAGATATATCAACACTATTATTCTTTAATAGTTCATCGAACTCACCATATGATGTTGATAGTTCCTCGCAATTGCTCATTGCACACTTCAACTCTGGGGAAACTTCTATTTCGGCAGTAAATGCTCCACTTTCAACTCGCGGACAGCCAATCAAACGGTATAAAGACACTACTTTCTCTAAAGCAGTAATTTGTGTGCTCACTATTAGTCTCTTAACCTGTCTGTGATAGTATTTATAGCCTCATTACTTAAACGATTAAATGTTAGCTTTCTATTTTCCCTATCAAAATGAATTTCTGCGTCACTTGTCACTCCGAGAGCGCTTTTTTCTAATTGGGCTTGCCAGTTATCAGACTTTACCTTAATTCTTGCTTTTTTATTAACGGTAGACTCATGCACTACAAAAGCAGAGGGGACTTGATATTCATCACTATTCAAAAGAGCAGTTAATTCATTATCAAGAACTACCTTGTCCTCCTCATCATAGCTCGACGGGTAACATGGTCTAACTGAGCCAACGACGTCACCGATTGTTGCCTGCCTATCTTCACTAATACACCCTCGAAGGTAAGTAATGACATCTTTTTTTGCCTCTGATTTACTCTCTCTTAATTCATTTTTAGATTGGAAAAAACTAGTAATACCGCTAATACAACCGCTTGTAGCCGAAGAAGCGGCTATCCCCTTACTACAGCCCAAAGCCTTAATAAAATAGCCTGATGCACTTTGATTAGACTTCGGACTAACAAAACTCAAGTAACTCAGCTCTTGCTGCTCTTCTTCCCCAGCATTTTGATATTGAGCATATTTAGAGAAGTTAATCTTTGCAGCTTGGTGTAGCTTATTAAGGTCAAGCTCTATAATTCCTATGGGGACTAGATTTTCATCTAGTTGTAGACCTTCCTTTTGTTTTATCATTGCAACTATTAAAAATTGCTGCCCTCCGGTTTCATACAATGAAAACAATAGATAACCACCGGAAGCAAAGTTTACATCCCTAGACTTTACTTCAAGGGATCTCATTGCATTTTTAGTAAGGCTTAGGAAGCTTTCAGCAGTATGATTTTCCTTAAGAAAGGTCTCAAAATGCCTCGGAAAGACACCTACCTCGTCTGCGCTACCAAACGTACCAAATACTGCATTATTATCTCTAGTACCATAAAGCTTAATAACATCTTTAACTAAAGTATCCACCGTTTCTAAAGAGCAATCTAAAACATCTTCAACTATTACAGATGGCATTAACCGCTCACGCGGCTCTTTAACAAGTTGATGGATCACAGCAAAAGTAAGATTTACAGACAAAATTACATCCTTTTAATTTATTATTATACTGCATTAGTAACATTTCCCCTTTTAAAAGCACAAGCAATTATTTGCAAAAATAATATATTAGTCGCAAATTTACTTAAGATAAGATTGAATAATTACTTCTCTAATTGCCACTAAATCAGATTGAAAGTATTTGGCTACTAATACTAAAAGAAGTGATAGATAACCCTATGCTTAATTATGTACTACGCACCACAATTACTTTATGTATGACCAGGGTAAAAAGCTTTTCAACTGGCTACTTTCCACTTCATATTTAGTCCACCCAACTCTTTTTAAATAGCCTAACTCGAATAGTTTTTTTAGCCAAAAGCCAACCATTTTTCTACGGGATTCATAAGCTTCATAATCTATTGAGAAACCCAACAGAGATTCCAGCCAAGGATCACTCGCGATATCGTTTGCATCAATTATGTAACCTTTATTGCAATGAATTTTATAGACCCACACAACGGTACGCCATACATCCCAAGACGAGTTCCAGCAATAGACGTACTTTGAAAATTGCTCAGGTTGCCTTAAACCTAGCTTTTTACACAGAATTTGCATTTTTACAGTTTCGTTCGCATTTTTAAAATATTGAACAAAAGCAGATCGTTTTTGTGTTCGATTAACTATTTCTTGTTCTTTTTTAATTAATTCAGCATTAGCAATTTTCTCAAGCTTTTCTCGCCAAGTATCTATGTTTTTCCACCTAAGATTAAACTGCAAGTTATCAATGTTCATCTGTTCGTCATAGCTAATAAGTAAAGTTGGACTTGAATGAGTCATTACTTGACGAAGGTTATTTACTACAAAAAGTACGACATCTATATTTACTTTTTTCTCAACAACAGCCGTCCCTTTATAACCATATTTAAACGGTAACCAATCGTCATTAAAATGCGTAACCTTAGGTTCTCTAGATACGATAAATCGCTCAGAATTAGAAAGCTCCTTATTTACGGTAAGAGAGGGCCACGTGAAGTTGGGGATATTAAGATTAGTGCTCAGTGATTTTGCTATAGTGTACAAATTAGCAAGATAGCGCCGATTAATTTCAATAATTTCATTATCGACTTGTAGTTTTAATTTTTTTTCTAGTTGACTTTTCTTTCTACAATGAAGCCATCTTCGATTAGCTGTTTTTAATATAAACGCTTTCAATTCGTTACGGTCTACGTTCCAAGGCAATACGCTTAAATCAATTTCAATGGCGTCGACATCAACAGCGCTATACTTACGCTCTCCGACCTCATCTTTTGCGTTAGTAACAAAAATTTCCACAGCTAAACTTTCGCCTTTAGTTGATTGACTTACAACATCAGCAATTAGATCATTATTCAGCTTAACTTCTTGTTGAGCTTTTACCATCTGAAAGTTCGGCACTTGTACAAGCGCTTTCTCAACTGTTTCTCCAGCCATGTCTGTAGAAGAATAAGTACCATGAATTTCAGGTAAAATAAGATGTAAGTTTTCAGACGCTGAATCTTCTAATACTTGTTTTGCAGCAAGATGCAATGCAGATTCACCACCACACCTTGTATGAGCTGTATGTGAAAAATAATGTGCTTTTTTGGAGCCTTGATTTGCAATAAGTGGACTAGAGCAATTTACTGAGGGACATATACAGTCACAGGCTTTTCCTTTATTAACCTCAGAAATGTGACGCATAACACCATCAGCGCCAAGTCCCCAAGCTATTTTAACTTCAGACACATTGAGTCCTTTCAAAGTTATGATTCACTGAGCTTTTTCTACCATGAGGAATAAACGATTAAAACTTACAGGTAAAACTCCAGCGTAATAAAAATATGAAATTGCTTTTCGTAAGGCAAGCTTTAAATAGTTGAATACACTTATCTCAATGCTATTCGCTAATAAATAGCGATATCCATGTTACTTCAAAAGCACTTTACCTAATTAACCTCAAGCTAGCTGAAACCTTCTATTTAGCATCACTTGCAGCAAAACGAACCTCAGGTAGTGCATCATCTTTTGCCTCATTTATGACCCGTTTTAAGTCTTCATATCTATCATCTGATAGCTTCGTGCCTTTTATAGTTTCAATTGATAACTTCACACATTCAGATCTAAGTAATGATATATTCACTATCTTATCTTCTGTATGCGATGCGAGGCTATAGTTCGTACTATCAAAGACTCTGGGGATACAATCAATTAATGTTTCAATATCGGTTTGACTCAAAAAATTATCGCTAAACATTTCTCTTGCTACCCATATCAAACTTGGCAAAGCAGATGTTCTATTATTATTGATAACATTTATCATTTGAGAAGTAAGGTTTGAAATGTTTGAACAGCCATCACTGCGACACCACTGTAAAAGTGAAAACGAAGCTTGACGAACCATATCATCATTAGAATCTAATAAGCCTTGATAAAGAGCCCTTTGAACATCATTCTTAGTTTGAGTTGAAATATTAGAGAAATACGGTAACGCTAACAAAATCTCAGATAATTGGGTTTCAGAAAAAAATTGTAGTATCTTATTGAAATTCTCTTGATTAAGTGCTGATTTCGGCAAAACAGGCATAATAGATTTAGAAATTACTTTTGCAATAAGCCAACTTCTAGGACCTTTATCTTCAAATGGATTGGACTCTATTCTTTTTTCAATCTTAGGCCTCCAATTAATAAAATGATCGAAATAAATCAAGGCTTCTTTTTCACTACAAAGCTCCTGAACCCCCTCTGCAGCACTAATTAGGTCATAAAGCATGTCTTCATCAAATAAGTGCTCTTTCTTAGCCTGGAAAAGGTGTGCACGAACTAAACTTCTAACACATTCATTATCTCTTGATGGTAACTCTAATAATACCCAAGTTAGCAAACCTAACTCAGGTAAAACCCTAAAGTCGGGGCTCTCTTTCCAAATATTATCTGCAATTCTATCCAATTCATCTTCTCTTAAAAATCTATTTTTAATTAAGGGTATAAGTCGTTCAATTGAATAGGAACTACGCTTTGAGTTTGGAGTAATCTGATCGATAATTTTATTTATGCGAGCATCGAGCTCAAAGCTATCAACCCTATTGGTTAAATGTCTAATTATCGGATTTGGCCAATCGTGCTCGGGACCATTGAACTCCAATTCTGTTACAAGAGGAAAGTTCAAAGCATTCAAAAGTAATTGTGCGTGTTCTGATACAGGGATACTTTCTAGTGAATAGTTAATGAGGTGGTTTAATGCTTTGAAAACCCAAAAATGATGTAACTCCTTACGTCCCCCTAAGCCTAAGGCCATGTTTAATATGATTTTTGCCTGCTCAGGCGTTGCTCTTGTAGACGCTCTAGCTAGCACTTCGATAAATATACGGAGCCGAGTCAATGCTCTGCCATGCCCAATTTTAGATTGTTCTGATAATTTAGTAAGCCAATATTGAATTGCACCTTCGCAATTCGAGATTAGATGGTTACTTTCTTCTTGAGTAATATTTGCCATCTGAAGTCTTGAGAATGTTCGCTCTATAACCACATCCTCTTCACTATTTGCAGCATTTATAGCTAGGTAAAAGCGCTCTTCGATAGGTAACTCATTAAGTGAAGCTAAATCTGAAGCTTCACTAACCATATAGTTCATACCATCCCATCTTATCGGGATACCCGTAACACTAGTCAATGCATGGAGATCAAGCATTGGATGAATTTCTGAATTATTTATCTTAGGCTTATTTTTATAAGATCCAGGCTCAAATAATACCTCAATTCTTTGACCCTCTAATTTGCTGTCGATAGTCTTTCTTATTTTATTTCTAAGCTGCTCAAAAAGAGCCCAAACATCACATTGTTTTTCTCGCGAGGCTTCGGTCAGTTTATTTGTTTTAAAGTTAAGTAAAATATTATTATGTAAATACTCAGCAACTAGTAGCCTCGATAATAAATATATTGAGTGAGGGCTATTTCTAAATTGACCTAAAAGCTCCCTATAAGCATCTACAATCAGCTGTTTACCTTCATCATGATAGCCTAGTTCAGCAAGTAATTGGGCCTTTCTAATTTTTTGTAATGGGTTAACCGGAATCAGTTTACTTACAGTGGTCTCAGCTTCTTTATACTGGAATTTCTTTAATGCTAATTCGGCCTGAAAAAAGTACATTTCAAATAGGCTATCTGAACTGAAAATATGGTTGTTTTTAATAATATCAGTAACTGTAATGTAGAAACTTTCACTTTCATTTGACCAACGAGTATTTCTAAGAATATGAACAGCAATTTCTAACTGTTGCTTTTTAGCAAGTACATTTTTTTTTGCAGGATTGCAGATTTTCAACATTTCTAGAGCAAGCCATTCTGGAGTTACTTTATGCGTAATCTTGTGGCGCCAAGCTATTTCATACAGAAACTCCACACGAGTATCATCTTCTAACTTTAATAAGGCTTCCTGAGTTGAAAATGAACTATCATAAAGTTGATTAATATATATAGAACGCAAAATAGGAGGACAGATTAACCATCCTGGATACTCATTCCTATCTTTCATTAAACTTAATAATTTCTCTTTTACACCTGCTTTATAGTTTAAAGTTGATGGCCTCCAATTCCATATAGGCTCTGGTTTCAATGCCTTCAAGGCTGCTAAAAAAATTTCCGAAGCTTTTTGATGCTTTAAATCTATATCATCATATTGGGTAACTAATTCAGTTAAATCAATTGGTGCAATATTCATAGATTCTAGATATTTTCTTTTTGCAGCTGTTAAACCTAAAGCTCCAACTAAATATATTTTCCTTGCGCTGTTAGATAAATGATCTCTAACCCAACCAGCCCACTGTAAGAAGTTAGGGTCATCACCAGAGAAACCGATAAGACATAATTCATTTTCTATAAAAACTTGTCGTGCAAAATTAACAAATGCAGCATGGCTCGCAGGGTATGTACGATAATCTTCTTGTGTAAATATCAGCTCGTTAGTTACATTAACTGTACCATGTAATTTAACAATTCTTGGTGAGCGAGCACTTGATAAGTCTTCTTGGCGGTTAACTAAGTTATAAAATCTTTCTTGGAGTCTATCCGAAGCCCTTTCTAATAAGCTATCCCAGTTAGTAGTTAATACTTCAGTCCAAGGCAGTTCTAATAATTCATTATGCAACTGCCCAGGAAACCAGGCAGAATCATTCAACTCTTTTTTTATTAATTCATTCAAAGCTTGTTTACCAAAATACGCTGAGTATTCCTCAGCAATTCGTAAAGGATCTGTTCCTTCACTTTTTAGTTCTTTCTGTAAAACGTTTGATAAATCAAACCAAAGAGGAAGTTTCTTTGTTGCGTCCCCACTATTTGCTGAACAACGACTAAAGCCAGCACCGACCATTACAGCCGCACCGTGGAAAGAATTATCACTTCTCCATAAAACTGAAGCGAATCTTTCGAGTACTGGAAAGTCGGAAATATTCCGGATTTGACTCAGCTTGGCTTCGGTAGACATATTAAACTCCATGTAATTATTTATAATTTTTAGCTTTTGGGCTTTAGCAAGAATTCAAACCACAGTGTAACTGATTACAATAAGCACACGAGAAGTTTATTCTTGAATACCTAAAAGCTTTACTAACCCAAAGTAGTGGGCTGAGTTTATTGTTTACTCACTTTTGCATTTCAGCCTTGTTGTTCTGGCCCGTAGTTAAAACCTAGCTATTAAAAGTTTATTGATCTACTCAATTTGCGTTTCAAATATTTCTTCTTATCTGCACTGGTAACTAATACTCTTGCTATAAAGCCAACTCTGGTTATAAGCTAAAATGAGCTGACTGTATCCTACTTCTCAAAATTTGAGCATGCGTGTATTAGAATTATCTCAACTCTAATTCACTTTGCAGATAATCTGCAAGCCAAGTGCTTGTGCAGCAACACACATGATTGTTAAAGTTTTACCCGTGAAGCAAATGCATTTAGAATTCAGGTGATTTTAGGGGGCTAAGTAACGTCTAACAGTCAAGCTTGAAGATATAGCCATCAATTACTAGTATTACTGTTTAAAGCCAACAAGTTAATTTAAAGATGAAAATTGCTCCATCAGAAGAAACTAATACCGACTTAATTTATGTAATATCAAATGGCAAATTAACAGCACTTTCAAGCCCTATGACGGAAATTGATTTTCTTCTTTCAGGTGTCACAACAGAAGACATACTTGCACTAGCTTATTCACTCCATTGGAAAATTGAGTACATGGCTGAAGCATTAAACATAACAAAGCGCTCATTATCTTACAAAAAAAGTAAACGAATGAATAAACAAGTTAGTGAAAATGCTCTCGAAATTGCAAGAGTCAGCATGTTCGCGCTTGAGTATTTCGACAGTATAGATCTATGGAATCATTGGTTATCAACGCCTCACATCCAATTTTATTATCAGCCCCCTCGGCGTTTTTTAAGTAGCATCTTAGGCCGTAAATTGATAAAGCAAATAATAAACGAGTTAAGATATGGCTTTACTGCTTAAAGCTCAAATTTGATATAGCTTTCTTTTTACCTGTGACAGTTATGAAGGATTAGTTTAGAATTTTTCTGATAAGCCCTTAAAGGGATATGAAGAGATTGGGTTAAGCTCAAAGCCTGACTGCAGTCTATTAAGATAAATATTCAACTAAAACATGTTCAAGTTATATTTGATAAACTCTTTTAATATTCTCGTTTATTGGCTGGCTCCTTAACTCTCAATCTCTGACATTTGCTCCTTAATCAATTTACTTGAATAAAACAGTGTATTGCTCGAAATTTGTGTATCTATAAACCTCCGCTCATTGAATGAGGAGGGAGTACCACCTAAACGCTGGGTATGCGTCTAGCTAACGACAACTTGCTTAATATGCACCATCATGGCAGCAGTGGCTCAAGGTTATCAGACTGCTATGCTAGCTAGATGCTGTAAGCAAGTCTGAATTAGTACATATTATCCATACCAATGCGTACGATATTTAAGAAAAAAATCACATGCATTTGTTTTACAGTGAGTGCTGTGCTCATGCTTGAGTCTTGTCACTAGAATTGGTTCTATTGGACAAAAACCTGTTTTCCTCCAATCTGAGCATTTCGAGCAATTTTTACTTCTACTTTTAGCTAACGTTTCACTTAAAGATAGCTTTTGTCGAAAACCAAACTTGTACTCTTTCAGTTCTACAGTTCTATCCAAGAACTCTTTTAGCTGTTTGGGGTAGTACTCAAGAAAATAGATGAACTTATAGTGTAGATATTCATCCGAAATCTTTTTTCTAACTCCATTTACATAAAAGAAATCTAAATGTTCATACTTTAACAATGCATCATCACTCTTTCTTGAAGCCCACATATAAAATTCATTTAGAAGACAAGGCATTATATGATAAGAAAAATCTGTCTTCGCTTCTCTGTACTGGTGACTATCCTTATCTAGAGCTACGCTAGTTTGACTCTGAATTACTGGAGTTCCGGCGAAAGCTTGCAAGAGTTCCTTGACTACGCTTTTTCGATTTTTGCTTATTAATTCAATAAGGTTTATACCATGATTGCTACAATATATTTTACTCAACCATTCAGCTTTAAAGTACCCATAACCATTCTTTTTAATAGACTCCGCAATACACTCCTTACAAAACCTAATAGTGATCTCTCCTTTTGCGTTTGAACTAGAATTATTTGATGGGTTAATAATCGACATTTGATCTATATAATCCACGGGATTATCAAACATGCTAGCTTTTTTGTTAGCAATGCCCGATCTTCTTAAGAAACGAAGTAAATCCAAGTCCGGTATCAAATGTAAATTAAAGGCACATCCTTTTACCAAGCTTGGGGTAGAATACCATTTTCCATCAATACCTATTAAACTGTTATATTTATATTCGCCTGATAATAATGCGAGCCTAAATACCCAACTTTGAACTGACTCATCTTCAGCGTACATCAAAACTGTTACTTCCCAGTATCTCTTTACTAAATGGAACTCTACCATGCAATCTAGACGGTTTTTTACATTTTCAATGTGAACCATTTCAGTAATAAGTAAATTAGCTTGTCGGTTTCTTCCTAAACCTCTCCCTGTAAATCCCCCTTAATCTCATATTATTTTAGGTTTTTACCTTGAGTCATCTCTAAGATAAATTGATTTGCAGAGCACCCTAAACATAGTAAGAGCAGTAATTCTCTTGAATCCCCACAATATTTTTTGAAGATTAACTTTAAAGCTACGAAATCTTTTTTACTCACTAGTTTTTATTAGCAACAAGCTAATTTAAGATTAGCTTGTTGTGTAGTGGCATAGTTAATTTGGCCACCCATTAAGAAAGAAATGTTATGCTGATAAGCATACAAATTTGGGTGAAAAAATGACAAAATTAAAACGTGCAACGTATTCTGCAGCAATCAAATTAGAAAC
>Ga0209309_10002470_pt1 | contig 16824 bp, 18 predicted proteins | sample COGITO_mtgs_1204_2_FD_184807 | JGI IMG/M metagenome (GOLD analysis project Ga0209309, IMG submission 184807) | Pelagic marine microbial communities from North Sea - COGITO_mtgs_120412 (SPAdes) (version 2) | ecosystem: Environmental > Aquatic > Marine > Epipelagic ... | reverse complement strand
ACGACAATCTCGCCTTTAATCCAAGGTTCTTTTATCTCGACTATTTGCGATACATCCGGCAGTTCACTGGCGCTTTTGATATCAATTTCTTCGCCGGATAATAAACTGACTTCGTAGTCAGTCGATGGATTTGTCACGACAAGATCAAGGTTGTATTCACGCTCAAGTCTTTCCCTGACAATGTCTAGATGAAGTAGTCCAAGAAATCCAATTCTTACGCCAAAGCCGAGCACAGGAGAGTTCTCTGGTTCAAACTGCAGCGCACTATCACTCAAGGCTAATTTCTCGACCGCATCTTTCAAATCCTGATAGTCTTCATTACTGACCGGGAAAAATCCTGCATAGACAAATGGCTTTATTTCACGATAGCCAGGTAATTGATTGCTCGACTGGCTGCGTGTAGTTGTAACCGTATCACCAACTTTGGCATCACGGGTTGTTTTGAGGTTGGTGACGATATAGCCTATCTCGCCATTAGCAATTTCCTGCAGTGGCTTCATAACCGGACTCAAGACGCCGACTTCTAGGGCGATTCCTTTGGCACTCGTCGCAAGCATCTGGATAGTGTCTGATTTTTTAACATTACCATCAACAACGCGAACGTAGAGGATAACCCCCCGGTAGTCATCATAATAACTATCAAAAATAAGCATCCTAGTTGGATCTTCGGGTCTGCCTTTTGGTGCTGGCACCTGCTCAACAACAGCGCTAAGCACTGCAGACACACCTTCACCCGTTTTCGCACTAATCTTTAAGATATCTGACTCACTACAACCAAGTAGATTTATAAGTTCCCTTGATACACCAGCAACGTCGGCGGCCGGTAGATCAATTTTATTAAGTACTGGAATGATTTTTAAATCAGCCTCGAGCGCTAGATATACGTTCGCTAGCGTCTGGGCTTGAATACCTTGGCTTGCGTCAACAACGAGGATTGCACCTTCACAGGCCTGCAGACTACGACTCACTTCGTAGCTAAAATCCACATGTCCAGGAGTGTCAATCAGATTAAGATTATAGTCCAATCCTTCATGTTCATATTTCATATGGACTGGTGCAAGTTTGATAGTGATACCTTTTTCGCGCTCAAGATCCATACTATCAAGTAGTTGAGATTTCATATCCCGACTATCTACTGTTTTAGTATTTTCCATCATACGATCAGCTAATGTTGATTTACCGTGATCGATATGAGCAATAATGCAAAAATTTCGAATTTGACTATTCATTAATTTTGTCCCTTCGCCTGGAAGAATAGCCCTTTGTTGATCCACTTTATTACTTTATGAGCTTCACTTAGTCGTAGCGCATAAGTCAACCCGACGAATGCAGCCAGACTTATCATCGCAATAAGCGCAAATTTAGGAAACGTCGCAAAGAAACTCTGATCTCTAACGGTAAAATCAAACAACTTAACTGATGACCATGATATAAATCCAGTTGGTACCGCCGCCATCAACATGCGTCCAATAGAGCTAATAAATGCTTCGTCAAATAGTTTTGGTATGCGGGTAGACATGACCGCAAACAGGATGGCTACTTCACTAGCAGCTGTAATGACTTGAGCCCAAGCAAGCCCAAATATACCAAGTCCAAGTCCAAGCGTAAACCACGTAGCGAGTGCAATATTCAGAGCGATTGTAAATAGCGAAATATAGAGTGGGGTTTTCGTGTCTTTTTGTGCATAAAAACTACGTGACGCAATGTGATAGACAGATCTAAATATAATTGCAATTGAAAGTACACCGAGAGCTGTAGCTACTTCAGGATTACCGCCATTAAATAAGAAGCTCGCCAAATAGCCACGTCCAAAATAGGTTACCACCGCAACTGGTAGTGCTAGCCAAATTATTACACGTAGCACAGACTGAAGTTCTTTTCTGAACATATCAACCTGTCCAAGCCCCAGTCGCTCAGTCATTTGCGGAAACGCTGCTGTACTAATAGCGACACCGATAAGATTAATCGGAACCGAATGGAGCGTCAGTGCTTGCTGATAGTTTCGAATAGCACCTACAGCCAGTCGCGATGCCAAACTTGTCTCAACAATAGTATTGATATAGTCTATGCCCTGATCAAGCGATCGGGCTGGCAGCAGACCGAGTGTCTGTCGAAAAGCCTTATTCCGCCAAGCGATTTTAAACCGATAGTCAAATCCCATACCGATAAGACCGATTGCACCGACGATTAGCTGCAAAATACTTCCTAGTACAACACCGAGCGCCACGCCCATGATACCGCCCTCAAATAGCTCAAATCCAAATATAGTTATGCCGTTCGTGAAGAAAACGATTCCGATGATAATACCAAAATTGTAGATGAGTGGTGCTAGTGAGAAGAATATAAAACGACCAACCGCCTGCTGCATACTCGCAATCACACTGGCAACAGCAAATATAAATGGATTTACGGCAATCACACGCATCATGCTGACTGCCAGACCATGGCCCTGCTCGTTTAACCCTGGCCAAATAAGCGTTATGAGCACATCTGCAAATATAATGATTAGTAGCGACGCAACCAGTGTCACGAGCGCCATAAAATTAATCATACTGTAGCTTAGTGCCCAGGCTGATTTCTTATTACCTTTAGCTAGTCGCTCGTTAAACACCGGAATGAACGTCACACTCAGTGCACCGCTCGTTAATAAGAAAAACATAAAATCAGGAATCGTGAATGCCACCGTGTAGGCGTCAAGTCCGACTGGATATGTTGCGGCGTAGGTGCTATTTAGGAGGCGATCACGGAATAGTCCGAGTAGACTTGCCAACAATGTCGAGCCACCCAAAAGCGCGGCAGCCGTTTTAAGCGGGAGCCGCGCGTTGGCACGATTGACGACGTTTCTAACTCGTCCCATAGTTTTAGTAGAGCGCAGCGGCTTTTGGCAGCGTAGCTTCTTTTAGTAGTTCAACAACTCGCTCTTCTTCTAGTGTTTCGTCTTTGAGAAGCGCATTTGCGAGATCATCGAGCGGTTTGCGGTTATCATTAATAACGGCTTTGGCACGCTGAACAGCTTCTTTAATCAATGTTTCAACTTCTTTATCGATGATTCTAGCAGTGTCATCACTGTATGGTCGTTCATGTGTCATACGGTCAAACATCATACCACCGTTTTGCTCGTGGAAGACTTGGTCGCGGAGCACATCACCCATTCCTTGTTCGATTACCATATCTCGAGCTATCTCAGTCGCTTTTCGGAGATCACTTCCAGCGCCAGTCGTGATACGATCAGCGCCAAATATAACTTCTTCAGCAATTCGTCCACCAAGTGCTCGAGCTAATACATCTTTGAATTCAACCACACTAGTATAACTTTTGTCTTCTGGTGGCAAGAACCATGTCACACCACCAGTTCCGCCACGTGGAATGATGGTTACTTTATGAACTGGGTCGCTATCTGGAAGGATATGTCCAACGATAGCGTGACCAGCTTCGTGATACGCAGTTAATTTCTTTTCATCTTCACTCATAACTTTTGTCTTGCGCTCCGGACCGATAGCTACTTTTTCGAATGCTCGAGTTACATCATCATTACTAATTTTCTTGCGGTTAGCTCTCGCAGCCACAATAGCTGATTCGTTAGCTATATTAGCTAGGTCAGCACCACTGCTTCCAGCGGTCTTGGCTGCTAGTGAGTCGATGTTTACGGTATCATCAACGGGTTTATCCTTGAAGTGGACTTCGAGAATTGCTTTACGATCGCGTCTCTCGGGAAGGCTGATGTTGACACGACGGTCAAATCGTCCTGGTCGGAGCAGTGCTGGGTCAAGTACATCAGCACGGTTTGTGGCAGCAAGTACGATGACATTAGCGCCTTTTTCAAATCCGTCCATTTCAACAAGAATCTGGTTCAGTGTTTGCTCACGCTCATCGTGTCCACCACCCATGCCGCTACCGCGTCGTCGTCCGACGGCATCAATCTCATCGATGAAAATAATACATGGAGCGTTTTTCTTAGCTTTTTCGAATAAGTCACGTACACGTGAGGCACCAACACCGACAAACATCTCAACGAATTCAGAACCAGAGATAGAAAAGAATGGTACGTCTGCTTCACCCGCAACTGCACGTGCCAGCAGGGTTTTACCAGTACCCGGTGAACCAACTAGCAGTACACCTTTAGGAATTTTGGCTTTGACGTCTTCGAACTTTTTTGGATTTTTCAGGAAGTCGACTACTTCGACAAGATCTTCTTTGGACTCTTCGTTTCCAGCTACATCACCAAAAACTACTTTTTCTTTATCAGCACCGTATAGCTTTGCTTTACTCTTGCCAAACCCCATGGCTTGGTTGCTCTGGCCCTGAGCTTGTTTAAACATAAAGTAGAACAAGCCACCAAGAATCAGTAGTGTCAGTAATATTGGCGCAAAACTAAGGATTGCTGCGCCAGTCTGTGATGGCTTCTTAATCTCTACTTCGGTTTTACCTTGTTGTAGACCTTGCTCATAGATACTACTGCCGCCTTCTTTGACCGATTTTTCGGTAGGCTCAGACTGGCCTTCAGGGGTTACTTCAAGATTATTATCTTGTATAGTAATCTTCTTAATATCGCCATCGTTGGCACGCGAAATCACGTTTGAGAATGAGACCTCTTTGAGATTCTGTGGATTTGAAAAAACGGCGAAAAGTATCAGCACGACAAATACAGTCGTAGCCCAGAACAGAACAGTACGCATCGTATTATTAGACGGCGGTTTTTTCATCGGGTTTTTTGGGCGTGGATTTGCCATAATTGTGTAGTGCTACTCCTTCATAAAAAGCTTGTTTATATCTTTATATCCTATCAGATAGACTAGTGATAGACAACGAGCTGTCGAGTGGTCACGGCCAGTGTCAAGCCATCGCCGAGCTCAATAGATGATGATGGACGAGCGGTTGCGATGAACCTGTGGAGTCTTTGCCGCTGCGCTAGCGTCAAAGAACAATCAAGCCAACGCGATACGATTTCGTAGGCTACCTCAGGCCCATACATAATTAGTCTGTAGCGCGATAATCCATCGCTATCAACACTTTGCGAATAAAGTTTATCAATTTCTTTTTGAATATCCACATCTAAATCAATTTGAGACTGATAGATAGAAACAAGTTTTTTGCGCTCAGAAGTGTCAATCCGACGCATGACTGTTGCACGTATATTGTTTCTCAAAATACTCATATCTTGATTCGTACTATCTTCCCGCCACTGTATACTATGAGAAATTGCATATTCACAGAGTGATACCTTACTCATAGATAGTAATGGCCGCTTGAGAAAAACATGCGACTTTAGAGATAGCAATCCTCGCCATCCTGTCCCACGAATACAATTTATGACTATAGTTTCAAGCACATCGTCTTGGTGGTGAGCAGTTATAATAGCGATCGCATCATAACGTTTTTTGATGTCCAAAAGCCATTCATACCGTGCCATGCGTGCAGTTTCCTCTGAAGCGTTGGTGGGTAAGGCCAAATTCGTCGACACAAACGTAAATCCATAGTCTTTTGCTATTTGAGCAACCAAAGCTTCATCTTCGCTACCATCTTTCCGTATCCCATGATTAACGTGAGCGATAATGTACTGCGCATCATCAAACCATTGATAGCGACACATATGGAGCAGCGCCATTGAGTCAATACCACCCGATACAGCAACGATGTGTTTACTCATGCGACTTAGCCGACTTAGCGTATGTAAATACTAGCAAAATACTCAGAATCCAAAATCCGCTCACGAGCCAGCTAGCCAAAATATCAGATGGATAATGCACTCCGAGATAAAGCCTGCTAAAAGCAACGACTATCATATACAAAACTCCGCCAACTATCACTAGATTTCGCCATTTTGTGCGCCATAGCAGCACGATAATCGTTAGCGCTAATGCGCTTGAGCCTATGCCGTGGCCGCTCGGAAAACTGTAACCATTTTCTATGACAAGCTGATCCCATAGCATTGGGCGCTGTCTCGAGAATAGGTTTTTGAGTAGCAGAATCAATGCACCAGCGCCGCCAATACTTGCGAGCGTAAATAGAGCTGACCGATACGCTCTTTTTAGAATAAGCGTGCCAGTGATTCCTATTGCAGCCAGAGCGACAAATATTGTACTACCCAGCTTGGTTAGCAGCAGCATAGCGTTAGAGAGTGTTGAATTCGTCAGTTCAAAGATGGCATTCAAAATAGCGATATCGATCGGAAGCGTTTCATTTTCCATAACTGATTCAGCTAACTCGACAAATCCGATCACAAGCATGGCATACACGACAAAGACAAGTCCATAACGAGCAAGTTTTTTGTGATATAGATACTGACTAAACTCTTTTAAGCGTTTCGAAAACATGCCTATTAGTATAACCCACCCCTCCTTAGAAAATAGATACTGAACACAGAATCTATTTATAAAGAGCTCATGATATAATGGATTATATGGGATTTTTTAGTGATTTAGGCAACATAGCCAAAGATTTTAATGATATCAAACAAGACCTAACAGATGCAGGTAAGGATGTGATCGGTCAAGCAGCCGATTTAAAAACGGATGTCACTGATTCTATTAACGACATCCGCGACCAAGGTAACTCTATTGCCGACGATGCAAAGCAGTCAGCCAAAGACATTACAGATAACTTCAAAAAATAATTGAATGCTCGTATCAGTTTAGGCAGCAGGTTTACTGTCTAACTAGATTCGTGGTGCTTGAGCACCCTGGAGACTTTTGCCGCCATAGACACTAGCGCCATAGCCATCAGCTTGGTTAGCGCTACCGACTGTATCGCTGCCACCGAAACTAGACATAGACTTAACGACACCGCTAACACCGGTGACGGCTACAAAGCCAATACCAACGTGCTTCAAAAAGCTTAAACGATCCATTTTTTTTTGGAGTAATCCATCAATATGTTGTTTCATATTTTTCTCTCTTTTTTGTTTGTTTTAACCTGTTTCTGTAACGATAATATCCACTTGATGATGCAAAGTCAATAGTTTTTATGCTTTTTATCGATTCATAGAAAAACCATCAAGCCCGACCGCTCGACGTGACCCAGCAAGTGAAGGAACGACACCTGTACGCTTTGTGTAAGCCGTCAATGCGTTGCGGCCAGCCGGATGTCTGGTGGCACTTCTATTCGAAGAAAGTTGTGGCACAGGACGCTTTGTTACTGGCTGTGGAGCTCGTGCATACACAGGCTGTGCTTTGGTTTTACTTACGAATCCATCCATAGCGGCACGAGGTTTCTGCTGAGCGTGAGTGGTAGTCTTGATTGGAGATTTAATTACTTGCGGGGCAGCCGTTTTGACTGCGACAGAACGTTGAGTGGCTGCTTGTGATGGTGCAGCGATATCCATAACTGGATGTCTCTTCTGGGTAGTTTGTGCCGCTAAGATCGGTCTTGGGACAACATTTGGCTGCTCTATAGGCTTTACTGTCTTTTCCTCTACCGGCCCTACTTTAAGCTTACTGGTTTCTGAGCTGACGACTATTTTTTTAGCTCGCTTCCTTGCACGTTTGTTCATGAAGAAGACTGATACAACCCCAAGCTGGTAGATGGCGATGATTGGACCAGCCACAAGACTCTGGTTAACGATGTCTGGTGTTGGCGTGATGATTGCGGCAGCGATAAAAGCAAATGCAGCCACAAAACGTTGACTGTTTAACAGTCCACCTGGTGGAATCGGACTGATCCAGTTCCAGATGATGAGAAACAGTGGCAGCTGGAAAAGTATACCGAGCCCAGCCAGATATGCCATGATAAACCCAAGATAACTATCAGCGGTCAGATTTGGACTGACGAAGTCACCGGCAAATGTCGTCAAAAAGACGAGTGCAGACGGAATAGCCACAAAATAGCCAAAAGCCACACCGCCCACCATCAGTATCACCGATGACATGATCACCCGAAACGAATTCTTCTGAGCTCTTGGTGGCAGCGCCGGTTGAATAAACCTATAGAGGTGAAAAATAATAAGCGGCGAGGTTACAACCGCTCCGGCGTACATCGTAATCTGGAATATAAAAGCGAACCCGCCACCTGGAGTCAGGTAGACGAGTTGTTGGGAGCCGAGCGGACTCAAAATGAGATCAATGAGCGGTTGGCGAAATGCATACGCAAGTGATGAAAACACTATAAACGCAATTGCGATCCAGAATGCTCTCGATCGCAATTCAGCAATATGTTCGACAAAAGCCTTCTGAGCCTCTGCCGACTCCTGACTAAGACTGTTTGTTGTTGCTGTCGACATTGTTGTTTGTCGACTTAGAGTTGTCTTTTTCCTCGCCCTTCATGCTAGTCTTAAGCTCATTAGCACTGGTGCCAATGCTCCGTGCAAGCTCAGGAAGTTTTTTAGCACCGAAAAGCAGCACTAAAATAACTAGGATTACGATTAACTCTGGTGTTCCAAGGCCCAAAACGGCTAAATACTGCGCTGGCATATGTCCCTCTCTTTACTCTTAGTATATTTTTATAGTACCGCTTATGATATATTAAAGCAAGAACATAAAAAGAGGGTATTATGAAATATAACTATTACTTCGCAGTTGCCCAAGAGTACAACTGTGACGCATACGGAGCTGGTGACTACAATGAATGTAATGGCACAGCAGGAGCATCAACTGGTGGCACCACTCAGCCATCAAGTGGAGAAACTGGACCACTCGCAAACACTGGTTACGACATCATCGTTCCGATAGCACTCGGCATTGCCGTTGTTGGTGCATCAGCCGTAATGCTCGTAAAAAAATTACGTCGAAATAACTCTTAGCACGTAATTTCATCATAGTAAATACGCTGCGCCATATGGCGCAGCGTATTTACTTTAGTTGCCAAATGGCCTAGCGGTTTGAACGAATTTTCTTAGCTTCTCGTTTCGTGTTCTGCTTAGCCTGGGATACGTCTCGCTTAACCGTTTCAGCGTTACGCTGAGCGGCGACAGATGCTTTGTCAAGCAGCTGAGCAGCGTGTTGCCGACCACCAAGTCCAAATGCAAGTGCGAGTCCGAGGGCGGCTGCACCGATCAGAGCGGTGTAGGTGATAATCACGATCTCTTCGGCAATCATCAACTCGTTGAGTATCATAAATACCGCAATGCTCATGGTAAGTGTTGGTACCACAGCTGAGACAAGCTTAGCTGTTGGCGTACCACCCATGACTCGCTGTACGAATGCTACGGCTGCAGCTGATACTGCGCTGGCTACTAAAAAGATTACTACCGCAACTACGACATGTGGTAAGTATGCGTAGATAGAGGCGATTAGCTCATTGAGTAGTGGTAAATTCAGGGCTGCGATAGCCATCGACAAAAAGCCAAGGAATACGAGCCAGAACGTTAGTTTACCAGTTGCGCCAGATGGACTCTCTACAGCTCGGTTGATCATGGTACCAGCCGGAGAGCTTTGCAGTGCTTGATCAAATTTTACTTTGTGTAATACACCACGGACTACTGATTGCAATACTTTAGCAACCAAATAGCCAACGATGAGTAGTAATAGCGCTCCTAGCACTTGTGGCACATAGTCGAAGACTTTCGTGAGCCCATTTTCTAACGAGTTTCCTATATTAAACCCATCCATTGTTATAACTCCTATCTTTAATTGATAGGCTTAGTATTTATTTTATGTAGGAATATAGCTGTGAGATATTTCACATAAGCATTCTAGTGATCTTAACTATTAACAAGCTTACCAACATTTTTTACACTTTTTGCGCCATTAGCAGCAAATTCCTCGGCACTAACAAGTCCTGTTTCTACACCGAAAAATACAAACCCTGCATCCTTAGCAGCTTTCATGTCATGGAGACCATCGCCAACATAGAGTACGTTTTCAGGCTTAATGGAATTGTCACTCAACCAGCTCACAGCAGGAACAAATACTCTTGGATCTGGTTTATGAAATTTTGTGTCCTCAGATGTCTGGACGTAGTCAAATAATTCTATCCCTACGTTATGATACTCAAGATCATGATTAAAACTATCACTTGAGGTGGCCGTTATCACTCCCAATGCATAGCCTCCCAGCTTTAACATGCGCAAAGTTGGCATTGTAAATTCAAAAAGTTCTTTTTCGAACCGATCACGAGTTGCGAGTACGTTTTGCATTGCGTCCTGGAGATCATCTGTTCCATACAAAAGACCTATCATCACATCAAGTGGTTTGCCCCAGTGTTCTCTGATATCATCATCGCTCAACTCTCTATCGTAAAATCTTCGAGCGATATATTTATGTTGTGCCCATTTGGTACCTATAGTATTGACCAGAGTATCGTCGTGATCAAAAAATATCGCCTGGATGTTATCGGGAATTTGCTCACACATATTGAGACTTACTATCTCAGTATTTTCTATTTATAGCAAGGAGTGTGACTCTAGTTGAGGTAGGCTATCGCTTCGCTCCTCCGCTAGAAAGGGACACGAGCGAGCACGAGTTTCCTTTCTGGCTACGCGGGCCACCGACTTATCGCAAAGGATTGATTTAAGTAATTGAACCACCGTCATTCCTGCTCGCTCGGTAGCTAAAGCTACCCGGCATTAGAAATGCCTGCCGCTTCGGCCAAGCATTGCCTCCATGAACAGCTCCCAGCTATTCATGCCTATCGGTCGGTGGTTCAAGACACAAGATTATTACCAAGATAAAACCCCCACTTACGTGAGGGATTTATCTTGGTAGCACCAGGTGGGCTTGAACCACCGACCTCAGGCTTATGAGTCCTGCGCTCTAACCAGCTGAGCTATGGTGCCGCATTTGATAATAGATACTTGTCTCTACAAATTCATAGCTTTTGTAAGTGGTACAGCAGCTGATTAGAGCGCTGCGCTTATTTTTCGCTGAGGGCTCTCAGCTGAGCTATGGTGAATTGCAAACCGCAGCGGCTTCTGAAACTGCACGGCAAGCAAAATTGTAACAGATTGAGTGGGTGCTTACTAGTCGAGGAATGCAAATTCGTCTGACTGTACGCCGACAAGTGCGAGCTTGCGCTCGGCAAATGATTGGAGCTCAGCAGTACTGCGGATTCGATCCCAAGTGTTGATGATAGTAGATTCGAGCGCTTGCTCGGCTTGTGTGATGTTCATTTTAGTGCCCTTTTTTATTTTTGTCTGGTGTTTTTAGTAACTATTTTTGTTTTGTTTAGTTATGTTTTCTAATATAGCAAATATGTTGCCCTTTGTCAATAGTGTTTATGGCTATTATTGCGTCAAAATGCATAAGCCTATATACTATATCTATAAAATAACGAAACAAAAATGAATAGTAACCTCTCATCAATGACACAGCCTAGCCTCCTCATCGTACTCGCCGTATTAGTCCACGCTTCTTTTCAGACTGCCGTCAGCGTACTGACGCTCTTGAGTGGACATAGTTTCAAAACCAAACAATCCCAAGCTAAACTACTTCGTCTGAGTATTGCCTACTGTATCGGGGCTTTTGTCATGACTACCGCTTGTGTCATTACTGCGCAGGCCGCTATGCGCGCACTGGTCAGTGTGACTTCATTTAGTCTCGTATGGGGACTACTTGGCATACTCGTTGCTCTCACGGGCGTCGCCATTCTCAGTGCCTACTACCGGAAACAAAAAGGCACCGTCCTATGGCTGCCCCGCTCAATCGCCGTCTACTTACTTGAGCGAGCTCAGAAAACCAAGAATAGCATAGAGTCCACTGCCCTTGGCGGTATGACCGTCATAGCTGAGCTACCGTTTAGCGCAGCACTATTCCTCGTCATCGGCGCTCTGACTTTTAATTATGAGCCAACGACTGCGCTTCTCTATGCAATTGGCTATGGTCTGCTTGTCACCTCACCACTACTCATCATCACAAGTCTCATCGGTGGTGGTCACAAAATTAGTCAGATCCAGCGCTGGCGTGAGCAGAACAAACTGTTTTTACAGTATAGTTCTGGTCTGGGCATGCTCGTTATCACCATCTACTTATTCGTGTTTTACATGCTCGGAGCAAGCTCATGAATAGCATGATGAAAACCTACGTTGTCGAGCCACGTGAGCACACCAGTGTTGAGTTTGACCCTATTATGCTTCACGGTAGCATCACTGAAGCCTGCCTGACTGTACGCTCTTACGAAGGCGAAGCTCATCTGACCGCACAGCATGTCTGCAAAGCGGTCATTGCCTGGCTAGCCGGTCGCACTGAAGTTACCCGCCGGGATATCAGACGAGTTGCCACCAATGCACTGACTGTGTATCATCCCGAAGCGGCCTATTTATACGAAAATGAACGGAACATAATCTAAGGAACCACCATGGCAAGAAATACATACGACTATGACCTCATTGTTATCGGTAGCGGCGCTGGCGGTAGCGTAGCCGCAGATATCGTGGCACGAGCCGGCAAAAAAGTAGCAATAATCGAAAAAGACCTGCTCGGCGGCGAATGTCCGAACTGGGGTTGTATTCCGAGTAAAGCATTACTGCACGCCGCCAATATCTATGCCAGCACCAAAGACTCTCAGAAATTCGGCATTCGTATCCCAACTGTTAGTTACAATTACCTCTCAATTCGCGCCTGGAAAGACCTGGCCATCAAACGTACCGGCGCAAGTGGCAGCGAACGTTACTACCGCTCACAAGATATCAGCGTATTTAACGGCACAGCGCATTTCCTCAGCCCCCATGAGATCACCGTCAATCGCCGTCATCTCAGTGCAGCTCATTTCCTGATTGCGACTGGCTCGACTTGGGCAATGCCCGATGTCGCCGGACTCGGTAAAGTCCAGTATCTGACTGCCCGAACGGCACTCGACCTCAATCGGCCACCGAAATCAATTGTCATACTTGGCGGTGGTACCATCGGCTGTGAATTTGCAGAGTTTTTCAGTGTGTTTGGCGCCAAAGTCACCATTCTCGATATCGCACCCCGAGTCCTATCTGGAGAAGACGAAGAGACAAGCTCAGTCGTCGAAGACTTCCTACACACCAAACGTGGTGCAACTATCTACACCAAAGCCAAAGCCATCTCAGCCATAAATGACGGCCCGATGATCAAAGTAACCTACCTGCGCGGCGGCGACCAGCACACCGTCAAAGCCGAGAAACTACTTATAGCGACTGGCAAGACACCCCAGACAGACATCGGCCTAGAAAACGCCGGTGTCGAATACTCACACAAAGGTATCGACGTCGACCAGCATCTTCAGACTAGCGCCTCACACATATTCGCGGCTGGTGACGTACTCGGCACAAACATGTACACCCATGTCGGTGTCTACGAAAGCCGAATTGTCGCTAACAACATATTGCATAAGTCTAAAGCGACGACCGACTACAAAGCGGTGCCACGAGTTACCTACAGTATGCCTGAAGTTGCCTCAGTCGGTATGACTGAAGCTGACTGCCTACGACGTGATCTGCACATCAAAAAAGCCGTCGCTCCGCTCAACATCATCTCGCGCTCAAACGTGACTGATATTCGAGATGGGTTCTGTAAAGTTATTACTGATACCAGCGGTCACATACTCGGCGCGACCGTCGTCGGACCCCATGCTGGTGAGATGATCCATGAACTTACTCTGGCTATTCAGCATGGCCTAACCGCCCAACAAGTCGCAAATACCTTACATGCATTCCCAAGCTGGAGTGAGATTGTACGGGTGGCTTGCGGGAAGATTAAAGTTTAGGTTTAGATTAATACATGATACTTAGTGATATGTATTAAATTATTTTTTGATTTCAGATGGCTGCCTTAGCGCAAGTCTAGCTACAAGTTCTGCATGAAAATCAGGTTCTTCAATTAATCTTCTAACTTCTGTATCGCGTTCATAGCCATTATGAACCGTACCATCTGGCATAATTACATCGATGGGCCTTGCTTGTTTTGGCCCAGAATGCCAAGAAGGTCGATCATTGAGTATATCTTCAATATTATCTAGTATTTTTCTAATCATTGGTGGAAATTCCATATTTATATATTAATTCATATCTTATGTTTTGGTCAAATTATAAGCATTCATAATAACTTTACACAGACCCTAAAGGCATAGCTTATTCCTTGACCTGAGCAGTAATATACGTTAAGATTTACTCTAGTCATCGCGTTTAAAACGCCCAAGACGTTATCGCGGGGTGGAGCAGTGGTCAGCTCGCGTGGCTCATAACCACGAGGTCGCAAGTTCAAATCTTGCCCCCGCTACCAAGAAAAGAACCGGTCTATATGACCGGCTTTTTTCTTGGTTAATTTATTACGAGCCGAAGAAAAACTGATTCCACAACTGCAAGTTACTAGGCTGGACACGGATAGCTTGACGACCAGGCGTTTTTGCTGCAACTTGAGTCTTAGGGAGGATAATGACTTTTTCACCGGGCTCGACTTTTCCCAGATACTGACGGGCAGATAGCTCAAGGTATTCATCGCTTTTATAGTACTCCTGCTGCAGCGCCAATGTCTGCGTCTCAAGCTCAGCTATCGCAATCTGTTGATCAAGCTCGTTTACCTGTCGCTGAAGTGCAAAATTACGCTGCAAAGTCTGAACCGTATTCCAGACCCCAAGCACGGTGATAAATACCGCAACCGCTAGTACGATATGGTTGAGTGTCAGACGTTTTTTGATGTGATAGTAATATTCTTTTGAAGTCATGAAATGCTAGCTACGTTTATGCTTACTAGTATAGCGCATACACCTGTTAAAAATAGGATTCAATCTGGTATACTACGACGTAGCGCTTCGTGTGACTACTTCTGGTTCGAGGGGGTGTAGCTCATCGGTTAGAGCAGGCGGCTCATAACCACTTGGTAGTTGGTTCGATTCCAACCACCCCCACCATAAGAAGTGAGTTCAAACCAGCGACAGAGTAATCGTCGAGGTTACCCCTCGTCAGCGAGCTGCTAGCAAGGAGTGCTTCCGTAAATCGGGAGCGCTCCTTTGCTTTGGCCGGTGCTTCGGGGGTCGTGCTCTCTGCTTCGATGGTGAGCCAGCTCTGGTGGATGACGTCGAGTGTGGTGAACGGCTCCGCTAGGTCTGAGTCCGCGACGGTGCTGTGCTCATCGAAATACAATGCAGTGAAGAACGCGTGATTGAGGTGGCTTCGACCCAGGTCGGTGGCCCGTTGATACAACTCGTGGGGGTTCTGGCTGAGATCGAGAGCGCCACGGAGCAATTCGGCACCGACGTCGAGTTCTTGCTGAGCACCGCTCAACCGCTCGGCTACCGATGCTCGCTTGAGGTGGAGTGCGGCGAGTCGGGCGTGAATGCGTTCGCGTGGCATCAGGTTGTCCTGAACAGCGTCGAGCAGGCGCTCCTCTTGTTCGGTCAGCTTGTTGAGTTCCTTGGTCAGATGCGCGCTGAGGTCGCGCTCGGAAGATCGTTGGTCAGCGATGGTCGATTCAAGCGACGAGCGGAGTTCATCAAGGTACTGCGGGGTCAGTCGGATGCGCTCGTAGTGTTCGACGATCTTCTGGGCGACGAGGTCAGCCGGTAGGTGCGGCAGGTCGCAGTCGCCGGTATGCACCGAACGGCACTTGAAGTACATGTAGCGGCCACCGTTGCCGGTGACTTCGGTGTAGATCAGGCGGGAGCGACGGCCCGCGCGGTTACAGCGATCACAGAACAGTAGGCCCTTGAGGTAATGGGTCAGTTTTTGATCGTGCACGGCTGGGCTCGAGCGAACATCGAGCACATCTTGCACACGGTCAAAGAGAGTTTGTGTGATGAGGCGCGGATGACGACCGTCGAAGAGTTCGCCCTGATAGACGGTGTGCCCTGCGTAATAGGGGTCGCCAAGGACTCGATGAATGGAGTTGGTCGTCAGCGGTCGTTCTGCTTTCCATCGCCCAACTGGCCTGGCGCGCAACCCGAGGTCTTCGGCTGCCTCCGCAAGGTCGTTCAGCGTGTATTCACCGGTGGCGTACAGCTCAAAAATTGTTCGTATGAGCGGAGCCCGTTGCTCATCGATGGCCACGGAGTTGATCTGCCGCCCATCGATCTCCTTACGGACGTTGAGGTAGCCAATCGGCGCACGGCCGATCGTGCCACCGTTCCTGGCCTTGTGAGCCATCTTCATCTTGATGTCTTCGCCGTTGCGACGGTTCTGAAGGTCGTTCATGGAGTCAGTGATCGTCTCCATGAACTCAGACTCCAGCGTGTCGCCGAAGTCCTCTTTGGTCGAGATGATCTTGACGCCCAATCCGCGCAAATGCCGCCGAGTGAGGATGGCGTCTTCGATGTTGCGGAAGGCCCGGGACCGAGAGTAGACGATCACGTAGTCGACCTCGGGGTGCTCAGCGAGGTAAGCGAGGAGAAGGCGGAATTCGGGTCGTTTGTCGATGGTTTGGGCACTTCGACCTGGCTCGATGAACACTTTCTGCACCGCGACGCCGAGGTCAACAGCCTTGCGGTCGCATTCTTCGCGCTGCGTGGCGATGGAGTTCCCGTCGGCAGAAACGTCAGCAGCGGTGTGCGTCTGCTTGACGCTGGAGACGCGCAGGTAGAGCACGCCATTCTTGGGCGTCGCCGTGTTGACTGGGTGCGATGCCTCTCGGCGTCTCGTTGCGGTTGCCCGGCGGTAGCTGCTCATGATGCGACTCTCTGGTAGCGGTTCGGGAGAATTTGGAACTGTTGTCGTTGTCCACGCGGGGTACGGACGGGGCGGGCACAGCGTTCGGCTGGTTGGTCGCTGATGCGGTCAAGACCGGTCTGAGACAGCCGTACACGCACAGCGTGTTCGCTGACGCCGAAGTGCGCTGCAAGGTCGGCCGCTCGTTGCATCCCGCGTCCCCAGGCACTTTTGAGGTTGCGTCGTGGAATCAGGGCACAGCCAGCGAAGTAGTCGGCGGCGGCTTCGGCTTGCTCGGAGGCGCTTCGCTTGCGGTCGCCTCGGTAAAGCCGGGTTGTGTGTCCGTGATCGAT
>Ga0209309_10002468_pt1 | contig 16827 bp, 25 predicted proteins | sample COGITO_mtgs_1204_2_FD_184807 | JGI IMG/M metagenome (GOLD analysis project Ga0209309, IMG submission 184807) | Pelagic marine microbial communities from North Sea - COGITO_mtgs_120412 (SPAdes) (version 2) | ecosystem: Environmental > Aquatic > Marine > Epipelagic ... | reverse complement strand
GTTTTGCCTCTCCTAATTGTTGCCAACCACCTATTTTTTCAGGTGTACCATATCTAAAACGAACATTTTCTCCATCTGTCCATTGAGACTCAGCACCTGTAGATGTAACCTGTTTGTTGAATCCTGGTAAGAATCCTAATTTTTGTAGCATATGGCTCCATTATAATACTATTTTACAAATGATGGTAGACCCAACATAGGTCTTCCGTCAAATCTATTTTTTTCAGCAAATGGGCCATTTACATGATTATAATGTAGAAATACTTGGCCACAGATGTTCCCGTCAAAAGGCTCTCGCCAATGTTCAAGTTCACAGCCACTATATACTAACATATCTCCTACTTCAAGCAAGACTTTAGTGCCTGCAGGAGCATTTGGTTTTACAATCTTTTTGTATTCATCAATAACATTATCAGCTCCTGTACCATCTATAAATATAGGCCAAGGATCACCACCTAAATTTAATGTCGTAGATATTTCACAACTAGGTCGATCTTTATGTCTTCTTAATTCATCACCTTTTTTATAAGCTCTTGCATAAGAATATGTTGGAATTAAATCTAAACCTGTTTGTTGTTTCATAACAGGTAGCATTTTAACTAATAAAGTTTCCATCACTGGATCTGCATAATGAGAATAAGTATTAGGGATCTGTGTATCTCCCCAAGTACCAAACATACCATTATCGTGTATGATATTGTTGTCATACATAAACTTAGCTGCATCTCTTTTAAGTAAAAAATAATTAAAACAAAAATTAGCTAAATCATAACTGACTGCTTTTTTAATTACTTGGTATTTATTGAACATTAAATATCTCCTTATCTGTTTCATTGCAAAGTAATTCTAAATTAAGTGTTATCCTTTTTTCTGTTTTTGATGGATGTGGGTAGTGCATTAAAAATGCAGGAAAAATTAACATTTCATTATCTTTTGGTTTTAAATGAAGTTCTTCGTTATTTAGTTTAAAATCTATTCCTTTATTTTGAGTAATTAAATACATCACACAATTTATAGTAGCTTTTTCTGTATGATTGTGCCATCCAGTATCATTAAATTCATTATCACTTATATAACACCAAATTTCAAAATCTACGCTTTTTAAAGTAAACTTGTTTAAATTTTTCTTAGCTTCATTAATAAATATATTATATAGATGGTCTTGATATTTACTTTTAACAAGAAAACTTCCTTTACCTTTTATTTGATATCTTTGTTCTACACATTCTTTAATTAATTCATTTTTAAAATTAATTATTTTTTGGTCAATAAAAGAAGAATGTATTAAGTCTTTAAGCACTAAAACCTTCCTGTATAAAATTAAATGAAACTGATATTCTTATATCATTAGAATTGTTTGGTTCAACTGCATGCCATAACCAAGCAGGAAACATAATAATTCTTCCTGGTATAGGTGCTAGGTGACATTCTTTCCATAAATGTTGTGGTTGTGTGCCTGATTTTCTAATAGGCATATTCATCTGTATACCTGATCTTGGATCATTACAAACTAATTTACCAGAGTTCTCTTCAGCTTTTACATAATAGACACCAGACCATAAACAATTAGGATGAATGTGAGGTCTATTGTATCCACCAGGAGGGTTTAGATTAGCCCATAAATTACCTAACACAGGTTTTCTATCTAACCATTCTTCTTGATAAATTTCATGTTGCATATTGTATAATTCTTTAATCAATGGCTCAAATTCTTTTTGAGAATCATTTAAATTTTTAGAGTGCCAACCATACATATTTGTTTTTTTAACACCTGGATCTTTTTTAGACATATCTACAATTACATTAGTTAATAAATTATTATCTATCTGTATATCTTTTGCATAGATAGTAGTTGGAAAAAATTGTTCTTTAATCATTTAAATGGTTTACCTCCAAACCAAACAACAAGAGATTGTCTCATACCTTTAGTCACTGGATTTACTCTGTGATTTAAAAATGATGCAAAACAAATTGCGTGTCCTTGTTTCATAGGTTTATATTTTCCAGGAGCCATCAATTCTAAATGACCTCCTTCAAATTCATTAGGGTCATTTAATAATAAGGTCATTGATATTTTTCTAACAGGCGGCTCATGTATGCCTACAACATCAGTGTCCATATGCCAATCATAAAAACCACCTTCTGGATATTCTGTAAATTGAGCTTGTTCTGTAATTCTAATATCATCAAAACCAAAATGATTTAAATTAGCTTTTTGTATAAAGGTATCTAATGTTTGATACAGTTGAGGTAATGCTTGAAAAGGTATCCAAGAAATAGTAGTTACTCTTTTATTAGTATCAACACCTCCTTCAGGTTTATTCATACCAACCATAGCTTTTTTTGGAGGTTGAGACCTTCCACAATCAATAACCATTTTACATTGTTCTAGTGTAAGGAGTGGAGTATTAGTTTCTATAATCCAACTTTTCCATTTAGGTTCTGTTATTATTTTATTTTCGTACATTAATTTACTCCTCTATTTTGAATTGGATTATAATCTACATCACAGTTTGCAGCTAGCGTTCTCCTCAAACCTGGGCCATTAAATGGATATACACAATGCCTCATATCATATGGAAAAATATAAAAATCTTTTGGTGCTACTTCTGGTTGATAATCAATTTTTGAAAACTGACCAGATGCAGAACCTAATATTTGTAATTTTCCATTTTGAGGACTCTCACTTGAAGAATATTCTACACCAAAACTTTCTGGTAATTTTAAAACCATAACACTAGATAAACCTGTAGACAAATTTCCTTGATGTACATGCACTGGATTATATTCATGTTCTTTCATTTCATTTACCCAAATAGAATTTAAATGTATTTTATATTGTTTTATTTTATTAAAATCTAAATAATGTCTATAGCATTCTTCAAACCATTTTAAAATAGTTAAAGGTAGTAAATTATGACTTTGCATTTTTGATTGGTCGTCACCATCATAAAATAAACTATGTTCATTTTTTATTTTACCCACTAACTGTTGATTAGCAGGTTTTAGTTGTTTGAATTTAGATTCATAGATTTGATTTATTGCTACATAAATATCAAACGGGACTTGATACTTTAATATCGACTGACCTAAAAATACAGAATCAAATTTCATCTAAATTAATATCTATATAACTTTCAGCAGCTTTTCTAATTGTTTTAACTTCATCATTTTTTAACACTTGAATTGGAAACTCTGTAAAACCTAATTCTAATCCTGATAAATATCTATTATTACCATATAAAACTTTATATCTATCACCATCTTCAACCACTAATAATGGATTTATGATATATCCAGTTTTCTTAATGTGGTCTCTTACTTTTTTATAAAGATCAGTTTGTTTTTGATTACTCGGGTTTAGCTCCAAGTTCCGATTCCTGAGATAAAGCTTCTCTTTTGGTATGTTCAAGTTGACCTCTTTCTTTTTTAACTCTTTCAATAGTTTGTAACTGACCTAATACATTAAACACTTCTGGCTGACTTGATCCAGGAGTTAAAGTATCTTTTCTATTTAACATTATTTTATGATATGATTCTAATTGATGAGTATTAACATTTTGTTTATCAAAAGTACCGTCATCCACTTCTTTTTTAAGCTGAGACCATAATTTAATTTCTCTCATTCTATCTTTTGCTGTCAATTCCATATTAGCTTTAGAATATGTTTTTTCATCAATATCAATTTGAATAAGTTCTTTTTTTAATTCATCAGTTTCATCTTTTAATTTTTGTTCAAGTCTTTTTAATTTAACTTCAGTTCTTCTATAATCAAAAGATAAACTCATTAAATTTTCTAAATAAACATTTTGTTCTCTAACACACTGCCAGTATTTAGAAGCTTTAGTTGGATATTTCATATCATTTAAAACTGAAAATCTCATTTCTGTTTCAGTTCTAAACACTTGTTTTTTAGTCCAAGTATCTCTTAATTCTTCGACCATACCTTTAAAATCGGTAACGTCATTTGGGTCTAGTATATTGTGTAAATTATCTGATTCTTTATCAACAAGGTCTTTTATATTTCTTTTTTCTGTCATAATAAAATTAAGATATACTTTAAAATACCTTAGTAAACAAAACTATGAGCTATAGGTCAATGTTAAGAACTAGAGATAGTAACTGTTATTGGCCCTTGATCAAATAAATTAGTTGCAGTTGTAACACCAGTAGGTGGATTTCCTCCAGCAGAAATAGCTGCTGATTGAGTTCCTGTAGATGCTGGATAAGTTACTCCAGTAGGTAAATTTGCTTGACTTGGTAAAGATGTCCAAGATACTCCATCCCAAGATTCTGTTTGAACTGTTGGATTTGCTGTTAAAGGATCTGTTGTTCCACCTCCCCAAATTAAAGCAGCTGTATCATCTGTACCTGTTTTACCGTGACCACCGTGATTTTGATTTAATGCAGGAGACGAACTCCAACTTGTATCATTCCAAGATTCAACTACATTTGTTACAGTTGAACCAGTATTTTGTCCTCCAATTGCAAGAGCAGAACTCCCTGTTCCAACGTCTTCCGCATATCTTGCTGTGCTTAAACTTGGAGTTGTTGTCCAAGATGTTCCATCGTATTTTTCTGATACTGTTCCACCTCCACCTCCAGGAAAATTAACTGCACTACCAGCAGCAATAGTATTTGTTTCAGTACCTGTGCCAGGTCTATAAGGTGTTGCTGTGTTCATATTATTTACAGTTGCCCAAGAAGAACCATTATATTCATTTGTTCTATTCGTTTGACCTGTAGAACCTGGTGACGAATTTGATCCACCAAATGATACGCCTGCTGTAAGTGTACCTGAACCTCCAGCACCTCCTACAACAGTAGGTAATGCACCGCCAGCTGAAAAAGTTGTTCCATTATATTCCTCAGTTGCTGTTGATCTAGAAGGATCAAATCCTCCAGCGAAAACTAATGCATCTCTAGTTGATCCAAAATCTGAAGCTTGTTGCCTAGCTGTATTTATACTAGCACCTGTAGACCAACTTCCAATTGAATCAAAAGCTTGTCCTTTTAAAAGATTTGTAGTTGAGTTATACCAAATCTCTCCTACGATAGGGTTACTAGGATCAGAAGCTCTGATCGGTATATTGTTTCCATTTATATTTATATAGTCTGCCATAATTTTTTAACTTGTTGTAATTGTTTTTGTTGTTGGTACTCCTGATGCAGTAAATTCAAATGTTGTGGTTCCACTAGGTGATCCACCAAACATTAATGCTCCAGTATAACTTGTTGCAACTCCACCATTTGAACCACTTCTTGGCGCAGGTAATGAAGTTTCATCTGACCAAGCAGAACCATTCCAAAAATCTGAAGTGGCAATTCTACCTAATGATGGTTCTCTACTTCCACCATATTTCATATATGCTGATGAGCTTGTAGCTCCAGACCCTGAATTGATACTATCACTTCCTGATGGAAGATTTGTTATTGCAGTCCAACTTGTACCATCATAATCAAAAGAATTAACTGTTGTATTATTTGGTGGTACAAAACCTGATGCCATTATAGCAGAAGTTAAAACTCCAGCTAAATTACCACCTCTTTGTCCTGGAGGAGAAGGATTCACTGTTGTCCAACTTGATCCATCATAATGTTCATTTGCAGTATTATTTGGCCCATCTCTTCCAACCCAACCAAGTGCATTAAGATTTACCCCATAGCAAGTACCAGCACTATAACCAGGTGTATTAGAACTTCCACCTCCAGAAAAAGATAACCCATTCCATTCTTCAAGAACAGTGTAAGTTGTAAAAGGAGAGTTTGAATATCCTCCAATTAATCCTGCAGAAGCTGATGCTCCACCAGCTGATCTTGATCCATAAGTGTTAGTAGAGTTAGGCCCATTTGTCCAAGAAGTTCCATCATATTCTTCTACTGTTGTAACTGCTCCTAAAGTACCTTGTAATGCTACAGCAGAAGTCTGTGAATCTCCTCCACCATTACCACCTTGAGCATCATTCATATTTCCACCAGTAGACCAAGATGATGAGGTTGTAACTCCTTGCACTTTAGCTGTATTAGAAGTCGAGTTATACCAAACCTGTCCCACTGCTACCGGGCTTGGGTCTGATGCAAGGTACTGTACCTTTTGTCCGAATATGTCGTAATAAGTTGCCACTTATATTTACTCCGTTAATGTTATATCTTCTGGTCTTGTAATACTTTCAAAGCCAGCAGTTGGTGCTTTTTGATCTGCAGGTAATGCATCCCAATCAGCTTGTGCTTGAGTTACTTCTGCATCAACAATCGCTTGTGCTTCAGATAAAGTTTTGTGAGAGCCATTTACTCCCGCAATCCATCTGTTAGCATCTTGATTGTGAGCATTCACTCTCCACACATTACCAGGAAAACTTGAAAACTCAAGTTTCACTGCATCGTTGTGCGTAATGAAACCTTTACCCCAGTTTTCTGCTACGCAGTATTGATATGTTTTATGTGCCATAGTTTATCCTCCTTAATTTTATGTTGTTGTTAATGTTTGTGTTCCTACCTGTGCTCCAGTAAATTCTATTGTTGTATTTGTTGCACCTCCAGTAGAACCTCCAAAAGTCATACCAGATTGTGTATTATAAGTTCCCATACTTGTTGCATTTAAAGTTCTTGCCGCAGGCATAGATGCAGTACTAGTCCAAGTTGATCCATCATATATAGCACAAGCATCTGTAGCTGTAGGCACACTACCCCCAGCTTGAATAAAATCATTTGTAGCTCCCCAGCCATTACACTCTTTAACGACTGTTGGATAAACTGTTCCTGCAGTCCAACTAGTTCCATCATATTCTTCAACAGCATTAATTGCTGTTTCATTTCCAGGTGCGGATCTTCCACCAACAATAATACCTGAAGTTTGATTTACTCCACCTGTTGAGTGAAAGGATCTTATAGTTGAAAAAGGATTTCCAGCTGTCCAACTAGAACCATCATATAATTCTGTGTCATTAGTATTATAGGTAGGACCTGGAAAAGAACCACCACCTGTAGCAACGGCTGATGTTTGAGTTCCTAAAACTTTCATACCAAAACCTTGTCTTCCTACTGATGTTGGACTTTCCCAACTAGTTCCATTATACTCAAAAGCATCACTTCGTGCTGGCGGAGCACCTGGATCCATTCCAGTAACAGATAAAGCTGCTGTTTGTGAACCTGTTCCACCATGATTTGCTATAGCTACAGGGTATGCTCCACCAGTTGTCCAAGTAGAGCCATTATATTCTGCTGTAGTGTTGGTTGTAGGAAAAGAACCTCCCCAACTTAGCCCAGCAGTTAATGTACCAGCACCAGCGTTAGTATATCCAGTGTATGGCATATTCCCACCACTAGCCCAAGAGGCTGATAAAAATGTTTGTAACTTAAAAGCACCATTAACATTGTCGTACCAAATCTGACCTTCAATCGTACCTGTATTAGATGCTAGCGACTGGACAGCCGCTCCTTGGATCTCTCTGTACTCAGCCATTATTTAACCTTTAACAGCCAACCTTGTGTTCCGTCTGTGTACACTAAAGTGTTAGCTGCCCTTTCAGTTGAAACTGTTAAGTCAGCTGCAGAGCCTTGAATATTTTCTGAATTTCTTCCAATTGTTAAATTATTTGTATCAAATGTTCCTGCGTAATCTATAAATGCTACTTCGTCACCAATTGTTGGAGATGCTGGTAGAGTTAGAGTCCACGCACCGCCTGATGTGTCTGCAAATACACCTTCACCTGCTGCTGCTGTGTAAGTTGTAGTTTTAACTGCTTGCCAATCTGTGCCACCTGTATTATCTACGAAAGATAAAACCCCTGAACCATTAGTTGTTAGAACTTGATCTGCTGTACCTGTTGCTGCTGGTAAAGTTAAAGTATAACTTGTTGTAGTTGCACTTGCTTTTAAAGCAGCAAATTCTCCACCAGAACTATCTTGTAATACTAAAGAACTGGCAGCTAATAAATTTACATTACCTGTTGAAGTTAAAGAACCAACATTAGCTGAACCAGCAACTGTTAAAGAACTTGATCCAACAGCACCTAAATCAGCACCTACATCATAAATAGTAGAGCCATCTGTATATACTATTGATTTAGTACCTTGAGTAATAGCTACACCATTAGCAGCATGACCTGTATTTGCAAAAGTTAAAGTATGAGAACCAGTTGTATTATTAAATAATGTATAATCACCTTCTACAGCATCTGTAAATACATAAATAGAACCTGTTAAAGCACCGGTAAATTCTATTACTTTATTGTGAACTTGATCATCAGTAGTTGAATCATCAGTATTAGTAGTAGAAGTATTAGATACTAAAGTTACATTAGCAGAACCAGCAACACTTGCTGCAACATATCCTCTTACTGTACTGTCAATTCTGTTTAAAACATAGTTTACAAGATTACCCCAGTTACCTGAGTTTTCTCCAGAAGCTTGTCTTTCTAATTTTAATCTTGATGTATAAGTTGAAGCCATAGTTATTTATATCTTATAAATTTATTTATGTAAATAATATATATTTGTACTTATTTGTACACTAAATATTTGTCCAAGTTTCAGTATTATCATCAACTATTGGATCCCAAAATCTTAAATCTACTGGTATTACAGTAGCTTGAATACCTGTCATACTTATATTATTATTAGAATTAGGAATTATTGTAGCTAAATCTATTGTTATTTCTTGACCAGTCATAGAGAAAAATCCTGAAGTAGAAATTGTTATAGAGCTTACATTAGCATTAGCATTAATTCCAGTGATTGGAATAAAGTTTTCAGTGTCTGTTGTAATATTAGATAAAGAAGATGTTAAACCTTGACCAACTATATCCATAGCATTGGCGGTTCCAGTTGTAATAGTACCTAAAGTAGTATTTATTGTAAATTCAGGAACTACAATAGTCAGAGTTCCATCAGCTGCTATTGAATAAGTTCCAATAGTTCCTGTTGCTTGTTGACCAGTAATAAGATTAGTAGTAGCTGCTGTAGTAACTACATTAGATAAAGAAATATTTAGTTCTTCACCAGTAATAAGATTAGTAGTAGCTGCTGTAGTAACTACATTAGATAAAGAAATATTTAGTTCTTCACCAGTAGTAGAAAATATTACACCAGTACCTACAAGTACTAATCCAATACGAGAATTCCATGCACCTTCACTCCATGATTCTCTACCCCAACCTTCACCAAAATTTATTGATGATTGAATTAGTTGACCAGTTATAATGGCTGCTGTATCGGGAGATGTATTCCACGCACCTACATTCCAACCAAGTCTACCATAACCTATACTAGCACTCATAAGGAATTTCTCCTTATGCTATTCTAATTAGGCCAGCAGATGCGTTAGCAGTTGGAAACTGTAATTCAAAAGTTCCGTTTGTAGAAGTTTTAACTCCTCCAAAATCTAAAACTGCAATTGCAGCATTAGCATTAGAATTATTGTACAGTAAAGCAGCTTGAGCAGATATAGTTGCATTTGGAAATGTAACATTATCAGCATCAAAAATTGCAGTAGTTCCATCTACAGTAATGGCTACATTAGTTAATGTATTTCCACCGATAGTGTAATTAGTTCCTGAATCAGATACTTCATTACCTGTTATATAAACAGATGTTGTTGCATCTAAAGTTGCTGCATTAGTATATAGTGCACATTTAAGAGTTTGAGCAGCAAGGTTTCCACCAGGCGACATCAAGTCTTGTTTGAATACTGTGCAAATCGCTTGTGTTATTGCCATATTATTGTCCTCCAGTTAATGTGTTTGTACCAACAGGGCTACCAGGAAACTTATAGTCCGTTCTTCTTCTTCTACGGGCTTCATTGTTAACAGTAGCAACTCTTGTATTATACAAATTTGTATATATAGTATAATCTTCTAGGTTCTTTGTAAAGAGATTTGCTTGAGCTAAACAGCCAAATAATAAAACATCTGAAATATTTTCAGTGTACCAGTTGGTAGTATTAGTATTAGATAATGGATTAATTCTTCCTTGATATCCTAATTTTAAAGTATAAGCTTGATCTGGAGTAGGAGCTAGATATACTCGATTATCATCAAAATTAGCAAAATATTTAGGTTGACCTTGAAGTGATATATTAGGCCAATATTCTTGACAAAAAGCTAAAGTTTTCATTTCTAAATAACTTACGTTAGATCCTACTGTAATAGTTAAATAATTAAATAACATAGGCTCAATAGAAGTAGGAAGATTTACAAATCTATCTCCAGCTACTGCTGTAGTAGTTACATTTTCATTAAATCCAATAGGGTCTATATCTCTTGATAAAGAATCAAAAGTATTATCTATAAAAGTATCTAATTGGTTAGTAAAATCTGTTCCTGTATTTTCAGCCCATATTTGTATATCAGTCTTTAGACTGCTGTATGTCATTGCCATCTTTAATTACCTCATCAACTTTAAATTTAGTCCAAACGTGTCCTGCAAATGGATAAGTTCCATAGTGCGTTAAAGGACTTTGAAGATCAGCATGTATCTTACCACCTATTTTTTGCCATAATCTACAAAAAGCATAATCCTCTGATAGATATCTATTACTTTTTTCATCAATAATACAGTCAAAAAATGCATAACAGTTATCACTACCATATCTTTTTCCATTAACTATTTGATCACTAGTATATTTAAGATTAGAATAAGCTTCTTTCATTTGATAAAAAACTTCTTTTTTAATACACATAAATCCAGTTGCAGCATCCATTACTTCAGTAAAACCGCCAGTTAATTCAATTTTATTAGGATCTGCAAAATTTAAATTATAACCTAAAGCCCTTTGTTCTAAATTTTTATCGCTTGTTTTAATTAAGTCAGGAACTTTATCCCATTCAATATTTTTTCTAGGATATATTCCACAAGCTATATCATAACCTGATTCTAAAACACGTCTTACAGCTTCTCCTCTAAATCCTATATCTGCATCAATAAACATTAAATGAGTAAGACTATCATCTTCTTTATCAGCGTCTAAAAACTGACTCACAATAGTATTTCTAGCTCTTGTAATTAAACTTTCATTACCAATAGTATTTAAATTAACTTGAAAATTATTTTGAGCAGCTACTCTTGTTAAATCCATTATTCCATGTAGATAAGCTTCTGTTAATTGACCACCATAACAAGGTGTTCCAATCATTACTTTTAATTTTTTATTTTTTATCATGTTACAACAGTAACACTTCCTAATCCTATCTGTAACAAATTTGTGTTGTTAGTATACCAAGAAGTTGGAATAGTTGCAACTCCAACATAAACAGATTGTCCTGATGTATTTTCAAATCCAGGTAAAACAGTTACTTGATTAGGAACACCACCTGTTTGAGAGCCTGGTAATCCTCCACCAGTTCTTGCAGCCTCTGTTGCACTTATACTTGCTTGAGGTCTAGCATTTTGTAAAGTTTGTGCATCAGTAAAATAAGTTAAATCTAATTGAGGTTGTTTAGGTTCCCACTCTGAATTATGAACAAACATACCAGTCCATTCAAATACCATTTCTTGATAAGGAAATGCCATACCTGATCTATCAGAAATTGCTAAAGCATGTCTACCACCTGCAAATTTTGTTGAAGGTGCTCTATGAGGTCTAGTAGTTGCTGGAACCCTAGCCATTATGAATAAAAACTGTTGCCTGTTGCTGGTATAATTCTAGTAGATGGAGTATCATCACCAGCTATTAATCTTTGATAAGCTTCTTCATAATCCACTTTTAATATTTGTTGAGTTTGAGCAGTTATACCTGTTCTTTTTTTAGAAAGATAATAAGCAAGTCCTGCGCACATACACTCGAAAGCTCTAAATGGCACATCAATGTTTTGTTCTACTCCACTGACTGTAGAAGCTGTAATATCTTCTATTTTTCTCATACGATAATAAGTAATAGTATAATTAGTATCTGGAGCTGGATAAATTTTAAGTACAGGAGTATTTAATCTTTGTAAATAATATTGTGTAGGTCTAGCTTGAGTAGTTTTATTTGAAATAGCAGCATAATCATTAAGACCTAGTGCTGTCATTGCATATTCACTTCCATCACTTATTTGAATATTTGCATTAATGATATCTACTGTATCATAATCTAAAGTATATTCTGTAGTTCCAGTAGTAATAGCTAAAGTTTTATATTCTACAGTCCATTGGTTATAACCTCTGTTAGCCCAATCACTAAACATAATATTCATACTACGTCTAGCAGACCTTACATCATAACCTAAAATAGGATCACCGCCTATTCTGTCATAAGCTTCTTGTATTACATCATTTACTGTTAAAGTAAAATTTGAAGTTCCTGATAAAGCCATATTTCTCCATTATGCAAAAAATGCTGTTACACCATTTGTAGTAGATACATTAGCACCCGCAATAGTAGATGAAACTTGTAAACTTGTTTTAAATTTTATACCTTCTGCTGGTAAATTAATTTGTACTGTTGAAGCACCTGCAGCTGCATTACCTGTTTCAATATCAAATATATCTGTTCCACCATCTTTCCATGTAAGAGTGCCTGGAGCATCAGTAGGTTCAATAATAAAACCTTTTAATCTCGTTGGTCCTCCAAATACAGTAACTGTAGTGGCAACATTTGAAGCTACATTAGATAATGCTGCTTTATTTTTACTTACAACATTTATGTCTGATCCTGCCATTTATTTCTCCTAAATTAGGTTATATTTTTTTAAGTCTTCATATAGTAAAGCAATTCTGTCATTAGGTACAGTAGAAGGTTTTAAATACTCAGCTTGTGCTGCTTTAGCTTGAACATTTCCCATATCTAAAGGTTTTTGATTTATATTATCATTAATACTGCCACCTTGTAATTCACCAGTTGGAAGAGTTTGAGATCCACCAAATTTATCAATAACTTTTTCTATATTAGCTAATTTTTTTTCTAAACTATCTTCTGTATCTTCTTTTTTTTCTTTTTCTTCTTTACCTAAAACTTCTTTAACTGATTTAGTAGCTCCTGTATCATCTATTGATTCTACAGCTTTTTGATCTGCAGTTTTACCTGCTTCCATAACTTCAGTAGTTTTTAAAAAATCATCATACTTTTCAACAGATGATCTTTCATCTGTATCTACTTCTTTATCTTTTCCAAAAGAAGAAAGAGCTTCACCTGTTTTTCTTAAAAAGTCTAAATTAAATTCCATATTTTAAATGAGGGCCCGAAGGCCCTCTAATTAATTATTTATTATAAATCTGCTGCCACTGCAATAGAATTATTTTGTAAATACATAACAGTTACTGTTGCTGCACCAGTTGTACCATCGCCATTAGCACCTGTAAAATCTGCTAATACTTGTATATCAGTTGTACCAACATTAGTTGCTTCTGTATCTAAAGTACCATGAGTAGTTGCTAAAGCTTTAACATTAAGTGTAGCTATAAAAGCATCTGCATCTGCTACTGTTCCTACTGAAACAGTTGCTGCACCAGTATCATTATTCACTGTAGTTACATTAACTATAACGTCAACTATTTGTGAGTTTGCTGGAACTACTGCACATACTTGATTTAAATGTGAAGCACCAATAATATCAACTATTACTGATTGTGCCATTAATACTTGACCAGTATTTTTTATACTATCGCCAAGTGCTGTTCCTGTTGTTTGTGATATCGTTCCCGCTTTTATCGGTCCCGAAAATGTTGTTGTTCCCATATGTCTATCTCCTTATAATAGTCTGCTTTCGCAGTCGTTTGGGTTAGTTTAAAACTACTAGGCGTATTGCTACGCCTAGTAATTAATTATTTATTATGCTACGCCTTCAGATCCGTATACACCTCTCCAGTCTGTAAAACCAAAGCTGTATCTTTCTCTACACTTGTATCTTAGGTTACCAGTTTCAAAATCGCCTTCAACAGCTTTTTTGATTGGTGATCTAACGAAGTGTTTCATTCCATCTGGGCAATCAGTTAGGATAAAATACTGATCAGGGTTAGTAAATCTTTGATTTACTACTACACCTTCAGGTATCATACCCATATTTCTCATTGCATTGATATCATTGTCAGCAGTACCAGGTCTTAAATTAGACTTGATAATTCTTTCTGCAACGAACACCAATTGAGGTGGAACTGCAAGTTTTCTTCCAGATAACGCAACAGGTATGCTTCTATCATCTACAGCAGTTGAGATTTGAACTAAAAGTGTCTCTAAAGACGTTTCAGATAAATCCGCAGGTGTGCCTAGGATGTTAGATGCTGTACCACCGCCACCAAGTGGGTGAGAGCCGTTCATTAAAGCTACGCCGTCTCCTCCAGTTGAAGTAGTAGTTGCATTATTAAAGATATTTGCACCTTTGATCTCTTTAGTTTGTTGCATTGATCTTGCTAGTGCTCTTGCGTATTTAGCGCCTAGAGAACCGTACAAGCCATCTTCTTCAGCTTCTTCTGTAATCGCAAAAGCTAAAGCGACAGTTTCATGCACATATCTTGAGACAAAGCCTTCTCTGCCAGAATCATAATTGATCATGGCACCTTCAGCTTTAGTAGGTGCAGCACCGAATCCGATCATTTGTACATCTTCTTCGAATGCTTTCATTGATTGCTCTGTAGAATATAATGATCTCCATTGTTCTGGATATCTATCGTATTCCATACCAAACACGGTGTTTAAACCTAGATTGAGCTGTTTGGTAAAAAGTGCTCTGTTTAAAGCCATTTTTAACTCCTATTGTTAAGGTTAAACGCCAGCATTCTGAGTACCATATAGAGATAGATTTATTACTACTTCTACAGATGCATCAGCGCCTGCCGCATTATCAGGATAATCAATTAATCTTAGTATTCTCAAAACTTTTGCAGTAGTTGCAAGAGTTGCGATATCTAATTCATCAGTTGAATGTCCGTAGGTTGAGTTATACGTTCCAATTGTAACATTAGCTAATTCACCAACATTTGCTGTTGCGAATACGCCGTTAGTTTGGACTGCGTAAGTGATATTTGGATCGTCATACACATATGCTTTAATCGGAGTTCCCGATTTAACAGCTGTGGCATTACTCCAAACTTTTTTAAATTTAACATCACCAGTGTCATTATCAATGTATTCAACGCCATAAAAAACACCAAGAGCTGTTCCGCCCGCTGTGCCTCTTACAACTGTTCCATCGGTTGCCAAAGTAACGAGGTCTCCACTTGCAAGATTGGCTGCATAGCCGTTTGCAATTGCATACTCATTGGCTCTAATAACACCGCCTGTTAAATGTCTTAATGGTACGAAACCATTTGGTGCATTTACATTTGCCATTTTTATTTACCTTTGTTAGTTGTTAATTGCCGTCCGAACTAACTCTAGATTTAAAAGACCTTTGGATAGGTTGGCCTGGTGTTTCAGCTCTGTTCATGTCCTGTTCAACTGACTGCATTAAATTGTTAGTCATTTGAGCATAGTAATCATTTCTTTGATTAACCATTTCTTCAGGCATTTCACAAAGTACCATTCCTTCTATTCCAATATGCCCAGCGAATTTGCCATGTTCTATCGTTGGAAAATGTTGACCATCTTTGACACTTTTAATGTCTCTTGGTTGCCAACCTTCTCTCAACCGTTTAGCTACATTCGTAGGCGTTTCCTGTCCTAATACCATAGTTGCTACCCAACGTTGAGCATAACCAGGTCTTGGTTCAGGCGCTTCTAATAAGTTACTCGGTCGCCATTTTGAAGCTAGTGTAGATTTTTCTACTCTAGTTTCATTTTTTATTTTATTATCTTTGTTCATAATGTCAGGCTCCTTTCTATTGTCCTGTGTCGCTAAAGCTTTTTACTTCTTTAGCAAATCGTTTTAGTGCCACTTCATCACTGATGTCTATACCAAAAGTTTTAGCAGTTGATAAATCGTCAGAGGTTAGTTTAACTCTATTACCAGTTGTTCCTTTTTTACGAGAAACTCCAGCAACAGGAGATTGCACTCTATTGTTTTTTTGTACAACATTTTCTTCAGCTTTGGAAGTGTTTTCTTCTGATTTATTAAAATAAGAAAGACCACTTGCTTTAAGTCTTTTAGTCATCTCATCATAATATCCAGGATCGTGCACATCCCAACCTTCTTCTGTTAATTCAGCATCAATTCCATAAGCCATAGCTGTTTCTTTTCTATAACCAGGCTTATTAAACCATTTTGAATTTTCTTTAACCCACTCTGTTGCCAAAGGTGGAGCTTTTTTTTCAGACTTTTCAGTTTTTTGAGGTACTCTTGCAGCATAATCTTCTGTTTTAGTCATTTGACTACGAATTTCTGCCATACTTTCATACAATTTTACTTGTTCGTCAGTATTACCTTCTTCAATTGCTGATTTAAGTTGATTAGAAACACTAGAAAGCTGATTACCTAACGATTTATTAGCTATATCATAAGTTCTTTTTTCCATTGCTGCTAGTTTTTCTTCTAGTTCAACACTTCTTTGTTCTGCTTCTGCTCTTTTGGCTACTTCTTTTTGGATTCTTTTACGAACTTTAACAGAATAAGGCATGTCATCTGAATAAGCTGGTGCTTTTTCATCTTTTTTCTCTTCAAGCTTAATCTCTCTTTCGTTCTCAAAAGATTTATCTTCATTTTTAGAAGGTTCTTCTTGCATTTGTTGAAGTTTTTCTAACGGATTTAAAGGTACATTGACCTCTTTCTCTGTTTCAACTTCTTCAAGATTAACTTCTAATTCTTCATTCTTATTTTCTTTTTCGTCTATCATAGTTTCTCCTATGTTGGCATTAACTTTCGTTAATGTATGTTACAGTTGTTGAGTTACTACTTCTGGATTTTCCAAAGTTGCAATAATCTCATCATCATTTAATAACACCATTTTTACTTTTTGTACAGAAACTCTTGCTCCTGC
>Ga0209309_10002464_pt1 | contig 16840 bp, 22 predicted proteins | sample COGITO_mtgs_1204_2_FD_184807 | JGI IMG/M metagenome (GOLD analysis project Ga0209309, IMG submission 184807) | Pelagic marine microbial communities from North Sea - COGITO_mtgs_120412 (SPAdes) (version 2) | ecosystem: Environmental > Aquatic > Marine > Epipelagic ... | reverse complement strand
CGTGATAGTAGAATCAGTGTATCCATTAACAGCACTTTCTAATGTAAAGATTTTTGCACCATCACAATGAATATCATCAACTATAATATAAGTAACAGTGATAAGGTCTCCATCTAATAGTTGCTTACCTAATACTCCATCACCGAAATAGATTTCAACAAATCCATCTTCGTTCTCTTGTGCGTAATACACCTTAGAATTTGTTGTGATATTTGATACATCTGTTGAAAGTGTATATGTATCTGAAACTCCAGCAGAGTTAACAGATATAGCAATTCTTGTTCTATCTACCCTTTCGTTAGAAAGTACAAATTTTGGATTTGGAACTTGTCCATCAAATACAAATTGGTCTGTTGAATATGTTCCCTGTACAATCGGAACACTAGAGTAAGTGTATGTTGTTCCATTTTGAGTTGGGTTTATTGTTGAAGGAACCACAAACTCATATGTCAATCCATCAAATACGGTTGAGAGTCTAGTTCCTCTTGTCATTGCCATTTCACTAATTGTCGGGTAAGTTCCATCTGCATTTCTGACATTTTTAAGAGAGATATCTACAATTGCACTCGATGCCTTTTCAGATGCAGGAACAAATCCTAAATCTTTTGCACGAGATACTACATTCTTTCTGATTTGTGCAGAGTCTAAGAATAACTCTGAACCTGCAATATTTGTATTTACTGCACCGATATGTGAAGAATATGCAAGAAGGTCTATCAACACTGACATGGTTGAACCTTCAAAGTCATAATCCTTTAATTGGTCTTGTCCTTGTAGGTATGATTTAAGATTTTCTGCTATATTATCAAAATCTAAATCGGTGACGTTTATTTGTGAACTCTTAATTGCCATTATCTTGCCCTTGTTATTGTAAACTCTACATCTTGTTGTCTTCTTGTGTTTTTAATAGTATAGAAAATCTGTACATTGATTTCATTAGAATCATTATTAGAAATAATAGTAGACACTGCATCTACTCTAGGTTCAAAGTTCTTTATAGTATCTGCAATTCTTTCTTGTACCTTTCTAATTTTTCTGTCTGTATTCAATTCAAATAGTAAATCTCTAAGTGAACCACCAAACCCTGGCTTGAATGGTCTCTCATAGTGATTGGTCAATACAATATTTTTAACCGACCTCTTAACTGCTTCGACATCACTTCTAGTTGTGACATCTTTAGTTATTGGATGTGCTTTGAAAAGTAAATCCAAGTCTCTATAATTGTTTTTGGTTGCAACTACCTTTGCATTGTTTACTACATCTATTGCCATAATACTATTTATACACTCTTAGGAACTGTTATGTCGATTGATTGAGGAAAACCTATAAGTTTTAACAAATCACAAAATGTTAAATTGATAAAATCAAATATCTTACCAAGTCCTATTGCTTTAAAGAACTTTTCTACAATTTCTGTCCACTCCAAGAGCAGTTTCTTCTTCCAGTTGATTTTAAAATCTCTAAAGTCTGAAATCATTTCGTTAATCTTATCATCTAAAGACTGAACACTTAACTCAATGTCTCCACCTGTAATATCAGATAGACTAAACCCTGCTATAGATAGACCTTCAAGTTTCTTTTTGATATACTCTCTATATTCTTTAGTCCCCTTACCATACTTTGCTTCTGCTTGAGTCTTCCATTCTTGTATTTTTGCACCTAAATCAAACTCAAATATGTCGGGTATACTTGGAAGACCTAATGCATCCCATATCTCTTTGAATTTCTTTATGAGTTTCTCTCCTAACTTGAATAAAGAGTTAGATACCCAATCCATGATTTCACTTTTCAGATACTTCCATGTGACTTTTGCTTTCCACTCATCACACTCTATACCAAAGTCTCCATCAAAACATTTATACTCATCAGGAACGAGTGCATAGAACTTATCTATATCAGCATTAATTTGGTCTTTAATATCTTTTTGTTCTTCTTTGGTTAAGATTTTAAGTACATCTATTTCTATTCCTAAAATATTAACCTCAAAAGATACTGGAATTATATCACCTATCAGTTCCATAATCTTCACTGGAACATAGATGTGAAACTCCTGTAGCATTTCTTCTACAGCTTCTCTTGCTTCTTTGCCCCAATTACGAACTGTTCCTTTCTCCCAATAAGGAGACGATATGTCTGCAAGTTTATCCATGAAGTCTTCTACATCTTTGATAACTTTTTCTATATCCTTTCTTGCATCTTCTTCTATTTCGTCTGCATGTGTCACAAGATATACTTTTAGTTGACTGGGTATGTCTCCAATCTTTGCAATACTATTTGTTAAGTCTGCTTTAGTTGGTAGATTAATAACTGTACCATCGGGACATGGAAATGTATTTGGTATTGTAGGTAAGGTTGTTGCCATTATGAGTTCAACTTAATAACTGTACCATCTAAACTTATTTGTGGTGCAACGACTGATAAGTTTCCTTTAGATTCTATTGCAGTTGTCTTTGCTACAGTAATCTTTGCATCTCCACCAACATCGAATGTTGCATCTCCAAGTACCTTAACATTTACTTTCCCACCAACATATACTTCGTCATCTTTACACACTACAGTGTAATTATCATTTACAACTCTAGTCACCTGACTTCCATCAGGATGAATTTCATGGAATGTGCCTGAACGATGTTCTACTGCAATTCTTTCTGCATCTAGTGTATCATCAATCTCCAACACATGACCTGATTCAGATTCTAAAACCTTGTTGTAAGGATAAACTGGGTTTGCTTTTGAATTAGGGAACACTGCAAGGTTTGGGTCTGCGTTGTTTATTGAATCTACTACTGCAGTTATATTTTCACTCTCAACTATACCACTAATACTTCTATGTTCGTATGTCCCATCACCTCTTGCAAACTTAGATAGGTCTGACTCTTCTACATACAATGGGTATTTTGGAAGTTCGGTGACTGTTGGATTTGTAATTTCAGAACCTGTTCCATCATATTTGATTTCAAGTTTTTCAGGTTTAGTTGGTGCAGTGTCTAGTGCAGTAGTTAATCCAAATCCTCTTTGTGGTGAATGGTCGGGATTTGTTCCATCAGGTTGTCCCTCATATTCTCCAACAGTTAATGCTCTTGGGTCATTAAACCCTTCAGATATTTTTCTAGATACTAGTACCTTATCAACCCCCTCTTTATAACCTGCTTGTGGAATACCTGCAGCAGTCCCTATAATAACTGGTTGTTGACATGCATCACCATCTCTAAAGAACCCAAATACTGTAGAACCTTCCACAAGTCCGTGTTGTGTTCCAAACCCCGATAACCCTGCAGAGGTAGTCGGTAATAACACTTGGGCCCATGGAAGGTCGGGTGTAGAAATCTTTGCTTTGTTTGCAGTATGGATACCATGACAACGAACTCTGACTCTACCCACTTTCAATGGGTCTTGTCTATCTTCAACTATACCATAAAATGTTTTCATTATGTCTCCTGTGGAACTGCTTTGGTTTGAACTGCAGTTCTAATGTCCTTTGCATAACTCTCTTTAACACATTCTAAATTACAAACTCCTCTAAACTTAATTGGGTCTGCATCTATAGTTAACTTTACAATTAAATATCTGTTATCATTAACCACATCTTTAACTACTGCACCATCATGTTGTGATTCAGATTCAGGTATGTTTAACCTTATAATTTGACCAACTGTCAAATCTGTTCGTAATGGTATTGTGACCACAATACGATTTTGTTCTAGTGTTTCTAGTAATCCAATTCTCTCTAACGGTGCATTATCTTTAATAACATTGCCTATGAATGCACCATCTTCTTCTATACTTTCAGAATTGTCAAAATCATGATTAGAAGTGTATCCAGTTAATACAAGACTTTCAAATGCTTTATTGGGTGCAAGGTCAACAGTGAAATCTTTAGAAGCAGGTGGTACATGATTATCAGTAATGACATCTGCAGTTCTTACAATTTCTTCATATGGATTAGAATCATTATCTGTTCTAATCATAGGAAACCCTGAAATGTGGTCTCCTCTTTTAAATGTTTCATCAATATCATAGACCATATCAGATTCTAATTTTCTTATAGGGTCATATACTCTCATAGAAGATGCATAAGCACCTGCACCACTTCCCTTAAGTGTATCAAACTGTTGTGGTTTTTCTACATGTAAAATTTGTGTATTCAATCCATCAAAATCATTAATATCTTTATCTTTAGTAGACAAATCTGAATTTCTTGGTTGATAAGAAAAGATTAAAGGAAACTCCATTTTTAACATAGTGTCTATGCTTGAAAATCTAAATCCACCATTCAATGTTTGAAAGAAGAACATACCATTCTTCCAAGAAGATGAAGTGTTTCCAGTGTCTGCTTCTTGAACAATGTAATTTATTAATCGTCTTGCTGACCAGTTAGGTGAAATAAATTGCAACTTTTCAGGTGAAGTATCTTCCCATGCATCTATTTCATTTGGTTTAATGTTAACACCTTTAGGGTCTTGACAAATCTTATACAACATATCAGTATAAGAACCTCTTAGTACTTCATTCACTTTTGTTGTCAATGCTGAAAACATTCTTGGGTCACAAAAGTTTAACATATATGTTTGAGTTTGATTCAAAGGTTTTTGTATATTGATTGCTTTATAGATTCTAAATGTCTTTTCTATAGAAAACTCTTTTGCAGAAGTCTCTTTAACACCTTCTTTCTGTTTCATACGAATTGTTAAACTTTCTTGTCCAGTAAACTTAAAATTCTTTAAGACATTAAGACCATCAAGTAATGACATATCTCCAGTAACAAATTTACTAAAAATAGATTCATACAATCTTATTCCTGCTACTACATCTGCACTAAAATCAATTGTGTCTTTTTCTGAATTTATGATTGTACAAGATTCTAGTACAAATTCACCTGACTTAAAATTACTCATCTGACATTACACGTTCAAATTCTGAAACAACTCTTCTAATTCTTGAAGGTTGTATAACCTTTATTGTTCTCTTTGATTCGTTTAATGCCCATTCCTCATCATAATGTGACACTTCTGTCCAACCAGTTCCACCAAAGTTTCTTCTAATACCATCTGCATTTTCAAAGTAAGATACATCATCTTTATGATACACTGTAGATTGAACTGTAAACGACTTCCCACTTGTTGAACCTGTAATTATATCTCCAGCAGAAAACTCACCACTTACAATAATCCTTTTTAGTGAACCATCTACTATAAGCACATTACCAATCTTTCCTGTACTTGTTGTAATCTTTTCTCCAACAAGAAACTTAGATGTTGATGATATAATATCTGAAGTGTTTAATGCAACAAGACTTTGTCCTTGAAACTTCTCTTCTATGTAGAGATTAAAGGTTTCAGAATCCATATGCCAATCATAATAGTTTTCACTACCATTAACTAAAAAGAATGTCCAATGTAAATCACTATCTCCATACAACTTTGCAGCAACAACATCAGGTCTTTCACCATCTACTAATTCATAAGTATTGTATTCAATGAAGTTGTTAACTGCTTCTTGTTGAATCGAACTCTTACGAAAGAAGTCCTTAATGGTTATAACCTTTCCTGTATTTAAAGTGTATTGTATTTCAGGAAAATTTGTAAAAAATTGATTTGCCATTATCCACCCCCTCCATTTTCTCTATTTGGATTTCCTTTTCTATTTCTTCCAGTTGCAGTTGAAATTTCAGTTAAGTCCATTCCACTATTCCTTAAGTCGTTTGTACTGGTTGCATCATCCCGTAAACTTGGCATACCTGTAATACTCTTATCTCCTAGTGGAGAAATTTGTTGATAATTTTCTTGTGAAAGAATTTTTATTTCTACAAACTCGAGAGACATCTTTGTTGATACTGGTTGTCCACCAGTGAATGTTGCAAACTTCTGTCCATTGAAATGGTCTACATCACACTTAGTACATACCATAGGTAAAAACCCGTCAAGTACATCTCTAACTGGGCCTTCAAACTCTACATCAAAAACATTTGGAAAATTAAAATAGTTTTCTGCGTCTCCATTTTCTTCAGAACCAAAAGTATCAGGAAGCATTGCAGTTCTAAATGAGTAAATTATTTTGTTAATCTCATTTGCTTCATCTACACTCTTTGGCCAGAACTCATAGTCAAAACTAAAACTTCTAAATGCAATTCCTTCTAACATCTGTTCCTGCATAGGATTGACTGCTCTACCATCATTGATATTTCCTACACCACCAACAAGTTTATTACCAAAAGCAGCTGCAGATTTTTTTGCTAGTGCAACCACTTGGTCTCCCATTTCATTGAACGTAGCACCAACACCTTCTTCTTCTCTGATATCTTGTATTGCTCTTGCACCTAGTCCAACATCTTTAGCTGTATAGTTGACATTTGCTGTCGATGATAACCCATCAGGAACATACAACATAATTTCAACACCTGTATCTCCAAAAACATTAGCTGCATTCTGTCCTTCTCGTTTTCTTCTTAAACGAGTTTGGAAAGTTATATAATTATCTAAATCTTCTTCTAGTGGATATCTTAATTCTTCATATCCTGCAGGTGGTGGAAACTTACCATATAATTTACACTTGTTATTAGCAACAGATTGTTCTAATGTGGTTCTTCTTTTCTCTAAACTTCTTTTTGCTTCTTCGGCTTGTTCTCCAAGTTTATCTAATGCAGAGGTAAAGTTTTTACTACTGAACTTACTTGCAATACCTTTGAAGGAATTGATTGCAGACTTTGCCTTATTGATTTTTGAAATTAGTTTGTCGATAGATGCCATTGAGAATCTCTATAAATAGTATTAAATTAATTATGTACACTTCTATTTATGCAACATAAGGGTAGGTTCAAACCGAAGAACTACAAAAAGTACAAAGGAGATTCTACAAAAATCTTTTACAGGTCATCATGGGAAAGAAACTTCATGATATATTGTGATAAGTCTCCAGCAATCTTAGAATGGAGTAGTGAAGAATATGTGATTCCATACGTATCACCACTCGATAAAAGAGTACATAGATACTTTCCTGATTTTTATATCAGGTATAAAAGTGCAACGGGAAAGATTATGAGAGAGATAATCGAAGTCAAACCCAAAAGACAAACAATGCCACCCAAACCCCAACAAAGAAAAACTAAGAAGTATCTAAATGAGATTACTACTTATGCAGTCAATGAAGCAAAGTTCAAAGCAGCAGAACAATATTGCAAAGATAGAAAGTATAAATTTCGTATATTAACTGAAGACGATTTAACCTAAAGACATAAATAGAAGTATGGGACTTTTTACGGACATACTATCACTAAAACCTGATGAGATAGATTCCAATAGTGCCGAGGGTATAGAGTGGTTTAAAACTGCAATCAAAAACATAAGTAGGTCTAAGTTTAAAAACTTAAATGAGATTACAAGTGAAACTACTCCTCAAAGTCCAAAGGATGATATCATAGGACATATGTTTATGATGTTTTATGATGCAAAGTACAAAGATGTTCTACCGTATTACGATAGATTTCCTTTAGTAATTCCGATGGACTTTACAAATAATGGGTTTATAGGATTGAACTTACATTACATTGCTCCTCAACCTAGAGCCGTGTTATTGCAAGAACTCTATAACTTGATTAGTGATAACGAGTTAGACGAAGAAACAAAATTTAATCTATCTTACGGATTGATAAAGAAAGTAAGTAGGTTAAGGTATGGGGTGCCTTGTGTAAAAAGATACCTAACAACCCATATTGAAGGAAGAATGGAAAGAGTCAAACCGATACATTGGAGTTTGGTTTCACAAATACCAAGTGCAAGGTTTGGAAAGGGTACGAATACATTAACAGTTTATAAAGATAGTAGGAAACAATTTTAATGGGAACAATAGACGAATTTAAATATAACTTTGACCAAGGTGCAAGAGCAAATAGGTTTTCGGTTAATATAAACTGTCCTAATTTAGGATTTGCTTTAGATGGAATAAGAGTAGAGTCTTGTACATTGCCAGGCAGAACAGTTAATACTAATGCATGGTCTGAATATGGGATTAAAAGAAATCTTCCTACAGGTGAAATAGTAGAAGGAGAAGGTACTGTTGAGATGACATTTCTCTGTGATTCCTCATTTGAAGACCGATTCATATTAGAAGCATGGAATGGAACCATTTACAGCAATGCAGGAATACGAGAAATAGGAACACCTGAACATCCAATCATGACTTACTACAAAGAGTTTATTGGAGAGGTGTCTATCAATCAATTAAGACACGATGATAAAGTTGCACTGGAATATACACTTAGAGAAGCATATCCAGTTGCATTTGCAGAACAAACACTTGGAAATACCGAAGAGGGTTTGATGAAATTTACAGTCACCTTTGCATACAGAAACTGGGTATCAGATTATAAACCTGCACCTAAACTGTCTGCACTAAATAAAGGTAGAAGAGCCTTACGTGCATATGCAGATGCATTAGGGACATTAGGTAGATACAATAAAACTGCTCAGAAGTTTGCAGATAGATTGAATCGTACCGAAGGAAGGATATCAAGATTACAAAATATTCTTGGTGGAAATGGTTAAATATAATATGGAGTAGATTATGGGATTACCAATCCAATCAACACCCACCTATAAGTGTGTGTTACCAAATAGTGGAAAGGAAGTTGAATACAGACCTTTCCTAGTAAAAGAACAGAAGATACTTACAATTGCAAGAGAGAGTGAAGACCAAAAAATAATTTTTGATGCAATTAAAAGACTTATTGAAAGTGTGACGGATAACAAGGTTTCGGTGGACGAACTTGCTATGATTGATTTAGAATACTTATTTCTAAAAATCCGTACAGTTTCAGTAGGAGAATCTTCTACAGTTAAAGTAGGGTGTGATGACAACAAATGTAATGGAACTGTCACACTAAGTGTCAATCTAGAAGAGATTGATGTTGTAGGTGGAAACACTGAAAACAAAATCATGATAACTGATACAGTTGGTGTAATATTAAAGTCACCTACTGTTAAGAGTATGAGTGATATAGAAAATGCTGAAGACAATGTTGTAGAAATTTTAAAGTCTTGCATTGAAACAATCTTTGATGAAGAGAATGTTTACGAAGCAAGTGAAACATCTTCTTCTGACTTAAATGATTTTGTGGAAAGTTTGACATTCGGTCAATTAGCTCTAGTGAGTGATTGGTTCGAAGACTTACCTAAACTATCAAAAGATGTTAGTGGAACATGTGGAGTTTGTAATAAAGAAGTATCAAAAAGACTAGAGGGTTTACAAAGTTTTTTTTAATATCTCTTTCTCATGAGTCGGTGTATAATTATTTTAACACCAACTTTCAGTTAATGCAACACCACAAGTATTCATTAACAGAACTAGAACACATGATACCTTGGGAAAGAGAGATATATGTCAAACTCCTTCTTAACTGGTTAGAAGAAGAAAAGGAAAGACAGAAAAGACAAAAATCTTAGTTATGCATAAAGTGATTTTTTAATTTATATTAGAGGATAACAAAATGGCAGACGAAAAAGAATATAAAGACCAATCCAGTAATGAGGTCGAAATTGATTTAGATAAGTATATGGCACTTATCGAGAAACTTGATGAACAAGAAGATGTCATCAAAGAGATGAAAGAAGATGCTATCAAAGCAAAACGTGGACTTGAACCACCTAAACGAAAGTTTATAGATTTGTTTTTAGATGACAATGACTTGAATGAAAAAGCAATCATTGGGTTTATCTCTTTCTTCCTAATGGTAGTGTTTGGTATAACAGATTTAGTCACAGCACTAGTTTGGGACTTAGACTTAAAGGTATCAGAAACAATCTACACATCATTTGTTGTAGTGACACTTGGTGCATTCGGTATATCAGAGGCAGGAAAGGCATTTGGTGGTAAATAGGAAACAGTAAATGGACATAAAGGAAATCACTAAAGGACTAAACAAGTACAATACTGCATTAGTTGAGTCTGCAGAAAAGTTGGGAGAATCATCACAAAAGATGATTGCACAACAACTAGGAGAGCAGAAAAAAGATTTCTCTTCATTCCTCGCAGGTCGAAAACTCCAAAAAGCAATTCGTAATACAGACAGAACTGCACTTGAACAAGCAAAAAAACATTTAGATGATTTGAAGAGTGGTCACACTGCAGAACTTCAACAAGCAGAACAACGTTTGAATGACTTGAAAGGAAACGATTCCGATGAAGTTAAACGGGCACAACAAAATCTTGATAAAGCCAATCGAGCTCAAGAACTTGCATTAAAGAATGATAAAGAATATCAAGATGCAAAATTTAATATGGAAGATTTAAAAAATCAATTAGAACAAGAAAACCTTAAAGGAAATTCTGCTAATTATGCTCTAACACAAAAATTAAACAAAGAGTATAACGAAGCAATAGACAAAGAAAGTGAAGAAAGACAAAGAGTGGAAAAACAAAACTCTAATGTTATTAGTTTAGCATCTGAAGAACTTGATGCTGCAAAGAAGGAAGACGCCAAACGAATTGAAAAATCATCTTTAGAACTTAATGAACTTCAAACTAAACAAAATGAATCAATTAAGTTAGCAACAGAAAATTTTGAAAAGGAATCAGAGACTTACAATAAGTCAATAGAAGATGCAGGTAAGAGTGACGGCTTTGATAAATTTGCAGGTGGTCTTAAAACACTTACTGGTGGATTGATTGACATTGCACCAATTTTTGATGATGTAATCAAATATGTAAATGCATTTAAAGATGTCTCTACAGGGTTTTTAGAATTTACTGCTAATTTATCAGAAAGTTTACAGGGAGTAAAACTTATATTTGGTAAAAAATTTGCTAAAAGGTTGCAAAATATAGTAAAGGGCTTTTTTGTGGGATTTGGAAAAATACTACATACTGTTTTTGTAAAACCATTTTTGTTATTAGGTAAAGTAGTTAAATCACTTGCAGGAATGCTCAAAACTGTCTTTGTGACAATAGGTAATTTGGTTAAACAGTTTATTCTAATTCCAATAAGAACTGCAGTTGTTGCTCTTGGAAGTGCAATTGCAGGTGCCTTTACAGCAGCAGTTGCTACTATAGGTGCAATACCTCTTGCAATTGCAGCTGGAGTCATAGGACTTGTTTTACTTGCATTTATTTTTAAAGACTACATAACAGAAAAGTGGGGTGAGTTTAAACTTAAGTTTACTGAATTTATGGAAGCTTTAAAATTAAAAGCATCGGAAATAAAAACATTCGTTTCTGACAAATGGACTGAATATGTCATAACACCTATAGAAAACTTTATGATGAAAATCAAAAATTTACTCTCTTTGGTTTCAGAGAAGATAGATGGGTTTAAAACTTCAATAGGTATTGTAGATGAAGATACAAGAACTCAACTTGACTCTGCTAGAGATAGTGGTCTATATGATGAAGACTTTGTTGGAAAATCTGAACTAGACAAATCTAAACTAGGTGATGCAACCACTCAACAATTAGAAGCAATTATTAGAGATGATGATTTAAGAGAAGATGACATGAAACTCGTTCAAGATGAACTTGCAATGAGAAAACAACAAGCGTTAATAGATTCTACTGGTATAACACCTATTCCAAACACTACAGGTGATGAACTTGCAGAAGGAACTATAGATGTTGCAGCTGCAGCCCAACAAATTGTTGCTTCAGTTAATACAGTTCAACAAAGTCAAAGTAATGTTTCCAATAATACTACTATTGCTGGTAGTAATCCAACTACTGGAAATTCTGACCCTAGTGCAGGAACAGGTAATGGTATGGGTTGGGGTTCCTTTGCAGGACAGGGTGGATATAGTAATTAACAGTTTGGCCCTTCTAGGATATCAAACTTAGTAATCTTTTTTCTATTGTATTTTGTTTTGTCCGAATGGACTTTTGATGCACCATGACTTGGTGTCTCTTTTCTTACTTTAACATCGGGTTTCTTTTTGCCAAAGATTATCTCCCAATTATCTGCATAGGTCTTATCGTCTGAGTTCCTTCTCTTGGAACCTTTTCCTCCGTGCCATTGTTTCATTATCTTCTTCTTTGTCTTGTCGGTGCATTTCTTTTGATTGCATCTAATTCCTTTCTTCTCTTTAACTGTTGGTTCTTTTGATTTTTAGTATCGTTAGGTTTCTCATGATATTTTCTATCTCTCACCTCTTGGACGATTCCTGCATTATCACATTCCTTTTTGAATCTACGAAGTAGTTGGTCGAACCCCTCTAAGTTTCGATTCTTTGGATTTAGTCTTGGTTTTACACTTGGCATATTATTATATTTGTTATTTAAAAAAAGTGTTAAGTCACCCCACGCCTTACAGCATTCCCGTTCTTAACCGATTGACCCGCTTCTATTTGCCGTCAACCTTGCCCTTACTGAGTACCCCCTTCTATTTTCCACGGTCTCAGTGAATGTACCAACTTTATCACTTATTTTCATAATCAAGAATTGGTACACCCCAATCTAATTAACTATTTTCGTTAGCTAGATTTTTAAAGTAATCCATTGCATCATCTTCTTCCTTTGGGGTTGAAGTTTCTGCAGTAGGGACTACTGGTTCGTCTGCAACTGATTCAGTGTTCACGTTAGACCATGGCACTTCTTCCATATCTTGTGATACTGATTCTGCTGTAGATGTAGATGCACTACCGAGAACTCTTTCAAGTTTCTCTTTTAGTTCCTCGTAAGTTTTAAACTCACTTGGTGCAATAACATCTGACAATGAATGCACTTGACTAAATGTTGAATTTAGTTTTGCTTCATCATCAAATAATGGTGCAACTGTATCAAATTCAGATTTGTCGTAGTTCCAATAACCATCAACTTTTCTGATTTTAATTTTAAAGTTTGCACCTTCATCTCTTAAGTCAAAAGGATTAATTGCTTTCTCATCTTCAAATGCAGGTGAGATTGCTTCCTTGAGTGCTTCAAAGATTTTTTTACCGTATCTATATTTAAATACTTTACCTTCGTTGTCGGGATTTTTAGGGTCTGAAACCACATAGACATTTGACACATAATGTAAACGTCTTTTCTGTTTACGTGCAATCTCTTTGTTTGCCTCAATTCCTGTATTCCACAACTGGGTGTTGTATTCAGACACTGGGTCTTGTTTATTAAGAGTCGTTAAAGACTTCTCAATATACCAACCACCTGGCCCTTGGAATCCATGGTCGAAGTATGATACCCAAGGCATCTCTTCTCCATCGGGAGTAGGTAAAAAACGAACCACTGCATAACCATTACCAGTTTTATCCAGTTCGGGTTTCCACATTGTTTCATCTGTGTAGGATTTTTTTGCACCATCAGATGGTGAAGCTGTTTCCATTGCAGCTCTTAGTTTATCTAAACTACTTGACATTGTATTCTCCTATTTTATCGTACAATTATATCGCATTTTATATTTCGGATTCTAGACCTTGACCTAGAATCCACCTTTCACTATTTTCATAGTAATAGAGTCCATTATACAGGATTTTATCCTCTATGTCTAGAGGGTTTTTCCAGTATACTGAACAGTTCTCATAATACTTTAAAAGTGCTATGAACTGACTCCTTTGTGCATTTAACACATTAGAGTCGGTATTGTATTTATGCATATAGTTAGAACTACCTGCATAAATGTTTTCAAAACTATCTGATTCAAGTGCATCAAAACCGATAAGATTAATTTTATCATATCCGTTCTGCATTGCAAACCCTAAAGCAGACATTCCTGTAAATAAATTTTTTAACAATGGGTCATTGTATGTCACTATTGTTTCGGGTCTAATCAATCCTAAGAATTGTGTAGACTCATCATCTCCCTGTATAATGAAATGAGTGTCGTCTTCTTTAACACTTACATCTACATTATTAAATGTGGGAAGAAACATATCAATCATTTCAATTGGTAGTGGGTCTATATCTGCAAATGCAACCATGTTAGTTCTATAGTATTCAGATTCAACTATTTCTTTTTGCACTGGCATGTCAACTGCAAAGACTATATCACATTCTTTAGTGTCACGATAGATTGCATTACAACCCCATATCTCGTGTGTGATAGTAGAGATATCTATATCATTTCTGCTTGGGCCATTCCCAAGAATAGTCACTTCTGACATATTTCTAATAATTTGTTTTTGTATTTTGTTTGGTCATAAGAGAGGAATGACTTGTACTTATTAATCTTAATATGCACTTCGGGATACACTACGTGTTCCGTTATGAGTCTCTCCCAATCTTTAGTGAACCCTATTATCTCATCCATGATACACATTGTTTCTAATGATATTTCTTTTCCCAAAAACTTTTTGAGTAGGATAGGGTGCTGTCCCTTCTTAACTTCTAACACTTGATTGATACTTTTCTTCAGAAGTAAATCAGACACTTCAGTCTCAAACATATATCCTAGTTTCTGATTTCGCTTCTTCCATTCCTTGTAAATCTTATTACACTCTTCATCCAACAAATCTCCTGCCCAACTATCTTTTAAAGATAGGTTTGCTATGTAGAAATCTTGTAGTTCTTGTTTATGTGTTTTAAAGAGTTTACCAAAATGGTATTTGTCTTTTCGTTTGAGGAATGAGTTGATGTCACTCTTTACCTTTCCGTTATACTTTACAAAGTCATAACCCTTAGAATAAAAATGTAATTTTATCCCAAGATAAAGAGTGTATGCATCATATCCCTCACGACTTGTCATTAAGTAATGATTTTCTTTTCTGCTGGTGCTTGAATTAAAGGTTCACCTTTAACTGCACTTGTATGTGCTTCTGCAATCTTCTCACTTGATGGGACTACAAATACATATGTTGAGAATGTCATTGATGGAGGATTCTCTTCTCCTGTCACAGCAACACCCTTAGAGAAACCCATTCCACCATTTGGAGAGTTTACAATCATCTTAGGGTTTGCAATAGTAAGTCCATTGTCGTTAGAGATAAACTCTCCGACATATTCCCCACTCATTGCTACCACTGATACTATATCACCTTTTTTCATAATTTACTCCTATTTGAAAAATTGTTCTAGAGACTCTTCTCTATTTTTTATTTTATCTGAACTATACTCTAGTTCTCCTTCTTTACGAAACACTAAGATGAATTCATGCACCTTTGCAGTGTATCTTTTACTTGCACACTTACCTGCTTGTAAAGCTGCAAATATAGTGTTGTTTCTCATTACAATTATATCATGTAATTTCAAACCCGACTTCTTAAACATATTGATGGTATCAGAATGAAAAGATTTATACTCTCCGTCTTTTCTAAAATCACCACAAACCCAAACTGCAAAACCACCTGGCTTTAAAACTCTCTCTATGTTGTCTCCACAAACTTGTATCCTTTCACAAAACTCGTCATACTTCCTTATGTCTGACAACTGTCCTTCTGCACTTTCGTATCTTTCTATATCAGCGTAAGGTGGACAAGTCAAAACTAAGTTTGCAGATTCATTAGGTGTTGATTTCATTTCACACCCGTCTTCCTCATAGATGGTTGCACCGAGTTCATGTCTGTCTAACTCATGTCTAACCCTCTTAACTGTTTCGGGAGATACATCATAACCATAATAGTTTCTTCCTAATGTTTGTGATACGAATGCACGAGTCAATCTTCCTGCAAATGGGTCAACGATTGTATCACCAACCATAGACCAATAGTGAACTATGTTCTCACATAAACCAGCATGAAACTCACTCATCAATACACCTTTAGGAAGACGATTCTCTGCAGCGGTATCATAAATCTGTCTCTTTGATTCCCATGAAGGTAAGTATGCATCACTCCAATCGTTCTTAGATGATGCAGTTGGAGTTATAATTGATTGTATGTTCCAACCAAATTGGTCAATAACCCTCTCGTTCTCATTCCATGGTAGTATGTTTTTATAGTATTCACTTTTCACAATTTTATCTATTTTTCAAAGAACCTATTGATAGTTCCTTTTGTTGACTTACCTCTATTTACCATATTGAGACCAGTTGCTTCTGCTTCTAGTTTCTCTTTTAGAGGTTGAGATATTAACCTCTTTGCAGACTCGGGTTCTAGTTTATTGTTTTCACAAACTCTAACTATTGCACCCATTACATCTGTTCCTTTCCTAAGTAGAAGTTTCTCTACTTGGTCTGTAAACTCTTTTCTTGATATCATTTACCATATCTCCTTTGTGGTTTCTTCTACCACAATCGGGCCATAGAAAAGATATTCACAATCAATAGAATCGAATCCAGTATCAAATAGATGTCCTATTCCACCATCTTCAATACTTTCAGTTAGAGAATCTTTATCCTCATCAGTACCTTCAAATTGTAATATCTCTACATCAAATGAACAACCATCCCAACATTCTTGCATTTCGTTCTCTTCAAAAAATTGTGGTTCAAACCAATCTGTATCTTCCTGCACTATTGCATTTTGCAGTGCTTCAACTTCATCTTCGTCACTTGGTTTGATTAACCATTCACCATTTCTCCACATTGTTTCTGTTCTGATTCTAGTGCCAGATTCATCAGTAAAAACTTCTACCTCATAAACACTCTTCTTATTTGCACAAGATATTTCATATGTTTTTCCAATTTCAATTTGCATTTTATTCTCCATACTCCAAGTTGTCTCTCCAATTCCTAACTATACTATAGTATGCATAGAAAGTTGGACTAGTGTCGTGAACACCAAGACCACCTTCTGCATAAGGTGTTGTTAGGTAATCTATGAGATGGTCTGCCTTATCTAACACTTCTTCTGTCACATCTTCCTCACTATCGATTGCAAGATACTCTAGTAGATTATCATAAGCACTATCGTATGCTTGAGACTCAACCCACTCATCACCGTTAGAGATTATCTTATTCCAATTCCAATCTCCTTCTAAATTAAATTCTTTT
>Ga0209309_10002451_pt1 | contig 16890 bp, 12 predicted proteins | sample COGITO_mtgs_1204_2_FD_184807 | JGI IMG/M metagenome (GOLD analysis project Ga0209309, IMG submission 184807) | Pelagic marine microbial communities from North Sea - COGITO_mtgs_120412 (SPAdes) (version 2) | ecosystem: Environmental > Aquatic > Marine > Epipelagic ... | reverse complement strand
ACCATAGCTGTTTACGTGCGCCACACGTTGTTTCAGGGTCGAGAAACAAATCAATTCATTCCTTAACAAGTGGTATGCAATCCGTCTTGTTGATATTGATTATCAGTTAGATCTAACTATCTGTCAATATCTAAATACAAATAATTCTTATTATTGGTGAGTTTGTTTTTTATTCTCTTTTAAAACGATAACTTAGCACTAAAGTGGGTGCTGCTATTTTTAGTAAAAACACTTATGCTGATTAAGTAATCAATAAATACGATAAGAATAAAAATATGTTTTCTATTTGGTTTATTAGCTTAATTGCGCTGGTGTATCTCGGTATATTATTTGCGGTTGCCGGCTGGGCGGATAAGCATAAAGTTTTACCTTTTAAAGGATTAACTTATGGTTTGTCTTTGGGGGTGTATTGTACCTCTTGGGCTTTTTATGGCACGACAGCGCAAGCTGCGAGTAATGGTTGGTGGTTAGCGCCTACGTATGCAGGTACCATTTTATTATTTATTTTTGGGTGGCAGCTCTATGGCAGAATAGCCCATATTTGTAGGCAACAAAAATTAACCTCAATGGCCGACTTTATATCAACCCGTTATGGTCAATCTTCTAGCTTATCTGGTTTGATATCGCTCATTTCTGTGATTGCTATTGTGCCGTATATTTCACTGCAGTTGAGTGCTACCGCACAAAGTATTAATTTATTAACCAATCGCGCGCCCACACAAAACAATATGGTTTTAGCTGATAGCACCTTTTATATTACGTTGCTGCTTGCTTTATTTGCTATTTTATTTGGTGCTCGTAGGTTAAAACCGAGCGAGCATAACCCGGGTTTAATTGCCAGCATTGCGTTTGAATCGGTGGTTAAACTGCTCGCATTTGTTGGGGTGGGCCTGTATGTGTGCTTTGTAATTTTTGACAGTCCCAGTGATTTATTTTTAAAAGCGCAGCAATTAAATGTACCTCAACAAGTTCAATCTACTAAAAGCCCGGTGTATGTTTATATTGCGCATACGATACTAGGTGTTTTAGCTACGTTGTGTTTGCCTCGGCAATTTCATATGGGTTTTATAGAAAATAATAACGATACTGAACTTGCCAAAGCTCGATGGTTATTTCCCATTTATTTATTACTAATAAACCTATTTATTTTACCTATTGCTTACGCAGGCCTTGTTTACTTTAATGGTACTGACGTAGGGCACGACACTTTTGTATTGGCTCTCCCAATGGCAAGCAACAATGCCGGCATTACATTACTTGCATTTTTAGGCGGTTTTTCAGCGGCTACAAGCATGGTAATTGTATCGTCCATTGTGCTTTCTGTAATGATCACCAATGATTTTATAAATCAGTTTATTTTAAGGCGCTCGCAGCTCAACTCAAGTAGCCGAGGACTTGATAAAAACAATCTATTACACGCCCGTAAAATAGTGATTGTGTGCATATTACTGCTTAGCTATTTTACGCATCGTGTATTGGGTGAGAGTAATACACTTGCAAATGTTGGATTGATGTCATTTACTTTGGTTGCACAATTTGCTCCCGCTATGATTATTGGCATTTGGTGGCGACAAGCGACCTGTAAAGGTGCTCAACTTGGTATTTTAAGCGGCTTTATTATTTGGGGGTATACTCTATTAATACCGAGTTTAGCCAGTGGCTTAGGTATAGATGGGCTTTGGCTTAGTCAAGGGCCTTGGCAAATAGCATGGCTGGCTCCTACCAACTTGCTTGGTTTAAATTTAGATAGTGTAACTCAGGCATCTTTGTTATCGCTTGGGTCAAATTGTTTGGTATATTTTTTAGTCCCTTTATTTAGTCAAGCGTCTTTAGCTGAGCGTTTACAAAGTAATAAGTTTATTTCGCAGTTACCTGAACCGCGTTTAAATACCACATTACAACCACTTAATTATGAAGATCTGGGAGCTTTGCTGCAGCGATTTGCTGAAAAAGAAGCAAGCCAGTTACTTGTTGCAAAGTACTTTCCCGCAGATCAAAGTAAATGGAAGCAACCAGCTAATACTGATTTAGAGCAAATTGTTGAACGAGAAATGTCGGCAGTGATAGGGGGGGCATCGGCTAAATTAATTTTAGATGTGGCTAAAAATGAGCAGCGTCAACCTCTTGAACAAGTTGCAGAGTTTGTTGATGAAGCTAGCCAGGTACTTAAATTTAATCGCGACTTATTACAGTCAACCATCGAGAATATTCAGCAAGGTATTAGTGTTGTAGATAGCGAATTAAAGCTTGTTGCGTGGAACCAAGGCTACAAACAGATGTTTAGCTACCCTGATGATGCCCTTTACATTGGGCGACCAATAGCTGAAATCATTATGTATAACGCAGTGAGAGGATTGTTTAGTTCCCATAATTTAAAAGCGGAGGTAAGTAAGCGTTTAGCATATTTAAAAACTGGCAGTGCCTATAAATTTCAACGTTTACATAGCGATGGTCGAGTGTTTGAAATGCAAGGTAATCCACTACCTGATGGTGGCTTTGTAACAACATATACCGATATAAGTGAGTTTGTAAAGCAGCAAAAGGCGCTTAAACAAGCCAATATTAGCTTAGAGGAAAAGGTTAGTGCACGAACAGCTGCGTTAACACAAGCTAATGAGCAACTATCCCAAGCTAAACAAGTTGCTGAGCAGGCAACGGTAAGTAAAACACGTTTTTTTGCAGCGGCCAGTCACGATTTGCTGCAACCCTTCAATGCGGCCAGTTTATTTTGTTCACTCATGAACGAAAAAACACAAGATACAGAACTAGCAGAGCTTGCACTGAATATTAAAAATTCACTGAGCAGTGCAGAAGAGCTGCTTTCGAGTATTTTAGAGTTAACTAAGCTCGATGCTGGTGCATTTAAAGTAGAGTTAAGTGAGTTTGCTATTAAATCCTTGGTTGAACCTTTGCAAAATGAGTATGAGGCTTTAGCAAATGAAAAAGGCTTACGTTTTATTGTTGAATCAAAAAATGTAATGGTAAAAACAGATAAAGCTTTATTAAGGCGTGTTTTACGTAACTTATTAAGTAATGCTATTCGTTATACACAACATGGTGAAATTCGCTTCAAAATGCTTGTTGAAAGCGATCAGTTGGCTATTTTAATAGAAGACACCGGAATAGGTATTGCTAGTAAAGATCAACATTCAATTTATCAGGAGTTTAAGCAACTTGGCGATAAGCCTAATGCCGAAGGGTTAGGTTTAGGGCTTGCAATTACAAAGCGTATTTGTGACTTATTAAATATTAGTTTAGTGATGGGATCAGAGCTTGGTAAGGGTACGCAGTTTACACTTAACCTACCTTGCGCCACTGATTTAGTGCCAACCCAAATGAATAATACAGTGAAAAACCCTGAAACAGAGCTTGGTAAATTACGTATTTGGTTAATCGACAACGACGAGAATGTACTCAATGCGCTCAAGCAATTATTACAAAACTGGGGATGCGATATAGCCACCGCAACAGGTTTAGCGCAGCTACAAGCATTACAAGCTAAATTACCAGTGCCGCAATTACTTATTATTGACTATCAATTAGATGATGGAATAACAGGCCTTGATGTTATTCGTGAAGCGAAGCTTTGCCACTTACCTATTATTGTTAACACAGCTAATCATGATGAGGTTATTCGAGAAAAGGTACTCGATGCGGGCTATCCATTGCTCTACAAGCCTCTTAAAGCACCCGCACTTAAGCGAATGATTAAGCGCCTTACTTAAGTTGATTACATTAACATGCAACTTATTCGGTTTTACCAACTTGTGATAATTGGTCAAATAAAATGCCTGCTTGTGTACGGTTATATACATTAAGTTTACGTAAAATAGCAGATACGTGTTGTTTTATAGTGGTTTCTTGGATCGACATCTCAAAGGCTATTTGTTTGTTTAAAAGCCCTTCGGCGATCATTGCCAAAACACGATATTGCTGCGGAGTTAGCTTTTCAAGATTACTAGAAAATTCGCTTTGCTCATCATTTACTTGTACGTCGTTTAAATCAATATCAGGTGGGAGCCAGTTATCTCCATTTAGTACATGGGCAATAGCTTGGCTTATTATATCGAGCGATGATGACTTAGGGATATAACCTGACGCACCAAGTGTCATGGCTTGTTTTATAATACTGGGTGTTTCGTTGGCTGATACCATAATAATCAATATGTCAGGATATTGATTACGCAGCTGCGAAAGAGCTTGCAGCCCATTGGCGCCAGGAATAGTTAAATCTAAAAATACGAGTTCTATCTCGGGGTGCGCGCTTAGTAATGTGAACAAGCCCTCTATATCGCTAGTTTCTTTAATATATTCTTCAGGAACTGAGGTTGCTGCCGCTTGGCGTAGGGCGCTGCGAAATAGGGGGTGGTCATCGGCAATTATAGTATTCACTGCGCTCATCCAAAGTTACTCCAAGTACTTTACTTATAAGTGATTTTTAAAAATGAAACAAGGTTTACACGACAAGAGGAAGGTGTCGTGTAAACCTAATTACTATTATTTAAAATCGATAGCCAACAGTAAGTGACACGGTACGCGGATCGCCATAATAGCCAATTAAGGTATTATCGCCACCAAGTCCAGGGGTGTACTTACTCACATTTTGTGGGTCTGAGGGATCGGGCGCGACAAATTGATAACCACCTATCATATACTCTTCGTCCGTTAAATTTTTAGCATATAAGCCTACATTCCAGTGTCCGTCAGTGCTGTACCAAGTAATGCCGGCATTGAGTAAGCCGTAACTGTCTTGGGTTAGTAGGCTGTCTTCTTCAAATAACGCATACTCACCTCTATGGTAGTAATTACTATTAAATACAAAGTCTCCCATATCAGTATATAAACGATATGTTGCACCAAAATTGAAGGTTAAGTCGGGAGTGTTCGATACAGTAAAGCGGTCTGATTTATCAAATATTTCACCGGTCTCGGGGTTGGTATCAATAACATTATCGAAGGTGCTGTCTATATAACCTAAAGAGACGTCAAAAGTGAGTGATTCAGTAGCAATGTAGGTAAGTTCTACTTCAATACCGTCTGATGTTGACTCGCCAATATTACCTAGTCGTTGATTTAAATCAGATGCATCATCGCCCGGTAGTACGGAAATATACTGACGGTCTTTATGATCTAAAGTAAATAGCGTAATGTTTGCACGAAGATTGTCGTTCCATTCGCTTTTCATTCCTATTTCAAACGAGTCTACAATTTCAGGCTTTGCTGCGGGCTCTGCTACGGTAGCACGCGGGTTAAACGTGCCTGACTTAAAACCTTGGGCATAGCTTGCAAAAAATAGAATGTCGGGGTTGTACTGGTATTCAACACCTGCACGAGGAGTAAAGCGCGACCAGTCTTCATTATCATCAAGTACAGTAGGGACAAGCAGCCCTTCAGGTCGAACATACCCTGGTATCCAACCAGACTCTGGATAAACCGTAGCAAACACCAAACCATTGTTAACAGTTGCTTCTTTACTATCACGGGTATAGCGAGCGCCTAGGGTCATTGACCATTGCTCGTCAAAGTCATAGGTGCCTTGCATGTAAGCAGCTTTGCTTGTTGAGTTACTACAACCACTAACTTCTCGGGTAAGCCCAGCAGCACCTAAACTTTTACCTAGTTCTTCTAATATAGCTTCAAATTGGCCGCAAGACTCACCATCGTAATAATATAAACCTGATACTAGTTTGTAATTATCGCCTTGGTGGTTTACCTGGAGTTCATGTGTGGTTTGTTCATCATCATAAATAGCAGGCACATCAAAGATACGAATTGAGGTGTTATCAAAATCAATATTAGTAGGGGAATAACTGTCGCGATTAGATCCAACATACTTGATACTGGTGCTATTACTTACATCCCAGCGAGCAGTGAAGCTGTATCCTTCAAGTTCTACGTTATTTTTTGTTGGAAGGCTGGTGTATGAATCGTACTTGCTATCAGGCACTGGCGCATCAGTTAATAAGCTTGGTAATAGTCGGTAACCCCCTTTTGAGTTTGAATCGTCTTTAGTTTTATCCCATGTGAGTTTAAAAAATAGATCGTCGGTAGGCGTGTATTCAAGTGTTACTCGTGCCGCCGTAACATCTTTATTGTAGTTTTCACGGTCTTGATTATCGAGTGCAGATGTTAAAAACTCACCAAACCCATCTCGGTTTAGAGTAGCAAAGCCAAAGCCGACATAAAGTTTTTCATCAATAATTGGCAGTTGACCTGTCACTTTTAAATCTTTTTGGTTGTAGCTACCGACCGTACCTTGGAGGTTAAGTGTTGCATCACCGCTCATTTCCTTGGTCACGTATTTTATAGCGCCACCTATGGTATTTTTACCATAAAGCGTGCCTTGTGGACCCCGTAAAACCTCAATTTGTTGTACGTCGAGCAAATCAAGCACAGCACCTTGCGGGCGAGCTAAGTAAACATCATCAATATAAATGCCTACGCCTGGTTCGTATCCCCAAAGAGGGTCTTGTTGGCCTACACCACGAATAAAAGCAGTGATTGTAGAGTTTGTACCGCGGCTAGCTTGCAAAGTCGTATTAGGTGAGAATTGCTGGACTTCTGTCATCACGCTAATTCCATTTTCGGCAAGTTCTTGCGCACCTATTGAGGTTACTGCTACAGGGACTTCTTGTAAGTTTTCAACTGTTTTTCGAGCGGTTACTTCTATACGTTCTAGCTCACCTTTTTTTGCTGTAGCTTTCTCTGCTGCAACACTATTAAAGCTGCTTGTTATAGCCATTGCTACTGCAATAGTGAGTAAGGTTGGTTTGTGTTTGAGCTGATTCATAGTGTGTTCCTATTTATTGTTATCACAAAAATGCTTAACTCGCGTCACCTAAGTTCACTGTAGAAGATTGCACCTCAAATAGAATTAGTACCATAGTGCTATACGTTAAATTGTTATTTTAAAGTCCTTTAAATTCATTTGCTTATATTATTTTTAATAATGGATAGTACCTTAGTGTTATGTATTTATGTGGCCATTGCAGTAACACTCAGGGTAACCAAGTATGAAGGTTATAAATATTACTCGCGTGTCACCTCATCGTGTAATAACAATAAATTAGGAACCTCTATGCTGAGCATGATAGGACTATTAGGCGGGTTAGTACTGCTGATTATTTTAACGCTACGCGGCGTTAATTTGTTTATTGCCGCACCGGTATGTGCACTGCTTGTGGCGCTTACAAGTAATATGGCGATTTTTCCGGTAACGGACTCTGTTAATTTTATTTCGGCTTATATGGATGGATTTGCTGGCTTTCTGAGTGCCTGGTTTTTTATGTTTTTGTTGGGCTCTTTATTTGGCAAATTTATGGAAGATACCGGCGCTGCAGATAGTGTAGCTAGTTACATTGTCGGTAAGTTAGGGATGAAGCATGCGGTTTTAGCGGTAGTCATTGCGTGCGCTGTTTTAACCTACGGAGGAGTTAGTGTATTTATAGTCGCGTTTTCGGTATATCCCATGGCGCTGAGCTTATTTAAAGACGCTAACTTGCCTAGGCGCTTTATACCAGCGACCCTGGCATTTGGTTCGGTTACTTTTACAATGACCTCTGCAGGTTCACCTGAAATACAAAACTGGATACCGGTCAAATACCTTGGAACCTCACCTTATGCTGCGTGGGAAGTAAGTTTAGTTGTAGCTGTATTTATGGCGACAGTAGGCTATTACTGGCTAAATAAAATGATAAAAAAAGCTATTGCAAAAGGCGAATGTTTTGAAGCACGCGAAGATGACCCTGTATTGCTTGAGCGAAAGCGCCCACACCCAATAACAGGCGTTATACCTTTATTTGTTGTTTTACTCCTGTCGTTTTTTTTACATGATGTGTTACAGCAAACGGCATTAATAGTTGCGTTATTAGGTGGTGTTTTAAGTATTGTCATTATTAATTATAAATACTTTTATAATATGTCGGCTGCAATAAATGTAGGTACTACAGGGGCTTTAGTGGCTATTGGTAATACTGCTGCGGTTGTTGGGTTTGGCGCTGTAGCTAAAGTATCGCCTGCTTTTACAGCAGCGGTAGATGCAATGACTCACATGCCAGGTAATGAATTAGTCGGTGCGGCAGTGGCCGTGAGTGTGATTGCAGGGCTTACCGGTTCTGCATCGGGCGGGCAAGCTATCGCATTGCCACTTGTCGCTCCGCAATATTTAGATATGGGTGTTAATCCTGAGCAGTTACATAGAGTGGTTGCGATTAGTTCTGGTGCGCTCGATACCCTCCCGCATAATGGTTATGTAGTTACGACCATACGTGCAATTTGTAAAGAAACCCATCAACGTGCCTATTGGTCTATGGCTGCTCTTACGGGAGTGGTGCCTGTAGTAGGCGTAGTGCTTGCTTTGTGTTTATTTATTTTCTTTTAGGATGAATCATGAAAATTAAAATTATATTGCCCCTATTTATATTGTTGTTAAGTAACGCCGTTTATAGCGAAACAATATTAGTGAAAAAACAGCATTTTACCACTGAAGATTTTACAACTGTGTCGGGGGCTACTTTGCCAAAAGTAGACATAGGCTGGGAAAGTTACGGTAAATTAAATAAAAATAAAGATAACGTTATTTTAATTACTCATTATTTTTCGGGCACGTCACACGCCGCAGGTAAATACAAAGCTGATGATGCACTTGCCGGTTATTGGGATGCATTAATAGGCCCAGGTAAAGCAATCGACACTAATAAATATTTTGTAATTAGCTCAGACACTTTGGTCAATGCAAACTGGCATGATCCTAATGTAATTACCACGGGGCCAGCTTCTATAAATCCTAAAACAAATAAACCTTACGGGTTAGACTTTCCGGTAGTGACAATTACTGATTTTGTTGAAGTGCAAAAACGCTTACTCGATAGTTTAGGTATTAACAAACTGCATGCCGTAATAGGTGCCTCAATGGGATCGTTTCAGGCACTGGAGTGGGCAGTACGTTACCCAGAGCAAGTAGAGCGCTTAGTACACGTAATTGGTGCGGCAACCATGGATGCATGGACTGTGTCGGCACTAGAAAAATGGGCCATGCCAATTCGTTTAGATAAAAACTGGCAGCAAGGTAATTACTATAACAAAGAACGCCCACTTGCAGGGCTTACCGCTACGCTACTAAACATTACCCAAGATGCTATGCATCCGCTTATTTATAACGCCAGTTTCCCTAATTTTGAGGTGCTAGATGACGGCGCACTTCAAGATATTCGCACCTTACCAAAAGTAAACCAGGTTTTAGAGGCTAGAGCATTAGCAAAAGCTAAGCTACAAGATGCAAACCATGTTTTGTACTTAGTGCGAGCATCGCAGTTATTTACCGCAGGTAGATCAGCCAATTTAACTGATGCCCTAAAAAAGGTGCAGGCAAAAACCTTATTGCTTCCTGCCACTAACGATTTATTGCTACGCCCCGAAAATGTCCGCAATATGGACTCAATAATGGATGAACTAGGTAAAGAGGTCACTATTTCTGAAATTGCGGGTGGTTGGGGCCATTTAGATGGGCTGTTTTCGATTGCGCCTAAAGCGCAGCAAATTAGTGAGTTTTTAGCCAACTAGGAGGCCTGCATGAGCAAAACAATTTTAATAACCGGTGCAGCCAGCGGTATTGGCTTATATATAGCACAGCAATTAGCAGCAGCGGGTCATCATATTATAGTAACCGACCTAAATGCAGCGCACGCAAAAGAAGCGGCAGAGGGTATTGTTACTAATGGCGGAAAAGCCCAAGGTTATGCATTAAATGTGGCCGACAGCGAGGCAATTACCGCTTTTTTTAATCAGTTACCGCAAATTGTTGATGTGCTTATAAATAATGCCGGCATTCAGCACGTAGCAAAGCTTGAAGAATTTCCGGCTGATAAATGGCAATTTTTGCAGCAAGTAATGCTAGTTGGACCTGCAATGATGACCAAAGCGGTATTACCTAAAATGCGCGAACAAAATTTTGGCCGAATTATTAATATTGGCTCTATTCATGCCATGGTGGCCTCTAAATATAAGTCGGCTTATGTGGCCGCCAAACATGGCTTAATTGGCTTTAGTAAAGCTATAGCCCTTGAAACAGGGGATGCCAATATAACCATTAATATCGTGTGTCCTGCGTATGTAAAAACACCGCTGGTAGAGCAGCAAATTGCCGCACAAGCTAAAGAGCATAGCTTATCTGAGCAACAAGTAATCGACACTATTATGCTAGCACCTATGCCTAAAAAAGCCTTTATTGGTTTAGATGAAATACACCATACGGTAACCTTTTTAATGGCTGATGCGGCGCGAAACATTACCGCACAAGCGATAGCTATAGATGGCGGCTGGACCGCACAATAGGAGCTAACAATGGCAGGATTCGATAAGGTAGTAAGTAGTTACAGCGAAGCAATGGCAGGGCTTGAAGATGGCATGACAGTGATTGCCGGTGGCTTTGGCTTGTGCGGTATACCGGAGGGACTTATTGGCCAAATTAAACGTCAAGGTATTCGCAATTTAACTGTGGTGTCTAATAACTGTGGCGTAGATGGTTTTGGTTTAGGCGTGTTACTAGAGGATAAACAAATACGCAAAATGGTGGCCTCGTATGTGGGTGAAAATGCCTTGTTTGAACAGCAACTACTCAGTGGTGAGCTAGATGTAGAGCTTACTCCACAAGGTACACTGGCTGAAAAAATGCGCGCTGGTGGCGCGGGTATTCCTGCTTTTTATACAGCCACTGGAGTAGGCACGCCAGTGGCTGAGGGCAAAGAGACACGTAGTATTAATGGTCGAGATTACTTACTAGAGCACAGTATTACCGGTGACTTTGCCATTGTAAAAGCGTGGAAAGCGGATCGTTTTGGTAATTGTATTTATCGCCATACCGCGATGAACTTTAATCCTATGGCCGCCACCACGGGTAAAATAACCGTACTCGAAGTAGAAGAAATTGTAGAGCCTGGGGAGTTAGAGCCAAGCCAAATACACACTCCCGGTATTTATATCGACCGGGTTATAAAGGGGGTGTTTGAAAAACGCATAGAAAAAGAGACCACCCAAGCAGCAAAGCAATTAGGAGCAAACTAATGGCATTAACACGTGAACAAATCGCCAAGCGAGTCGCGATGGAATTACAAGATGGCTATTACGTTAATTTAGGCATTGGGATCCCTACCTTAGTAGCTAACTATGTTCCCGATAATATTGCAGTAATGCTGCAATCAGAAAATGGCCTGCTGGGTATGGGGCAGTATCCTACTGCCGATGCGCTCGATGCTGATATGATAAACGCCGGTAAAGAAACTGTTACTGCCGCCACTGGCGCAGCCATTTTTAACTCAGCCGAAAGCTTTGCGATGATCCGCGGTGGTCATGTTGACTTAACCGTATTGGGCGCCTTTGAAGTTGACCAAAACGGTAATATTGCTAGCTGGATGATTCCCAATAAATTGATAAAAGGTATGGGCGGTGCCATGGATTTAGTTGCCGGTGCAAAAAACATTATTTGCACGATGACCCACGCTAACAAGCATGGTGAGTCAAAATTACTCAGTGAATGCAGCTTACCGCTTACCGGTGTGGGGTGTATTAATAAAGTAATTACCGACTTGGCTTTACTGGAAATTAAAGATGGTGCATTTCATTTATTAGAGCGTGCCCCCGGAGTGAGCGTAGAAGAAATTCAAGCTAAAACACAGGGGCGTTTAATTATCCCTAAAAATACACCCGAAATGACACTTTAATAATAGCTTACTGTCGTTATTAATTAAGCCCGCATTGTTGCGGGTTTTTTATAACTTAAAAAGCTACCAATTTATTATAAAACCACTTTAAATATAAAGGCGCTATAAATCAAAGAGTGATGCGCGGTTAGTTTTATCCTTTTTGCCCATGGTTTTTATGCACAAAAAGCACATAACGATGATCAATGCACCTTACCTTCTAAATATTTCGTTAATTTCCCGTTAACAATAAGCTGCGAGTTAGATAGCAGTTTGTCGTCGCTTATCTACCTGACAATAAATATACACACAAGCGTGGAGAAAATAATGAAAGCAAGTAACACACAACTCGCTTTGGCAGTTGCTGCTGCATTAGCAAGCACATCCGTTTTAGCTAATAACGATACGCAAAAACTACAAGAGCAATTAGATGCGCTACAAAAAGAAGTAAGTGCATTAAAAACTACCAGCGGTTTTAATTTAGAGTTTGGTGGACGGGTTCAGCTCGACTACAACTATTTTGACGGTGCTTACAACGCCGATAACGAGGGCTCTGGCGGCAGCGATTTTTTTCCTCGTCGTATTCGTACTTACGTTGAAAGTGAGCACGGAAATTGGGATCACAAGTTATTACTCGAATTTGCTGAAGGCACTGCTGAAATAGTTATGGCGCGTGTTCGTTATGCTTTTGATAGCGGACTTAAAGTTAAAGCAGGTAAAATTCGCGAAGATATATCGCTAAATGCATTAACCAGTTCAAAGCACATTAATACGATTGAGCGTAGTTCGCTAGCCAATACTTTCTCTCCATTTTTTCGTTGGGGCGCTTCTGCTTATCAATATTTTAAAGGCTCTGGCTTTCGTTACGCGATAGGCGTTTATAAAAATGATGCATTTGGTGCAACAGGTAGTGATGAAAACGACAAGCTTACTCTTGCTATTACTGGGCGTGCTACATGGTCGAGTGCATCACCTGGCGATGTAATTCATTTAGGCGTGTGGCATTCATATCGCGACATGGGAGGCAATGAATTAGGAGCACGTTTTGCGCGTGGTGAAGTGCGCGAAGCCAATACCCGCCTTGTTGATTATGCCGCCGGTGGTGTAACAAGCCCACTTGATAGCTTATCGCAAACCGGTTTTGAGTTTGCTTATCAGGCGGATTCTTTAACACTTGAGGCTGAATATGCAAGCCGCTCACTTGATGCCGCTAATAGTACTGATTTTTTAGATGGCGAGCGCTTTGATGGTTTTCATGTATCGGCAAGTTACTTTTTAGGGGGCGAGCAGCGCCAATACAAAGCGAGCTCTGCATTATTTGTACAACCTAAAAATATTAAAGATGCATGGGAGTTGGTGGCACGTGTTTCAGAAGTAGACGCTACAAGTAGCTTACAAGGCACAAAAGCAACAACTTATACATTAGGTACATCTTATTACGTAAGTAGTGATATTAAATTTATGGGCAATCTAATTTACAGCGATGTAGAAGGTGCCGGCACTACAGCACTTGTTGGCGATGAAGACTCTGGCATGGGCTTTAGTGCACGTATGCAGTATTTATTTTAAGGAAACACACAATGAAATTATTTAAGTCATTTAAATCAGTAAAAACGACCATAATTGCAGCATCGTTAGTGCTTAGCAGTCCATTGGCAATAGCCGACACTCACTTTTTAATTCCAGGCGGTCCTGGTGGTGGTTGGGATACAACAGCCCGAGGTATAGGTGAAGGTTTAGTTAAGTCGGGTATTGAAGGTAACGCATCTTTTCAAAATATGTCTGGCGGTGGTGGCGGTCGCGCTATTGCATACTTAATCGAGTCGGGTACAAAAAAGGGCGATATTTTAATGGTTAACTCAACGCCTATTGTATTGCGTGCTTTAAGCGGGCGAATTCCTTATAGCTACCGTGATTTAACCCCTGTAGCCAGCATGGTTGCAGATTACGGCGCATTTGTTGTACGTAACGATTCTCCATTTAAAACTTGGGAGGATGTTATTAAATCAATAAAAGAAGATCCAAGTTCGATAAAAGTGGCGGGCGGTTCTGCTCGCGGCAGTATGGATCACTTAGTGGCGGCTCAAGCTGTTAAAGCGGCGGGTATAGATGGTCGACGCTTGCGTTATATTCCTTACGATGCAGGTGGAAAAGCGAAAGCTGGGTTGCTTTCAGGCGAAGTGAATTTACTTTCAACAGGCTTAAGTGAAGCGCTTGAAGTAGCTAACGGTGGTCAAGCACGCATTTTAGCGGTTACATCTGGTAAACCTTTACCTGATTACCCAGAAATCCCTACGCTTAAGTCGCTTGGTTACGATATGGAATTTGTAAATTGGCGTGGTCTTTTTGCTGCGCCTAATTTACCCGCTGAAAAGTTAGCACAGTACACAAAAAAGCTTCGTGAGTTGCAAAGTACTCCTGAGTGGGAGGCTGTGAGAGCTCGTAATGGTTGGCTAAATCTGTTTCAAGAAAAAGATGAATTTATTAAGTCACTAGAAGCGCAGGAAGCACAACTTAAAGTGGTTATGGAAGAGCTTGGTTTTATCCGTGCAGCACGTTAATCGAGGTTTAAAATGATGAATCGCGAATTACTAGGGCCAAGTTTATTCTTGGCACTATTTACTTTATATGCCGTGGTTGCATGGCAAATTCCACTATTACCGTTTGAAGAATACGAAACAGTTACCTCAGCGACTCTTCCTAAAGTATATGCTGGTTTTGGTATTGTGGTGTGCTTACTGTCTATTGGTTCAACATTGCTTAAACCAAGAGAAAAAACGAATGCAGGTGATGTTCTTGAAAAATCACACATGCTGCGCACTTTTGGTTTATTAATATTAATGGTGATTTATAGCGCTGCACTTGAGCCAATTGGTTTTTTAATTTCGACTAGTGCATTTTTGCTTGCCGGTTTTTTTGTTATGGGCGAAAGACGTAAGGGAATTTTGCTATTTGCATCGATTCCGGTTGCAGTGGTGTTTTGGTTTTTGATGACTCAAGTATTAGGTATTTACTTGGTTCCGGGCGATTTGTGGAGTTAAGTTATGTTTGATGGAATTATGCTTGGTTTGTCGACCGTGCTCGACTTTAATAATTTAATGTATGTTATTGCGGGTTGCCTTGTTGGCACCTTTATAGGCATGTTACCAGGATTGGGGCCAATTACCGCAATTGCCTTAATGATCCCTATTACTTATAGCATTGGCGCCGACTCGGGCATGATTTTAATGGCGGGTGTTTATTATGGTGCAATTTTTGGTGGCTCTACGTCGTCTATTTTAATTAATGCACCAGGGGTTGCTGGCACTGTGGCTTCTTCCTTTGATGGCTATCCGCTGGCAAAACAAGGTCATGCAGGTAAAGCATTGGCAATTGCTGCTTATTCCTCCTTTATAGGCGGAACAATTGGCGCCATATTATTAATGGTTGCTGCACCTTTATTAGCAAAGGTGTCATTGAGTTTTCAATCCCCTGACTATGTAGTACTGATGTTTTTAGGCTTAACAGCTATTGCAGCATTTTCAAATAAAGGGCAATTTTTAAAAGCAATGATGATGACCGTGTTTGGCTTAATGCTAGCAACGGTTGGAATCGATCCGTCATCAGGTACTGACCGATTTACCTTTGGACAACCTGATTTACTCGACGGAATAAGCTTTTTATTAGTTGCTATGGCAACGTTTGCATTAGCCGAGGCACTTGTAAATGTTGTAAAGCCAGAGAAAAAAGATGCTAAAAATATTAATGATTCCGACACTCCGCAAATAGGTTCAACCAAGTTAAGTAAAGCCGAGGTTAAAGAAATAGCACCAGTAATTGGTCGCTCGTCTATTTTAGGTTTTATAGTGGGAGTGCTACCGGGTGCAGGTGCAACTATTGCGAGCTTTATGGCTTATGCAACAGAGCGAAATTTAGCGCCAAAAGGTTTAAAAGAAAAGTTTGGTAAAGGCTCATTACGTGGCTTAGCTGCCCCAGAATCAGCAAATAATGCCGCGTGTACAGGATCGTTTGTACCGCTGTTAACGCTTGGTATTCCGGGCTCAGGAACAACAGCAATTATGCTAGGCGCTTTAATTGCTTACGGTATTCAGCCAGGTCCAATGCTTATGCAAGAAAACCCAAGTGTATTTTGGGCGGTTATTGTAAGTATGTACTTTGGTAACATTGTGCTGCTTATTTTAAATCTTCCGCTTATCCCTTACTTTGCAAAAGTGTTAGCAATGCCTAAGTCAGTACTTACTGTGATGATTTTGTTCTTTAGCTTAATTGGTGTTTACTTAGTGTCCTTCAATACCTTCGACTTATTTATGATGGTGGGGTTTGCAGTGGTTGCGCTAATATTGCGATTACTGTCGTTTCCTATGGCACCATTATTATTAGGTTTTATATTAGGAGATATGATTGAGCGAAACTTCCGTCGTTCAATGATGATTTCCGATGGTTCATTAAGCTTTTTATGGGATCGCCCGCTAACATTGAGCATATTTATAATTTCAATTTTAGTGCTGTTATTTCCTTTGAAAGATTATTTAATGCAACGCCGTGAAGACAAAGCAAATGCATAATTGAGAATGAAATGAAAAACACCAACAAGCTAAATCCATTGCAAAACATGGTCACAAAACCTAAACGTTTAGAAACACGATTAATTATTTGGGTAACAGGATTATGTGTATTGCAGGCTTTATTATTTGGCGCGTTGGTGTATCAACTTACAGCGCAAAGTTTACATAGCCATATTGGCGATAAGGCATTAGCTGTGGCTAGTAGTGTAGCTACACGTGCTGATGTAATTAATGCATTGCAAACCCCTAGTGACTTAAACGCTATTAACGTGCAAATTGAAGATTTACGACAACTTGTAGGTGCTGACTTTATTGTTATTGGCGATGAGAATGCATTTCGTATTGTGCATCCAGATGAAGATAAAATTGGCAAGAAAATGGTTGGTGGCGATAGCCAAGCTGCGCTAAAAGGTAAACGCTATATTTCGGTAGCTCATGGTAGTTTAGGTGAATCAATTCGTGGCAAAGTGCCGGTGTACGCAGGTAATAATGAAATAGTAGGCGTTGTGTCGGTTGGTTTTTTAGTACAATCAATCGATCCGCTTATTCTCTCTCGCAGTAGTGAAATTTTAATATGGGGCTTAATACTTGTAGGTTTAAGTATACTGGCGGCTATTTATATTGGACAG
>Ga0209309_10002450_pt1 | contig 16891 bp, 18 predicted proteins | sample COGITO_mtgs_1204_2_FD_184807 | JGI IMG/M metagenome (GOLD analysis project Ga0209309, IMG submission 184807) | Pelagic marine microbial communities from North Sea - COGITO_mtgs_120412 (SPAdes) (version 2) | ecosystem: Environmental > Aquatic > Marine > Epipelagic ... | reverse complement strand
TATCACGATTGATGATGAGGGTACGCCCTCTGCCCGCAACGTGCTGATCGAGGATGGTGTTCTGGTCGGCTACATGCAGGACCGCCAAAACGCCCGCCTGATGGGTGTGGAGCCTACGGGCAACGGACGTCGGCAGGGGTTTGAGCATGCACCGATGCCGCGCATGACCAACACCTATATGCTGGGCGGCGACGCGGCGCCTGCCGATATTCTGGCCGGGCTAAAGGATGGCATCTACGCCGTCGGCTTTGGCGGCGGTCAGGTGGACATCACCAACGGCAAGTTCGTGTTCTCCTGCACCGAGGCTTACAAGGTTGAAAACGGCAAGGTCGGCGCTCCGGTCAAGGGCGCGACGCTGATCGGGGATGGGGCAACCGCCTTGCAGAAAATCCGCGCCATCGGCAACGACATGTCACTGGACCCCGGCATGGGCAATTGCGGCAAGGCGGGACAGTGGGTGCCTGTCGGCGTCGGCCAACCGACCCTGCTGATCGGTGGCTTGACCGTCGGCGGCAGCGCCTAATTATACGAATTTGGCACTTAAATTGAAGGTATTCCGATGGTTCAATCCGTATTCCACCTCGCCTATCACATCACTGACCTAGACGCCGCGCGTGCCTTTTACGGCGAAACGCTGGGGTGTGAGGAAGGGCGCTCGACCGACACTTGGGTCGATTTCGACTTCTTCGGCCATCAACTGTCCCTGCATCTGGGCACGCCGTTTGAAACGACGAACACCGGTAAGGTCGGCGCCCACATGGTGCCGATGCCGCATCTGGGTGTCGTGCTGCCACTGGCCAACTGGCAGAACCTGCGCGACCGCCTGAATGCGGCAGGTATCGAATGGGTGCTGGCTCCCTCCGTCCGGTTCGAAGGCGAACCGGGGGAGCAGTGGACGATGTTTTTCCGCGACCCGTCCGGGAACCCGATCGAGGTTAAGGGCTACGCCGATTTCGCAGGTATCTTTGCCAGCTAACCCATCAGGGATTTCAGGTCGGTATCAGGATTCCCCACGGCCTCAGCTGTGGGGGATATGTTACCCTCGATCATCCTCTTGCCCACCATGTAGGCGCGAGGATCGTTCATAGCGTCCACGGCCAGCAGCTGCGCACCCTTGAAATACCATACGGATTGCGTTTGCTCACGCGCGCCGGGGCGCACGACAATGTGGTCATATCCGGTGTTCAGCCCCGCGATCTGAAGCTTTACGTCGTATTGATCAGACCAGAACCACGGCTTTGCGCCATACTCAGCCGATTGACCGGCCATGTTCAGGGCCGCAACCTCGGCCTGCTCAATCGCATTTGGCACGGATTCTAGCCGGATACGATTTCCGCGATAGGGAAACGATGCGCAATCACCCGCAGCAAAGATTGCGGGGTCTGATGTGCGTGAGCCTGCATCGACGCGGATGCCGTTGTCGATTTCCAGCCCGGCCTGCTCTGCCAAGGTGACATCGGGCATGATGCCGATACCGATGATGGCGAAATCAACCTCGATGCTGGTGCCATCGCTCAACACTGCGCCGGTTACTTTGGTATCGCCGGTCAGGCGTTTCAGCCCCGTCCCCTCACGTATATCAACGCCATGTGCACGATGCAGATCGCGGAAGTAGCTCGCCGTTTCGGAGGCGGCGACACGTTGCAAGATGCGGTCCATCGCCTCGACCAAGACAACATTCAGACCACGAGAGGCCGCGACCGCTGCTGCCTCCAGCCCGATATAACCACCGCCCACGATCAGGCAGCGCGCACCGGGGGTGAACCCCTGTGCCATAGCATCGATGTGCGCGAGGGACCGCACGCTGTAGACTCCGCCCAGATCACCCCCCACAGCCGCAGGCAGGGTGCGTGGCGTCGATCCTGTGGTCAGGGCGAGTGCGCGGTAGGACAGATGCTCACCCCCCTCCAGCACGACCTGACACGCGGTCCGGTCGATGGAGGAAACGCGCGCATTCAGGCGCAGCGTGATATTCTGTTCGGCGTAGAACCGTTCGGGGCGCAGGAACAGGCGCTCCAGTTCCATTTCACCCATCAGGTATTTCTTGGACAAGGGGGGGCGCTGGTAGGGGGGTACGGATTCCTCACCGATCAATGTGATCGGGGTATCAGGGTCCACCTGCCGCAGTTTTGCCACCAGTGCGGCGCCTGCTTGTCCGCCGCCAATTACGATATGTCCGGCCATGCCCCTCGCCCTTTGCTAAGTCTGTCCCTACCTTACTTGCGTCAAACAACATCAAACCGAAAGGTCACAATCAATATGACGATCGCCAAAGGGGACAAATTGCCCGACGCCACATTCATCACGATGGGCGAAGAAGGACCAAAGGCCGTCAAGGCAGCCGACCTGTTCACCGACAAGACCGTCGTGCTGTTCGCCCTGCCCGGTGCGTTCACCGGCACATGCACATCGGCGCATTTGCCGAGCTTCATTCGCACCGCTGATAAATTCCGCGAAAAGGGCGCTGACCACATCATCTGCGTGTCGGTCAATGATCCGTTCGTGATGAAGGCATGGGACGACGCAACCGGCGCATCGGCTGCGGGCATTCAATTGCTGGCCGACCCTGCATCCGAATTCACCACCGCTGTGGGCATGAACTTCAGCGCCCCACCCGTCGGGTTCATTGACCGCTCGCAGCGCTATGCCTGCATCGTGCGCAACGGCGAAGTGACTGCCGTGGGCATCGACGTGTCGCCGGGCGAATGTGATCTGTCAGCGGGTGAGGCCCTGCTCGACCAGATGTGATCTGAACGCCCCCGGTTTGCGCCGGGGGCGGTTTTCAGATGGCGTCGAACTTCGCGGCCAATGCGAAATCCCGCCCGGACAATCCATCCACGTCATGGGTAGTTAGCGTCACCTCCACCCGATTATAGACGTTGAACCATTCGGGGTGGTGATCAGCCTTTTCTGCGAGGATTGCGGCGGAACTCATCCAACCGAATGCCTTCACGAAGCTTTTGAATTTATACGTTTTTGCGATTGCCGCGCCGTCACGCGAAAACTCCCAGCCGCTTAGCGCGGCCATTGCGCTGTCGCATTCTGCCTTATCCAACTTTTCGACCATCAGTCTTCTCCCTGCACTTTTCGGAACGGACCGTAGGAGGTGAGGATTTCGATTTCCTCATCCACAGCGGCGCGTTCGCCCTCCAGATATTGTTCCACTGCACGGCGAAAACCGGGGTCCGCGATCCAGTGCAGCGAATAGGTCGGCGTGGGCAGATAGCCGCGTGCCAGTTTGTGTTCACCCTGCGCCCCTGCCTCAACCCGCGCGAGGCCATGCGCCAGCGCCCAGTCGATTGCCTGATAGTAGCATACCTCGAAGTGCAGGCAGGGGTGATCCTCAACACAGCCCCAATAGCGACCGTACAGGGTATCCGCGCCGATCATGTTCATGGCGCCAGCAACCCAGCGGCCGTCACGCTGACACATGATCAGCAGGATGTCGTCGCGCAGATGGGCTTGGGCTTCCTCAAAAAATGCACGGGTCAGATAGGGGGTGCCCCATTTGCGCGCGCCGGTGTCTTGATAGAACTCCCAGAACGCATCCCAGTGCTGAGGCTCGATCTGATCGCCGGTGAGCAGGTGAATGGTGCCGCCAAATTGCTGCGCAGTGCGACGTTCCTTGCGAATGGTTTTGCGCTTGCGCGAGCTGAGGTCGGTCAGAAACGCCTCGAAATCAGGGTAGTCACGGTTGAACCAGTGAAATTGCTGACCCGTCCGCTGCAACAGCCCCGCCGCACCGCCCGCCTCGTATTCCTGTTCGGTGCAGAATGTGACGTGGGCGGAGGAAAGCTCGTTCTCGCTTGCGAATTGCACCAGCCCTTGAAGTAGGACGGAATGACCCGTTGCCTCATAGCCCGGTCGCGTTAGAAAACGGCGGCCAGTGGCGGGGGTAAAGGGGACCGCGCATTGCAGCTTGGGGTAGTAGCTGCCGCCCGCCTGCTCGTAGGCATGCGCCCAATTGTGATCAAAAATATATTCGCCCTGCGAATGTCCCTTTGCGTACAACGGCATAACCGCAATCGCGCGGCCATCTGCGCGGGCCACCAGATGGCGGGCCTGCCAGCCGGACCCCGGCCCGACCGAGCCGGACCGCTCAATCGCGCTGAGGAACCTGTGGGTGGTGAACGGGTCCCGCGCCCGCCCGTCCTCGGGGCAGGCGCAGGCATCCCATTCAGCCGCCTCGATCTGGGTGAGGTCGCCTAGAACGTCGATCTCGACCCTCGTATCGTCGCGCATATCTCGCCTCCTGCTGGAACCACATTTGGCGTCGTGTTGGTGCAGATCAACCTGCGCGATGTCGCACGTGCCGCGCTATTTCGGGATATATCCCTCAAACGTGATCTGATCGGCCACTTCCAACGCCAGATCCGCATGATCCTGCGAGCGGATGGTCCACGTCAGGATCGGGAAATTACGCTGGCTCAACTTTAGCACCTGCGCGGAATACAGCGCCTTGCGATTGTGCGAGATGAACGTCGCGCCACAGGTCAGCAGATCGCGCATTTCAGCCAGCTTCTTGCGACGCGCCATCGGGACCATCGGCCAATCCTCGGCGGTGAATGCATCCGTCACAAGACCACGCGGAATGTCCGGCGCGAACCCGCCAAACACGCGGATGGAATTCGGGTTGAACCCCATGACCGCCACTGGTCCCTTGTAGTCCCGCAGAACATCAGCCGTTGCACGCTCTAACGCGCCGACGGACGGGCCCAGGCTGCCGTCCTGATCCTTGATTTCCACGATCAGGGGAACTTTGCCAGCGACCGCGTCGAGAACTTGCTGCAAGGTTGGGATACCTTCATCCCCGCCCAGCAGCGTCGTCGCGGCCAGTTGCTCAACCGTGTGCAGGCGTATCCAGCCCTCACGTCCCGTCAGGCGATCCAACGCGTAATCGTGGAACACCATCGGCGTGCCGTCAGAGGCAGGTTGAACGTCGATTTCAATGCCCCAGCCGCCGTCCACCGCCGCACGAATGGCAGCGATGGAGTTCTCTGGGCGGCCCGGTCCGTGCAGCGCGCGATGCGCTAACGGACGCGCGAGCAGTTCGCGTGGGAACTTCATTCGATTTCAAAGATGCCTTCGACCTCAACCGCCACACCGAAGGGCAGTGAGGACGAGCCGACGGCGGAGCGGGCGTGACGGCCCTTTTCCCCGAACACCTCAACCATCAGATCGGATGCACCGTTGATGACCGCTGGATGATCGCCGAAATCACCCGTCGCGTTGACGAAGCCGTTCAGCTTTACCACGCGCACCTTATCCAGATCGCCCGTTGCCTTGCGCGCCTGCGCGATCAGCGACAGGGCGCACAAGCGTGCTGCGGCCTTACCATCCTCAACGGAATAACCGGCACCCAGTTGGCCCAGAACCAGTTTGCCGTCCTGCAATGGAACCTGACCCGAAACGTACAGCAGGTTACCGGTGCGCACGAAGGGCACGTAGTTTGCGGCCGGGGCGGCTGCCTCAGGCAAGGTGATGCCAAGTTCTGTCAGGCGGGCTTCGATGGACATGTAGGGCTCCTTTGGCGGACGTTATGTCTCGCGGAATGCTTTGGTAAAATAATCGGTAAGGGGTTTGATAAGGAAAGTCAGCGGGCTGCGCTCCCCGGTTTGGATAAAGGCGTCGACCGGCATTCCGGGGACGAGTTCAAGCCCGCCCAATTTCTCGATTTCGCCATCATAAGGCAAGATCTGCGCCTCATAGAATTTCAGGCCCGTCACCTCATCCGTCAGCACGTCTGCCGATATTCTGGTGACGACGCCATAGAGTTCCGGCGTCGTGCGCTGATCGAATGCGGCGAAGCGTAAAACCGCCTCCTGCCCCACGACGACTTGGTCGATGTTGATCGTCTCAATCCGGCTGGCAATCACCAGCGGGCTGTCCTGCGGCACGATATACATCACCGGATCAGCGGAGCGGATGACCGAGCGGACAGCATGAACCGTGCTGCCGTACACAATGCCGGACACAGGTGCGCGGATTTCGAGGCGCGATAGCGTTTCAATGGAGGACAACCGACGTTCGCGCAGTTCGTTTTCACGGTACTGCATATCGCGCAGAGTGGTGATCGCTTCCTCCTGACGGGTGGTTTGCAGGCGGATGATCTCGATCTCCAGCTCCGCAATGCGACCACGGCTTTCCGCGACGGAGGCAACCAGTTCACCCACCTGCCCGCGCAGTGACGCATCCTCACGCCGCAGGGACAGCACGCGACTGGCCTGTGCGAGTCCACGATCCAGCAGCGATTGCTGGTCGATCAATTCCTCGGCGATCAGATCAAGCTGCTCGTTCAGAGCGGATAGTTGCACGCTGCGACCCTGTATCAGCTCGTCAATTTGGGTCTGGCGTTCGCGCAGCTGGCTGATTTGCTGTTGATTGGAATCGATGCGCGCGTTGAACAGGCGGATTTGACCGCCGACCAGCTCGGCCACTTCGGCGTTTTCCTCAGCGATTTCCAGCAGGCCGTCGTCAAAGCGGATAACGTCTGAATCCTCGCTTTCAGCGCGCAGACGGCCACGGCGGGCGATGAGTTCGTAATACTGGCTTTCGATAATCGCCAACTCCGAGCGGAGCATCGTGTCATCCAGCCGGATCAGGATTTCACCGGCCTCGACCACATCGCCATCATCGGCATAGATAACGCCGACCACGCCTCCCTCGGGGTGCTGGATAATCTGGCGGTTGGACTCGACCTCCAACTGGCCGGACGCGATGACGGCGCCCGCGATGGTGGTGATGATCGACCACGTCAGCACACCGCCCACCAGGAACAACAGCGCGATGACGCCCAGCAGGATCGGGCGTACGGCGCTCCACTTTGCACCCTTGCTCATGATTTCTTCTCCACTTTAGCGGATTTGACCGGTGTGATCTGTCCGATCTGCGCGCTTGCGGCCTGCTGTGGCGGCGCGACCCTAGCCGGAGCCTTCGCCTTGCCCGCCACCTGATCGTAGTTTTTGACGTTGTTGCGCAAGACGTCGTCGCGTTTTCCGAAATCCTTTACTGCGCCGTTTTCCATGACCAGCAGCAACTCACATTGCGTGATCGCAGCGGGCCGGTGCGCCATGATGATGACGCTGCCGCCCGCGGCCTTCATGCCCTCAATCGCAGAGTTGAGGGCGGTGGACCCCTCACTATCCAGATTCGCGTTCGGTTCATCCAGAACCAGCAGCACAGGCGCACCGTATAGCGCACGAGCAAGACCCAGGCGTTGCCGCTGTCCGCCCGACAGGCGACTGCCGCCCGATTGAATGCGGGTGTCATAGCCGTCTGGCAGTTTCAGGATCATCTCATGCGCGCCAGCCTTTTTGGCGGCCTCAACGATTTGTGCGGGATCGGGGGTGGCAGACAGACGGGCGATATTGTCGGCAACGCTGGCGTCAAACAGCGACACATCTTGCGGTAAATATCCGATATGGGTGCCCAGAATTTCACTGGAAAACTGGTCCAGTGATGCTCCGTCAAGGCGCACCTTGCCCTGCACGGCCGGCCAGATGCCCGTGATGGCGCGCGCCAAGGTGGATTTTCCCGACGCGCTTTGCCCGATCACACCCAGCGCCATGCCCGGCCCGACGCGGAATGATACGGCCCGCAGCGTTGGCGTTTTTTCGCCCGGAGGAATGACCGTCAGGCCCGCAACATCCAGCATCGCCTTGGGGCGGGGAAGCTCGGTCTTCTCCTCCTCCTCAGGCGTTGTTTCCAGCAACTGGATGAGCGAGAGCCATCCCTGCCGCGCACGCTGCACCAGCGACCATTGGGCAATCGCCTGCTCGATCGGGGCCAGCGCCCGGCCCAGCAGCACGGAACCGGCGATCATGGCACCGGGGCTAAGCTCACCCTGCAACACCAGATAGGCGGCCAGTGCCAGCATTCCCGATTGCAGGAAAAACCGCCATGTTTTGGAGAAGGTCGAAAACGTACCCGAGACATCAGCTGCCCGAATAGAGGTATCCAGCGCCATGTCACGCTGCTGGCGCCAGCGGCCCAGCACAGCGCCGCGCATCCCGAGGCTTTGCACAACTTCTGCATCACGGCGCACCGCCTCGGCAAAGGAATCCGCGTTGGCCGACGCCTGCAAGCTTTCGCGTTGTGGGGCCTTGGACATGACTTGGTTCAGAATCGTCGCGACGATCAGAACCACTCCGCCTGCGACGGCCATCCAGCCCAGCAGCGGGTGGAAAATAAAGATCGCAAACAGGAACAGTGGCGTCCATGGCAGATCGTAAAACGCAAACAGCGCCGGTGAGGACAGCAACCGCTGGATGGATTCCAGATCGCGCAGGCCCGTTGCCGGACGATTGCGAAAATTCGGATCGACCGACCGACGCAGCACTGCATCAAACACGCGCCGGTCCAGCATGCTTTGAAACCGTGCGCCCACACGGCCCAGAATGCGGCCGCGGGCGTAATCCAGCACGCCCATGATCGCGTACAGGATCGCGACCAGCGCGAACAACGCCACCAGCGTCGCCTCGGACCGGCTGGACAAAACGCGGTCGTAAACCTGCAACATGAACAGCGGCCCCGTCAGGACCAGGATGTTCGCGAAAACACTGAACAGCAGCACAACCCGAAACAGGCTGCGGCTCTTTTTCAATGTGGCGCGAAGCTCTTCGCGTCCGGGTGCCGGGCCTTTTGCCGCCATGTTGACCTACCTGTATGAATGTCACAGACCGTGCTGACACCCAAATGTGACTAATTTGGTGCAGCCGGCGTCTTTTTCCCTGCACCTTGGCTATATCACCCGTTTTCGGCGCGTCCAACGATTGGCAACCTTGACGCGCAACTTATCTGGTACTGTAACACCCAAACAACCGTGGCGCGCGAAGTGTCGTTTTGAGTTAACGAGAGATCTGTGATGAAATTTGCTCCTTATGCCGTAAGCTTGCCTGCAATCCTCGTCCTCGCGGCGTGTGCTGGCGATGTCGCAACAGACAACGCGTTGATCGCTGATCCGCTGGAGCCTGCGAATCGTGGCATCCACGCATTCAACAAGGGCGTCGATACGGTTGTTCTGCGCCCCGCGTCACAGGCCTATGCCGCCGTGGTGCCTGCGCCGATCGAGCGGACGCTTGAAAACTTCATCGGAAACCTGGCTTTGCCCGGTGATATGATCAACAACACCTTGCAGGGCGATACGGATGCCTTGGGCGATAACCTTGGCCGGTTCCTGATGAACTCGACCCTTGGTTTTGGTGGCCTGCTTGATGTGGCTGGTGATACCGGGATTGAGCGTCAACCCGCTGACTTCGGCCAAACCCTTGCGACATATGGCGTGGGCGAGGGGCCATATGTGGAGCTGCCACTGTTCGGCCCCAGCACTGCACGTGATGCCACAGGGCGTGTTGTCGATATACTGACCAATCCATTCGGTTTGAGCGACAGCGATACCGCCGGCGACATACTGGTCGGCTCCGCAGTTGTTGGCGCTGTTGATACCCGCGCTGAGTTCGGGACAATTCTGGACGGCGTACTGTACGACTCCGAGGATAGCTATTCCGCAGCCAAGACCGCCTACATCCAAAACCGTCGCGCATTCGTGAATGGAACGGATGCTGGTGATGAAGGGTTTGTGGACATATATGCTGAATAATTCAGTTCGGAGAGTACAGGTTATCATGACTATTTTTAAATCTACCCGCGCGACCCTTCTGGCAGCTGCAATCGCGGTTCTGCCCCTGTCAGCTCAGGCATTAACACCACAGGAAGCGACAGCCCTTACCAACACAATCGTTGATGAGGTTCAGGGCTATGTGAACAGCGATATGTCGCTGGCGCAGAAGCAGGATGCGTTCCGTCAAACGATGGACCGCTATGCAGATACATCAGCTATTGGCCGCTATGTACTGGGCGTCGGCTGGCGCAGTGCGACCCCTGCCCAGCAGGAGGCATTTGCCGCCGCGTTCCGCCAGTATCTGGCGAACAAATACGGCTCGCAGTTCAGCGGTTACGAGGGTGGCGAGATCACCATCGGCAGCGCAAATGATCTGGGCAACCGCGGCATCGTGGTCGAAAGCACCGTGAACCGTCCCGGCTCCAGCCCTCTGCTCGTGCAATGGCAGTTTTCCGACCGGTCCGGTCAGCCCTTGCTGATCGACATCGTCGCGGAGGGCGTAAGCCTGCTGACATCGGAGCGTGCGGCAATCGGCAATATGCTGGATCGTCGTGGCGGCGATCTGGACGCATTGATCGCGGACTTGCCTACGGCGGGCTAATCCTCACGCAACTGTGTGATCTTGTCAGTTCACGTGACGCCCGAGTTACGGCAACCTGAGCGCAACTGCGGCGAAACGCCGCGCGTTCGGGAGGCTATTATGAAGAAGACACTCGCACTCGCCACGGTTCTGTTCGGATTTGCAGGCGCTGTTTCGGCCCAGGATTGTTCGATCGACAAAGATGCATGGGATTTAACGGCGGAGGAAATCTCCGCCGTTTATGCATGTGTGGCTGACGAATTGGCCGCAGGATACGCGGCGGGCGACAATCCTGTTGCCGCCGAATACCGCGATTGGGCGCCAACAGCGACCCGCCCCGGTTTGGCTGGCGCGCACTCCGAACGGCTGCTGATGACGTTCGTTAATGCCATCGGTGAGGAGCAGTATCTGCGCTACGAAATCTCTGAGGATTTCGCGATGCCGGTCGGCTCCGTCCTTGCCAAGGAAAGTTTCAAGTTCAGCGATACCGGTGAAATGCGGCGCGGACCGCTGTTCATCATGGAAAAGGTCGCGGACGGCACAGCTGATGAATACGGCAACTGGGTCTATTCCGCAGTCCAGCCAAACGGCAATGCGATGGGTATCTCACAGGCGTTTTGCAGCGATTGCCATTCTGCCTTTTTCGACCAGGATGACATGGGCTATCCGCTGGAGGATGTGCGCCTTACGAACTGAGCAAATCGTCCAGTGCGGCGTTCAGCGCCGCACTGTTTGTCAGCTCTAGCCTGACCGGCAATGGCAGGATGTGGCGGCGAAACCAGTCAGGCAAACGCGCCGCGTCCTTCTCCGTGGTGACGAGGCGTGCGTTCTCGCTTTGCGCCTCATGCAGCAGCCGGTTCAGGACCGCCTTTGCGTAGGGTTCGTGATCACCAAAGGCATGGGTGGCAACAAGGTCCACCTGCAACTCTCGCAGAGTGGCAAAAACCTTCTCAGGCCGTCCGATGCCAGCAAAGGCGACAACGCGCAGCCCCCTCCACGGCATTCCCGTGGCAAGAGGTGCAATGCGACCGGTCACAACCGGAACCCCTGCCGTATCCGGCACGTCGCCCCCGCCAATCGCCAGCACCAGATCTGCGCGGGCCAGACCATCGCTCACAGGCTCGCGCAGCGGTCCCGCAGGCAGCACACGTCCATTGCCGAAGCCGGTCTGCGTGTCCACGACCAGAATTGACAGATCCTTGGCCAAGGCGGGGTCCTGAAACCCATCGTCCAAGATTACGGCCTGCGCCCCTGCCGCGACAGCAGCACGCGCACCCGCGACACGATCGCGCGACACCCAAACGGGGGCAAATGCGCTGAGCATCAGGGGTTCATCACCAACGCGCTCCGCACTCATATCCTCCGTTACGCGCAGGGGGCCCGTTTCAGTGCCGCCGTATCCACGGCTCAAAACATGAGGTTCAATGCCTCGCGTCTGTAGTGCAGCAATCAAAGCAATCACTGTCGGGCTTTTACCCGTGCCGCCGACGGTCAGATTGCCAACGCAGATGACCGGAACCGCAACCTGCTGCCCCAGCCCGCGCGATTGTCTGCGGGCCGCGCCGATGCGCCACAATGCCTCAAGCGGGCGCAGGGCCATCGCCTGCCAGCCTGCTGGGGCGTACCAGAACGCAGGTGCCTTCATCGCTCCACCGCTGATGTCACAACAGGTGTCAGCAAGGACAGCACCCGATCCAGCGTTCCGGCGCCAGCCGAGGATAGATCCCACGCCGCCGTGGCCATGATCGCTGCGCGGTCAGGGCGCACCAGATCTGATATGGTGGACGCCAGATCAGCTGCGCTGCTGACCTCCACCGCAGCACCGGCTGCATGCAGTTGGCGATAGGCCTCAGCGAAGTTGGCGATATGCGGGCCATGCACAATAGCGGAGCCTAAAGCAGCCGGCTCAAACGGGTTATGACCTCCAACGGCAACCAGCGAGCCGCCAACCAGCGACACCGGACAAATCCGATACCACAGGCCCAGTTCGCCCAGCGTATCGGCCACGTAAATCTCGATGCCCTCACGGATTTCATCGCCCGCGCTGCGCAATCCGACCCGCCAGCCATCCGTCACCAAGGCAGCAGCGATTTCCGGCCCGCGATCGGGGTGGCGCGGCACGAGGATCAACGCTAATCCGGGCGCACTGCGCCGCGCCAGCCTGTGGGCCTGCGCAATGATAACCTCCTCACCCGGATGGGTGGAGGCGGCGCACCAGACAGGCGTTGCGCCCAGTTTAATGCTGATGCGTTTGCGCTCATCCTCATCGTGGGGCAAGGGTGCGGCACTATCCTTGAGCGAGCCTGTTACCTCCACCGAATCCGGCATTGCCCCCATGCGCAGCAACCGGTCGCGCGTGGCCTGATCCTGCGTCATAATCAGATCGAAATGACGCACGATCCGCTTGCCCGCAGATGGAATCCAGCGCCACGTTTTGGCGGACTTCTCAGACATACGCGCGTTCAGCAGGATCAAGGGCAGCTTACGCCGCTTCACCTCACCCAGCATCGTCGGCCAAAATTCGCTTTCAGTCCACAGAACCAAATCAGGCTGCCAATGGTCGAGGAATTTGCGCACCGGTCCCTTGAAATCAAGAGGATAGAACTGGTGGATCGCGCCATCGGGCAGACGGCTGGTCATCAATTGCGCGGACGTGACCGTGCCAGTGGTGACGAGGACACGCAATTGCGGCCAGCGCGTTTCGATCCGCCGGATCAGGTCCAGAACGGAAAGGGATTCGCCCACCGATGCGGCATGAAACCAAACCAACGGGCCATCCGGGCGCGCAGTGACAGCCTCACCCATACGCTCACCCACACGCTCCGCATCCTCTTTACCAGCAGCCAACCGTCGCGTTAGCGCTCGGCGACCCAGCCGTTCCCCCACGCTAGAGAAGATGGTGTATAGCCCTAGGCCGAGGGATGGCATTATGAAATCTCCGCCTGCGTGAATGGCTGTTTACGACCTGCACGCTGATCCGCAGCGATTGTAACGTCCAGCAGCGCACGCTCGACATCTTGGCGGAAGGCCTCAACGACGGCGCGATCGCCGCTATCCTCGGGTGGGGTCATCGCGTCGCCCCAGATAAAGTGGATGCGCGCAAAGGGAACCGGAACCAGCATACGGTCCCAGCTTCTGATAGCCACCGCGTGTTTGGACGACCAGGCAAGCGGCACCACCGGCACACGAGCACGCACCGCAATCGCGGCCACGCCGTGCTGGCAAACCCCGCGCGGCCCCTTGGGGCCATCCGGAGTCAGCGCCAGAATACCGTTCGGTGTATCGCGCAAAAACCGCAAAGCAGCCGCCAATGCAGCCGCGCCGCCCTTGAGCTTGTTCGGTTTTTTAGGGTTCGCACTAGACCCGCGGATCAGGCGGAACCCGAACGGTTCCGCGAAATGCGCGCCAAAGTCACCACCACCGGACCGTGATGCGATACCAGTGATCGTGATCCCGTCATACGCGTCATAGGTGGAGCCGGTCAGGCGACCGTGCCACATACAATAGACGAAGCGCGCACGCCCCTCCAGCGCCTGCGCGCGCAGGTCTGTATTTCCAGAAACCTCGACCCGCGCGGTCATCCAGACCAGTCGCAGGTAGAGGTACATCAGCCATCCCAGAACGCGCAACATGGCGCTTTAGCTCAGCTCTTCGGTTGAGGAGGCCGCGATTTCCTCATCCCGCAGACGATGGATGTGGGCAATGAAATAGCGGGTCTGGGCCTCATCCACGGTGCGGTGAGCCGCGTTTTTCCACGCGCCATATGCGCTTTTGTAATCAGGGAAGATTCCGACCACATCAATCTTGGACACGTCCGTGAAAACGGTTGTCTGAGTGTCGGTCAATTCGCCACCAAAGACGAGGTGCAGGCGCTGTGTCATAAGGCTCTCCGCTGATATGTTGCAGTTGCGCGCACCGTAGCCACGGCGCGTAGAAGGTCAAGTTTTCGCGGTCCGTGCGATAAGATCCACGTGCAGCTCCGGCCCAGCCGCAATCAGGCCGTCCAACTGCCCGCTGGGCGAATTGAACCGCAGATCAGCGCCGGTGCGATCCGAAATGCGGGCGCCCGCTTCCTGCGCAATCAATGCGCCGCCAGCGATGTCCCATTCCCAAACTTTGCGAAATGTCACGGTGCCGTCCACATCCCCCTCGGCCAGACGCGTCAGGCGCAAGGCCAAGGCGCCGCCGCGAACAGGGGTGATGTGCGTGCTACCACCGGGCCAGAACTCCGGTAACAGCTGGTTTTGAGGTATCGAGATGCGCGGGGGCACATCGCCCTGCCCCAGCGTTAGGGGCTGCTGGTTCGACAACGCCCCCCCGCCAAGCGCGGCGCTGTACAGAACGCCTGTCGCCGGCATGGCGACAACGGCCGCGATAGGGATACCATCCTCAACGACAGCGAGGGAAATCGCCCATGCGTTTGTTCCCTTGATAAAACTAACGGTGCCGTCAATCGGATCGACAATAAAGCACCGCTTGCGCGTCAACCGATCAGGGGAATCTGCTGTCTCCTCGGACAACCAACCGTAATCGGGTCGCGCAGCCAGCAGAGTATCCTTGAGCAGTTGATCCACTTCCAGATCAGCGGAGGATACAGGACCCTGCCCGCCCTCCTTTTGCCAAACTTCGGGCGAGGCGCGAAAGTGGCGCAGGGCGACCTGCGCCCCCGCCTCGGCTGCCTGTATCAATAGGGTGCGATCGGCCTCACGCTCCTGCAATCGTCAGCCCCTCAACCAGCAGGCTGGGCACAACGCGGCTCAGGTGCAGACGCGCGTCATTCGCTGGCACGATGGTCATCAGCATTTCACGCAGATTGCCCGCCACGGTACACTCGTTCACGGGGCGCACGATCTGGCCGTTTTCCACCCAGAAACCCGACGCGCCGCGCGAATAGTCACCCGTGGTCGGATTGATAGACGAGCCGATCATCGACGTGATCAACAGTCCGGTTCCCATATCCGCCAACAGCTCCGCCTGCGATTTGTCACCCTGCGTCAACGTCAGGTTCCCAACGGCAGGCGCAGGTGCGCCGCCGGTTCCCCGCGCCGCGTTCGCAGTTGAAGTCATGCCAAGCTGCCGCGCAGTCGCCAGATCCAACGTCCATCCGGTCAAGCGGCCACCTTCAACCAAGGAGCGGTGCGCTGTGCGCAATCCTTCCCCGTCGAAGGGGCGCGATCCGGCGGCGCGGGCGCGGTGGGGATCCTCAATCAGATCAAGGCCGTCGGGCAGAACTTGCTGATGCAGCGCATCCTTTAGCCAGCTAGACCCGCGTGCAACGCTGGACCCGTTCGAGGCCTGCACCAGATGCCCGATCAGGCCCGAACTGATACGTTCGTCATATAGCACCGGATAGCGACCGGTTGGCGGCTTGGACGAACCGGCACGCGACACAGCGCGTTCGCCGGCCATGCGCCCGATTTCGGCGGCGGACATCAGGTCATCGTAATGCGTACGACCGTCGCCGTAGTAATCACGCTCCATCGTCGCGCCTTCGCCCGAGATTGCTACAGCAGAAACCGACCAGCCCGTGCGGCCGTAGCCACCGGAAAATCCGTTCGATGCGGCAAGGTGCATTCTGCGGCTGGACCAGCCCGCGCCGGATGCCTGCGTTTGCGCGACATTGGGAACGCCCAGTGCTGCGGCCTCCGCCTCCAGCGCCCAACGCTCCAGTTCCTGTGGATCAGGGCGGCGATCGTCGATCAGGTCCAGCGATGTGGCATCCGTCACATCCGACAACTGGCTTGCATCCGCCAACCCGCACCACGGGTCAATCGGCGCAATACGCGCCATGGCCACCGCACGCTCCGCCAAGGTCGCGATCATTTCGGGGCGCGTGTCAGATGCCGAAACGCTGGCCTGTTTCTGCCCGACCATCACGCGCAGGCCGATTTCTGTGCCCTCGGATCGCTCCGCATGTTCGAGCGCGCCCTTGAGCACCTCAATCGACAGACTGTCATCGGAGATCGCAACCGCGTCGGCGGCGTCGGCGCCAGCCTTTCGGGCGGCATCGATCAGGGCGTGGGTCAGCTCGGAAAGGTTTTTTGTCATGCCTTCGACTTGGCGCGCAGGTGCGCCGCGGTCAAGACCACAGCGCACCCTATAGGCACAATCACCGGTCTTTGCGTTAAAACCAGTCGATCTGGGCGTCCAGACAGGTGCGATCCATCGCCTCCAGCAAATCAAGCTGCGGTCCGGTTGCAGGCAGCTCGTAGCGGAAAAAATACCGCATGGTCGCGCGTTTGCCTGCAATGAAGCTTGCGTCGGAATGACCCTCAACCGCTATGGCTTGGCGCAGCCAGATCCACGCGACAACCACGTGGCCCAACATGTCTAGGTAAACCGTAGCGTTCGCCAAATAGGCTTTGGGATCAGCGGCAGCCTGCCCTGCCATACCCGCCGTCACGCCGCCCACACGTTGCAACAGCGCGGCAAGCTGATCACGTTCCGCAGGGAACGCATCTGCTTCGCCAAGTGTTTTGGTAATTTCTGCGGCTAGCGCCCGCAGGGGCGCACCGCCATCCTGCACCACCTTGCGGCCTAGTAAATCCATGCCCTGAACGCCCTTTGTCCCCTCATGAATAGGATTGAGGCGATTGTCGCGGTACATACGCTCAACAGGATAATCGCGCGTGTAGCCGTAGCCACCGTGGATCTGGATCGCGATGTCATTCGCCCGCAGCGCGAATTCCGAC
>Ga0209309_10002448_pt1 | contig 16911 bp, 15 predicted proteins | sample COGITO_mtgs_1204_2_FD_184807 | JGI IMG/M metagenome (GOLD analysis project Ga0209309, IMG submission 184807) | Pelagic marine microbial communities from North Sea - COGITO_mtgs_120412 (SPAdes) (version 2) | ecosystem: Environmental > Aquatic > Marine > Epipelagic ... | reverse complement strand
TAATCTTACTTTGGCTTAAAAGACATTTATTATATGCTAGTTTGGTCCTTTTGTTTCAGAGGCCTCTAATTAGTTTTAGGCCAGAGGGGCCCTGGCGCGCGTGGATCGCAAAATTGTTAATAACTTTTTGCTAAATAATTTTTTTATGTCAATTATTTTGTGTATATTAGTAGTATAATTAAAAGCAATAAAGCAATGAAAGAATTTAAAAACAAAGCAATTAAGATGACCCTAGGTCTGCAATCAGAGATTATGACCACTGATATACTTAGTCAGTATACTGCAGGTGAATTTAGAATGGTAGTTAAGACTCGTTTGGGTATGACTGTCTGTGATGCTAGATCATTTGAAAATCCACGTATATGTGCTAACCCTGAGTTGGCCATTAATGGTTATAAGGCTGGTGCTCTACAGACTGTGCAGTTTAAGCCTGAAGGTAGTGACTTCTGGTTAACTGTATTCTCTAGGACTGGTAAAAAGGTTAAACTTATAGATGAGGCTATCCTGGCTAATTTGACAGTTGGTACTATTAATGGTATGTTCTATAATACTAACCTGATGGATATGCATCAGTATAAGTTGGTTGGTTCTAAGACTTGGGCTTCTATGGCATTTGTAGAGAATGCTGTTGAGGTAGCCGCTTAAATTGTTAATAACTTTTGCGAAAATAAGTGCGCAAAAGTTTTTTTATGTCAACGGAATTGTGTATATTAGTAGTATAATCATTAACAAATAACAAACATGTCAAAGATCAATCAATTCGACCGTCAAACCCTTCGCTCACTTCGTGTAGACCTTGACGCTGCCATGGCCACCATTGCCTCTAAGTATGGTATTCAATTATCAGCTGGTAACATTTCATTTACCTCTGAGACTGCAACCATTAAAGTGGCTGCTGGTATTATCAAGAACGGTACTGTAGTTACGCCTGAGGCTAAAGCTTTTGATCAGTATAAGAGTCTAGTTGGTTTGGGTAACCTCAACGTAGGTGACACTGTCAATATCCAAGGCAAAGACTATACCATCTCTGGTTATAAGCCTCGCTCTAAGAATGCTGTTGTGGTTCAACGCGGCGGTCGTGGTTATAAGGTCACTGTGGATATGGTTAAAACGTATAACAGTGAGTTAGTCTAATTGTTAATAACTTTTTAAAAATAAATGGCGTGGGATTGTCCCATGTCATTTATTTGTTGTATATTAGTAGTATAGGTTGAGGGTGTTGCTCTCCCTATGGGCGGTCGGCTCTTTTTGGGTCGAGGAAGAGTGGACTCCGGCCTACATATATTTTTTTTATATGTGTTTGGTCTCTCTAAAACTTTTTTGAAAATAGTTGCTAAAATATTTTTTTATGTCAACGGAATTGTGTATATTAGTAGTATAATTAAAACAGTTAGTCAAATGAGAAAAAACAATTACAGTTACAACCGTTACCCTGAAGGCTTTACGCCAAAGATCGAGTATTACCAAGCTATGTTATCCATTGCTGTGGATAGTCTTAACATCGAGAAGATCAAGTTCTATACTACCAAGTTAGAATATTTTATGAACCGTCAAAAACAATTAGCATAATGCCATACATCACTAAAGAACAAGTTAAAGCTAAACGCGAAGCCCTTAAGAAGGCCCTACCTGAGTATAAACTATCTATTACTACTGAGCACTATAGTGGTATTAAAGTAGCCATCATGCGTGGCCCTGTTAATTTCGGTACTGAGTATACCCAATTGAATCCTTATATGAACTACCGTGAGGAGCGTTATAACTCTACTACTGGAGAATGGGAGAGCCAACCATTGATCGCTGATCTTATGGAGGTTATTATGCCTATCCTAAATGATGGTATTGGTGAAGGTTTCCAAGACTCTGATTATGGCCATGTGCCTGATTACTATACTTGGGTTCATATTGGTAAATGGGACCAACCTTATGTTTGTACTCAGATTGCAGGTGTAGACTTCTCTGAGTCTCTTAACCAATTGGATAATTTAAGTATATTTGCGTAATTGTTAATAACTTTTTGCGCAAAAGTTTTTTTATGTCAAATAAAAGTTGTATATTAGTAGTATACTAATGGGGATTATTAACCCCGCTAATTAAAAGTTAAAAATATGTCAGTAAATAAAATTTTAGTCCACACACAGTATGAAGAGAATTACGGGTTCCATGAAGGTAACTTCCATTGGAAGCCTAAGGGCGGTCATACCTTCCAGATCGAGATGGACGCCGATCTTCTAATGTATACCGATCCTGCTGAGGTTTTCGGTAAGATGTTAGAGTCTCAGAACTCTGACCTTGAGCGATTCACATACCTTGAGTATGAGATCCAATGGCAAGAGCCTACACTCTTAGGTATGGAGTCAGATTATATGGCTGCACACAAGGAACTTAATCCTGAAATGGCCTAATAAATATTGAAACAATTCACACTTTAATCATATAATAATAAACAAAGCATATGTCAATAATCACAACTCTTTCTGCAACTGAAGTCGATAACCGTAAAGCAATGACTCGCAACTCCCAGTCTATTCGTAAAACTGTAGCTGTTCGCGATATCAACTTGGTTGATGACACCACTATTGAATTCCAGGGCAAGCGCCTTGAGATTACTCGTGACGCCTTTAAGTCTCTTATGAAACTAATTGGTATGTCAGCAACCTTCGCTAAGAAGTTTGAAACTCTGTTTAACGCTGAGACCAAAGCTAAATTCGTTAACCAAATGAAGAACGCTATGGCCGCTCAGTTGAATGAGGTAACTATTATCTTGTCTCCTGCTACTAAGAAGGTCGTAGGCTTCTCTAAGAATGCCACAGACCTCATCTCACATGAGCGTTTTATTAACCTTGCTGACCAAATTATTGATCAACACGGGTTTGAGGTAACCAATTGGGGTATCAATGGAGATAAAGGTGAGGTTATTGTTAATGTAATGAATCCTAAGGCTCAGTTTGACCTTGCAGGTCTTGGTCTCTCTGATGAGGTCTTTACTGCAGGTCTTACTCTTAAGAACTCACCGTTTGGTGGAATTCAAGTTATGCCTTATGTAAATCGTATGTGGTGTACTAATGGTTTGACTACTGGTTTGGCAAATGAAACTTATTCTCTTGCTAACCTCAACCCTGAGTCTATGGAGAACTTCCATCAGCATATGAGCCAACTACGAAAGAATGGCTTTGTACCAACTGATTTTGCTAACACAGTGAAATTGGCTACTCAAACTCCAGCTTCTCTATGGGAAATGGAACGAGGTTACAGCTCTATTAAAGGTATGGTTGGTACACAGGCCGACTCTTGGATCCCTCTTAATGACAATTACTCTGCCTATACTAAGGCTGGTATGAATCCACAAGACTTTACAGCGGCTCAAAAGAAGAATGCTCGTACTGATCAGTCTATCTGGTCACTGGTAAATGGTATGACTCACGTCGCTACTCACGCTCCAGAGCAATTGGCATTCAATATGACTGACAAGGAGTCAACAGAACTAATGGTTAAAGCAGGTAACATCTTCGGTAAAGAGTTTGACTTAGGAAATACTATTCGTTCGCCATTCTCAACGGATGCACACCTTGAGTCTTCTGCCCAGGTAGGAGCCCTATTGAATTAATCCCAACTGCGTTGAGGTTATAACTTAACTAACTTAACTAACTATGAAAACTGGGAGTATGATCAGAGCCGCACAATTCTAGAAGCAATAAGACTCACGATCTAAGTCCCTTTCAGCCAGTCTCTTTTTGAGACTGGCTTTTTTCATGAAAATAATTTGAAAATAGTTGCGCAAAAGTTTTTTTATGTCAATTATTTTGTGTATATTAGTAGTATACTAATGGGGATTATTAACCCACTAATTAAAAAACATGAAAGTTACATTAAACATTCCTTATTTCCTCGGTGCTATCGCTGCCTTTGTTGTAGCCTATATGACCATGACAGAATCTATTGATCAGTATATCCACTTTGCAGGTGAGCTAAATGCTCTGGCCTTCACTGGGTTTGCCCTCTTTCTGGGTATGATCTGTACTATAGGTGCTTTCGAGCTCCCTAAGCCTGTCAAATAATTGTTAATAACTTTTTGCGCCAAAGTTGTTGGTTGTCAAATTAATTTAGTATATTAGTAGTATAATTAAAAGCAATACACATGTCAAAAACACAATTTACATTTAAAGCCGTTGGTAGTCACTTCGAGCTTTACGCACCTACTACCAAACAAACAATCACAGTAGATGCCAATCACGAAAAATATAATTGGCTTGCAGGCCAAGAAGCTGGCCGAGTTATCAATGTCTATGAGACAGGTAAGATGACCTCATCACAAGATTACTATGGTCTTTATAAAGAAGCCACAGTACAGGCCAAACCAGCCAAGCTTAAAATTAACCTTACTAAATTAGACGACCTTAAGTTCTCTGATGCACTCTTTGTGCCTCTACAGACTGGTTCACCTATTGATGCATTCCTCTCTAATGAGGGTGGTTTCATGCCAGGTTCTAATATCATGGCAGCCGGCGCACCTGGTGTTGGTAAGACTACTGTCCTACTAGAGACCATTTACAATGTACAGAAGCAAGACCCTACTAAGCGAGTGCTCTTTATCTCAGCTGAAATGAACCAGCTAGACATGGCCCGCTACCTAAAGCGCTTCCCACACTGGGGCCAACTACCAATACTCTTCCTCTCTGACTATGTGGACCAAGACCCACAAGCAGTAATAGAGCAAACTCTACAACAGGGCTGGGACCTAGTACTAACAGATTCCTATACAGAAGTGAATGACACTATCAAAGAGGCCTGTAACATGACCAGAGGTAAGACTGAGAAGTGGTTCCTAGATCTAATGATCTCCAATAACCAGGGTAAGAACAAGCGTAAGGTCTACACCACCTTTGTGACCATCCTACAGTTATCTAAAGGAGGCACCTTCGTGGGCTCAAACAAACTAAAGCACATGACCACTGCCATGCTAGAATTAAACTGGAAAGGCCAAGAGAATTCAGCTGAGCGTTACATGGAGTTCAGTAAGAACAGATTAGGCCAAGTAGGCCACAAGTTATTCTTTGACTTTACAGCCGGTGTGCAATTCGATACCACCCGTTACAAGCGTGACCTCTTAAACCAGGAGCTGATTGCTGAAGAGAAGGCCAAACTAAAGGATGAGGACGATGCATTCGACCGTCTATTCGGCGCTATACCTAATGAGGCTGATGCCACTGTATAGAGCCCAACCGATTAGCCCTGCCAGGGGTCTCTAATACTGGCTGCTTTTAATTATACCGGCAGTTGCTTTAGGCTCCATGCCGGACCAAAACCAGACCTGACTAGTCTGGTTTTTTGGTTTTAGAGTCTCCGGTTACCGTGTGCCAGTGGCTCTGAAGCGCGTAGGGGGCCTTTTGGCCTCTGGAGTGTGTCTATGTTGACGATCCTGTTTGAGTAGTCCCAGTGCAACTTATACGATTTGTGAACGCATTGTTGGTCCCTATATATCAGTATACCAGTAGGACCTTATGATATCAGGGTAGGCTTTTCGAGGCCTGGGCGGCCTGTGGGCTTTTAATCAATGTGCATTTGGTTTTGAGTCGGCTTTTAGGTTACCACCCCTGTCTACGGCTTGCTCTGTGTTTAACGGCCTTGACTAGAAGGTAGAGGCTAACTGGTATCAGAGGCCCCATAAATGGATTAGATTCCATTCAGTATGGACTGAGCTTAGTGGGGCTTAATGGGCTGCCTGTGGCTTGTAGTGTTTGTAGTAGTGGAGTGCTTCTTGTTCTGCTTCTTGTTCCCATGGTCTTTCTGGCCAGGGTGTTAACCAATTAATAGGCTGACCTAACCAAGACCACTCTCTGGTTTTAGCATTCCACTGGAGTCTTTGGAGCTTAAACTGTTTTACATGTACTAATTCATGTAAGAGAGTTAGAGGCCATTTGTCCCTGTGTTGTGGGTTAAGTAGTATTAGGTATTGAGATGCATTAATAGGATAGGTTTGTCCTACTATATTAGAGGGTAAGTGGGCTACTCTAATTTCTATTTGTATTGGCTGTTGTGGTATAGGTGGTTGTATACTATCTTGTATGTATTGTTGATGTTGTGGTTGTATAATAGGGATTGGTTTGGGCGCGGCCGGCCAGAGGAGGGCTAGGCAGTAGATGAAGCAGTAGGAGACAGTACGCATTGAGCCTTGTGTTTTTATTAGATGTTGTAATCAGCCGGTGTGCTGGGCTTGGTCCATCTTCTTAGATCTCCAACCCAATCTTCTAATCTATAAGGGTGCACCCAGTGTGGTGGTTTAGGTATCTTAATAGTAGGTACTCTCAGTCTATCACCTGGTCTGGCTTCTATCCATTTGGTCTTCTTTTTTAGTTTCTTGATAATCTGTAAGAGCGTTGTTTTATCCTCTGAATAGAGTGCCCATTCTGAACAGACTGGTAAGAGGTGCCATCTAGTACAGGCTAAGGCTATTGATTCTACTCTAGTAAAGATTCTGGCCTGTGTACCTGGTTCTACTACTGTAATAGGCTGGTCTTGCTTGATCTGGTTTTCCCATATACCTAAGACTGTTGCATAGGGTCCTTCTGTTATTTGACCAGGTCCGTATGCATTAAAGAAGTAAAAGATGTATGATTTAAGTGATGACCATTTCTGATGTTTCTTAATTAGATCCACATTCTGTTTTTTATACCAGCTATATGGTGAAAGATCCTGATCTTTTTGGCCGAAATGTGATGAGGATGCAGAATAAATCAGAGTGGCATCGTGTTTAATAGCTAATCTAATTATTTGACTTGTTCCCTCTTGACATGATGATTGTACTTTATCAACATCTTTGTATGATTGGTAGATGCGCGAATATTCACCGAAGTGGTAAATAGTGTCAATCTCAAATCTTTCTAATAATTTAATAGCATCTTGAGTTCTACCATTAACATACTGTACGCCTTCGATATGATTACTGGCCTTACCAGTAGAATAATCATCAAGTGAAACTATTTTAGTGTGAGGTGCCTCTGTTAATAGAGTTTTAATAAGGTGTGTTCCAATAAATCCTGCGCCTCCAGTTACTAATGTGTACATATTTGATTATTTAGTTCCTAGCCAACTGTAATATTCTCTCCATCCATGCTTGACTAATGTAAATTGTTTAGGATCTCTTAAATATGTTAGATCAAAAATCTTTTCATCGCTTCCAATAAAATTCCTATCTAAGCAAAAACCTATTGTCTTATTTATCTCATTCATATACCAATCGATTTTCCATGCAGGACAAACGAACGCTCCACCTTGTATGTGTCTTTGTTGTGAAAGGGTGTGCCATTCTGGATCTGGTATTGCAAAATCTAAATTGTGTGTAAAATGCATTATAGTATCCATTGATAGTTTTTCTATATTAGGCCAAGTTTCTGGATAATCCATATCTTCTCTAATACCACCTGCATCCACCCATATTAAATGAGTTGAGTCTTTATGTAATTTAAGTGCTTCGTTTAAAAAGAAGATCTTATTGAACATTACTATATTATATAAAGGATAATTCATTTCGGGTACATGATCCCAATGTCTTTTCTTTAGGAATTCATTATCATGCATAACTTGATCTATTTTAGTGAACCAAGTCTTGTATACTTCTAAATCTTCTATTGAGTTTATTACATATGTTGTCATTTCTCCAGTTGGATCTACTTCAGATCTCATCTGTCTAATTCTTTCTTCAAACTTAGATTCTGTAAAAACCACCATATTAGACCTAAGACTAAGTGCTCTTTGCATCCAGTGTAAATAAGTATCATATGACATATTAAAATCTTTCCAATTTGAACGACCTATATCATAAAGTGCTGTAATAACTAATGGTTTCATTGCTAAATTTTATTTATATCCAAGACCACTCTACTCTAATGCCCTTATGTTTAATATGTATCTTATCTACATCAAAATGATTTGATCTACTTTGATTATTAAAAATAGTATCAAGTGTAAATCCTTCTTTATTTAACACAGTTGGTACAAATCCTTCAGAATATCCATGTATACCATTTAGTAATAAATCTGTTATGTGACGTAAACTTTTGTTTGAGAATCTAACAATTGGAAAGAATGATCCAAATAATTCACCATTTTTATTAATTTGATCACCATCACCTGGAAATCTATCAAACCACAATGTATTACTATATGTGTTAGCATCAATTTCGGGAATATTAGGTTGACTAGTCACTCCTTTGTTCTTAAATATGTAATAAGAAATAAAATCAGCATTATTTGTTTCAAATGCTTTAAAGAATTCTGACCAATTATCACATACTAAGTCATCATCCATAAACCAATACCAATCTTCATTAGGGTTTAACATATAATAATATGCCATTCTAAGATGAGCATAAAACCAAATAATATTTCTATTACCTTGTTGATTCCACCAATGTGATTTACTAACATCACCTTTAAAATTAAAAAGATCTCTTACTTTTTGTTCATCGTATTCTATTCCAACAGGTGCTCTATCAGATAAAAATTCAAAGTCAAAATCTACAGTTTTCCAATACGGTTCATATGATTTAAACGTATTAGCACATGTGCAAACTATTGTTTTAGACATATTGTGCAATTATTTTTTCATCCCACTCCGGAATTCTATTATATTGATGTGCAATTTTGTACACTGTATTATTTGAGTCTACTAAAACGTTTTCTTGTAATTTAGGTAAACCATATTTTTTATCAATAGCCTTTCCTAAACCCCATTCTATATGTTGAAATGTAGGACCTGATAATGAACAGTGGACCACCCAACCTTCATTAGGTTTAAAGATTTTACAATTATCAATTAAGTTCTTATAAATTAAAATATTAAATGCAGCTTGATCCCTTATATCGTGTCCTTTTAATGAACCATCTACTAAATGTTGTTGCATTCTTAATGTTTTTACTAATGAATCTTTTTTACCACACATTACTCCACTACAAACCACTTCATATTGTCTAATAAAATCTACATATTCTGGAAATGCTTTATTCATAACATCCATATTCCAAGGCTCTTCATTATGTAATACACCTTCTGATCCAGCAAAGAAATCATATTTGTCTAATTCTAATATTTCAAATGGATCTGCTTGAAAGCAAACGTCAAATACATCGGTTACCATAAACAAATCATAAGGACTATTCTCTATCCAATTTGCAGTATGAATTAATCTACTGTCATTGATAGTTAATCCTGGATCTGATTCAATCGCATGAAATTTAATTCCATTTAGATTTAAAACATTTCTATCTTCCGCATTCATGTCAGCACCAATAAGTACTACTTCACCATCTTTTACATGTTTTTTAAAACTAGTAGCCCAAACCCTAATTTTATCGATATTATTGGTTACATTGTTGCTAACTCCTGTTAATACTTTTTTCATTTTAACAATTATGTAATTTATGTGTCAACATTTCATTTACACCAAATATTGTAGGCCAACTATACTCTAGTGCCCATATTTGTGGATCGTTTCCATGTGCTCCTCCAGAAAATGAAGAAGTCGATATGTTTTTTGCTATACTTTCCATTAGTTTTACATAAAAATCTAATGATCTTTTCTTAATTTGCTCCTTCTTTACAATACATTGCATACCACCTATAAACATGAATGGCAATTTATATTCAATTTCCATTTTTTCACAGTAATCCACTGCTTGCTTAATACAACCATCATTATCTCTGATATAAGTTGGTCCAATTGGATAAAATGGTTTTGTGAAATCACAATCATTAATAAATTCTACACAAGTTTCACAATCATGTTCGAATGGATTTCCTTGTAAGAATATTGTATAATCAGCTAAATTGTACCAATTTGTTACAATATGATGCAAGTGAGTATGTGCATCTTTACCGTAATTTAACAGATTTCTTTCAAATAAATGAGTATCTGCTTCATTTTTATTATAAATAGTTACTTTATACTTAAGTTTTTTTGTCCAAGACACATCTTCATTATACTTAGCAACAACCGCTTCTATTGTCATACCATCCCTTCTATTTTTTGACACCAACCTTTTGATGCACTATGAGGCCAGACTATCCATTTGTGGGGTTTTGGTCCCTGCATTTCTACACGAATATTAACCCACTCGCCATCGGCTTTAACTTTGTTAATTATTTCTGGACCTGTTAAATCATTTCTATATACAGATGTTCCATCTTCTAATTCCATGATCACTGCACAGAATGTATAATCGTTTTCTTTTAATTGACTTTTGTGTACGTCTAAAATGTGTTTAAATAATGGATTAAAACTATTTTCATAATCTTCAACATCTGGATTAGGTGCTAATTTATTTCTAGTTGTCCATTCCTGCACACCCCTATCTTTAAATCTGATACCAGCATATCTTTCCCAATCTGCAATAGTTCTAACTTTACCTAATCCATATTTACCATATCTTTCTTCGTCTGAATCAAAAGATTCTCCATCAACACCTAAAAGCTTACGTGTTTTTTCATGAGTTCTTGTATTTCTCTTGCCCCATTCAGAATCGTCATCCCACTGCTTAGTTCTACCTTTACGAGTGTATTCATGCCAAGCAATAATTTTATGTGGATGGAATAAATCATATCCATGTGTAAATGCCCTAACTGCAATTGTAATTTCTTCTCCATGAAAATAAAATTCTGGATCATGTTGTACCTCAACTGCAAATTGACCTACAGTAAACGCAAAATGCGCTGAATAAAATCTAGAAGGAATAGGTTCGGTTAAATTTTGATAATTTGGAATAGTAGCAGGCAAGAAGAATATTACACCTTCTGGTGTGAATCTATCAAAATTCATCAACCACGGTGATTGTGTCCTGCCCTTTGGATCAGTTTCTGGATTATATGATGAGATATAACTAGTAAGTAATGGTTTGGCGTAACCTTTATCCTGTAAACCTTTAAGCATACCTATTAATTCAGTATCCCAGTGTCTAATAAAGCGATGGTGGCTGTCTAATTGAAATGTGTATGTTTCACCTTGATACAATTGTTGAATACTGTTTCTAGCCCAGCATGCACCGGTTGAATCTTTATAGTTTACATCTAAAATTCTAAATCTAGAATCATCCTTATATTGATCTAGTGTATCCCATGCATCTTCGTCTGAATGTTGCCAACATATACCAAATCTAAGTCTATCTGGAAATTCAGCATTATCTAAACAGTCTTTTAGTGTTTTTAATAACTCAGGATCTCGATAGCTCGCTATCTGGATAAATATAGTCTCTTCCATAAAATTGTAATATTACTTGATTATTATATTATATATCATGGCTTTGTTTTCTACTACTTTTTAATAAAATTTAGTGCAAAAAAAAGATCCACTAAGAGTAGATCTTTATTTTTTTATATAACTTATCATCTTTTGATAGATAATGCGACTGGGGCCACATATGAGCCCCTGGTTATGGCTCAGGAGTTATTTTACCATTGTGTGTAATAATGTCGCTTGCAATATATGTATCGTTAGTCTCAACATCTAGTTTATAAACATTAAATGTTCCAGTCAATTCTTCGATTGAAGTAATAGTAACCTCTGATCCACTTTGAGTAACAAATATATCACCAACCACAACTGAACTAGCTATAACAACCATCCAATTACCACTTCTTTTAATAACATGTAAGTGATCTTTAGAAGAAGTTAATCTACCATTGTTAAAACTTAATACACTATCTACAGTACTCATTTTATTATTTTGAACCGTAGTAGTTGTGTTAGATATAGTTGGATTGGCTTGAGACCATAACGTTAATACTTCAGTATTATCACTATTTGGCATGTCACCTACAACGGTAGATTTAAGTACATCTCCAATTGCAATGGTTTCAATTGCCTTTTGTGTTCCATCAGCCAAAGTAATCAATGTACCTGCTAATAAACAGCTAGGATCACCGCCACCATCACATGACGCAGCATCTAATACCCAAGTGTCCCATGTAGGTAAATAACCCCAACTGATTGCCGTATAATTTTGATCGGCATACTCTGATCCACTTAAACTGTAAACTTGGAATAGAGTTACTGGATTAATAGATCTTGCTTGTACATATGGACTAACACCATCACATGGATCAAACGTATATACTTGATATGTAGTTGTAGTCGCCGTTGGTGTAGGTGTTGCTGGCATCGGAGTTGCTGTAGGTGCTATATAAACACAATCAGAGTCATATGTACATGCACCGCCATCTGCAAAATTAACAACTTGACCGCCACTTAGTATTACTAATGCAGCTGAGTTAAAATCCCACACACCAGGTACTAGAGTAGAACATACACTATATACAACTCCTTCAACTCCTCCGTACCACATTTGCACTCCGAGCATTTCATTAAATCTAGTTGTTATTGTATTTCCTAATGAATTTCTCCATTGTAAACCATATCTAGACTGGTCAACTGTAGATTTTACCCATACATTTCTACATGTAGCAGTGCCTGCGCCGCCACCAGAACTAACACCAGTTGGTGTAGGAGTTGGTGCCACGATCACCGTAGTTGCCGTTGGCGTTGGTTGAACAGATGGGCAGTTTGTGATCGATAAAACTTGACCCTCTCCAATTTTAATAACTTTTTGTATAGTAGCCGAATCACCCACTTGATACCAATAACCATTACCGTTCCACAACGCAGTACCTGTAGAATTACTATAAATAAAGTCTCCTACTTGAAGACCTAGTACACTTCCGCGATCTGACCAAAACGATACATAAGTAAGTACATCACAACTCGAATCTGATCTAGTATTACCAGATCCGTCCGATTGTGCACTATGGTGTTGATAAAGTGAAATAGGAACTGGAGTTGAAGTTGGTACATTTTGTGAAGTATCAGAAATTAATGTAAAATCTGAAGCAGTAACAACTGCACCATTCACACTTCCAGTTCTAATTCTCACACTAATTGATTCTGTACCTTCTGTTGAGCTATCAGACCTTGTTGTTAATTGAAAAGAACCTATGCCATTATTAATAGTAAAGGATCCATTACTTATAGCATTAATAAAGTCACTTGATGTAACACTAGAACCGCTATTAAAATCCCAATACAATATTGTTCCATTAGATACGTAGTTTGTAGTAATAGTCCATGTGATAGTTTGGCCATTTTCGGTTACACTAGTCGTACTTGGTGATACACTATATGTTGGTGCAAAGTAATTAATATTTGTTATTTCACCAATATTAGCATCAAAATAAAATGAATACCAATCACTAGATCTATAATACCAACCAGAACTTGCAAGATCACATGTTGCATAATAAGTCTCATCACAAAGAGCTTGAATACCTGCAATTAAACCCGTGTTAACCCAATTTCCATTAATATCAAACGTTACTTGATCATATCTACCTGGAATAGTAGTTTCAGTTGTTAAATTATAATAATAGTTCCCCTGATAACTAGATGCCTTCGTGCTCTGTACAATCATTTGAACACCTTTATTATTTAGTGCAGGTATTAAAATATCGGTAGCGTATACTAAATCGGCCGTGGTATTGTCGTCATCGTCTCCACTTGGTGGATTGTCCGTAATTAAAATAACTACCTTGATAGCTTCTTCTCTCCAAGCTCCGGCTAAATTATTTTTAACAACTTCATACGTACCCATATCACCAGGTTCATCCGGATAACCGCCATTTCCTATAGGAAAACTAGTAGTGTTTAATAGTGCTAATTTAGCATTAAAGTCTGTAAAATCATTTACAGCACCCATTTTAGAAATAGCCGTAATCCACTGAGTTCTATTAGCGGATGTATTTACATTAACAATTTTCTGTCCGGCTGGTAAATTAACATATGTGGGTTTATCTGAATAGTCCGAGTTGCTAGTTGTTCCTAAATACTCATCGAACAACACTAAACCTACTCTTGAATTATTTAAAGATTCTGTACTAATAGTACCTAAAATATTACTAATACCTGTCTTTACACCTTCTATGGCACTTCCCATTGACAAAGTATAATCAACAACAAATACAATATCAATACCCTGAGTACATTGTGCCGGCACAGTGATAATATCACCTAAACCGAGTGTTGCGTCATCTGTAAAATAGACACCTAAATCACCCTGTGTGGTGTTGTTCATATTTGTGCTGTTATAATATAACGACACATTAGTTGATGGTGGGATACACTCATCCCTGTGAGTAAATACTGATATTGCCATGAATTATCTATCTTCTTTTTGCACTAATAAACTTTTACAATATTAAACATCCACCATTAGTAAACGTTAAAGTTACACTAAATCCGCTACCGGCAGCAGGTCCGTCAATTATAGTAATGTAAATGCTCTTGTCTTGCCATTGATCATTAGCTGGTACTGCAACTGATGTGTGTTTAGCACCACCGCCATGGGTCCAAGTCGTTATTGTTTCTTCAGCTCCGTTTGCAGCAACAGTTCTTATCGCATATGTTACATTTTCAGAATTAACTACATTTCCATATGCCGACTGAATGCCCGTTAGGTAATAAGTTCCATTAAATGATTGTGGCATATAAATAAATGATCTTTCAATACCAGCTAAACTATTAGCTTCAGCTTGAGCAACTGGATTTAAAGTCATGTGTTCGTAACAGTAACCGGCGCCATCTGCGCCCCTTGCACCTGAAGTACCAGATGTTCCGTTTGTTCCTGAAGAACCAGATGAACCATTCGTTCCTGATGTTCCGTTTGTTCCTGAAGAACCAGATGAACCATTCGTTCCTGAAGAACCAGATGAACCATCTCTACCTGAAGTTCCGTTTGTTCCTGAAGAACCAGATGAACCATTCGTTCCTGAAGAACCAGATGAACCATTTGTTCCTGAGGTTCCATTTGCACCTGAAGAACCAGATGAACCATTTGTTCCTGAGGTTCCATTTGCACCTGAAGAACCAGATGAACCATTTGTTCCTGAGGTTCCGTTTGTTCCTGATGTTCCGTTTGTACCCGAACTACCTGAACTACCATTAGTTCCGTTCGTTCCTGAAGTTCCGTTTGTTCCTGAAGAACCATGTGTACCATTAGCACCATCTTTACCTGAAGAACCTGAAGTTCCGTTTATACCTGATGTACCATTGGCACCTGATGTACCATTTGTTCCAGAAGTTCCGTTTGTACCCGAACTACCTGAACTACCATTTGTTCCAGAAGTTCCGTTTGTTCCTGAACTACCTGAACTACCATTTGTTCCTGATGTTCCATTTGCACCTGAACTACCAGATGTGCCGTTTTCACCATCTATACCATCTCTACCAGAAGTTCCTGAATTTCCTGAAGAACCTGAACTACCATTCGTTCCTGAAGTTCCGTTTGTTCCTGAAGTTCCGTTTATACCTGAACTACCAGATGTTCCGTTTATACCTGAAGTTCCATTAGCACCATCTCTACCAGAAGTTCCATTTGTTCCTGAAGAACCAGATGAACCATTCGTTCCTGAAGTTCCATTTGTTCCTGAACTGCCTGAACTACCATTAGCACCATCTATACCAGAAGTTCCGTTTGTTCCTGATGTTCCGTTTGTACCCGAACTACCTGAACTACCATTAGTACCATTTGTTCCTGATGTTCCGTTAACACCATCTTTACCAGATGTGCCGTTTTCACCATCTATACCATCAACGCCAGAGCTACCTGAACTACCAGATGATCCGTCATTTCCCCTAATACCAGAAGAACCAGAAGTTCCGTTTGTTCCTGACGTTCCAGTTTCACCGTCAGCACCTGAAGTACCATTTGTACCTGATGTTCCGGTTTCACCGTCAGCACCTGATGTACCATTTGTTCCAGAAGTTCCGTTTGTACCCGAACTACCTGATGTACCATTAGTACCATTTGTTCCTGATGTTCCGTTTGTACCCGAACTACCAGACGAACCGCTTGTTCCAGGATTACCAGTTACACCAGAAGAACCACTTGTTCCATTAGTTCCATTAGTTCCATTAGTTCCATTAGTTCCTGAAGAACCATTTGTTCCAGAAGTTCCGGATGTAACTCCAACCGACGTTATTACATATGAATAATGTGCTTGTCCTTCTGTATAAAATATTGCAGTTCTATCTTGATTAAGAATATTATCAACAAGTATTTCAACTTGCATTCTTTGTCCAATAGCCACTGTAGTAGTAGGGAATGTTATATCGGTTAGATGTAAAACCGGTGTTGTATTATTATTATCCCATTCAATATTTACAGGCTGTGATGTACCCGCAATAGCAAGTATATTCCCAGCATTATCAGTTATACTTAATCGAGCATATATTTCTAAATGATCGTTTATAGTTTCTTTTGATGCCCATAAATTAAATCTTTGAACTCCACCCGGTATTATTGTAAAATCAAATGGTTCTGATATGTATGTTTCCAATACTGTACTTGTGCTGGTTGCTGGTATTAATTGAGATACTGTTCTTTCAGCTAGACCAGTTGGTTCTACGCCCAATTGTTTTACTCCAGCAACTTCAATTACAGAATCATTAAAGAAATATGTTTTACCTGTAGCAATTCCATCAGCACCATCCATTCCGCTTGTTCCAGAGGTTCCGCTAGTACCAGGTTCACCTTGTGGACCGTCGATACCTTGTAAACCATCAATACCAGAAGTACCATCAGCTCCAGGTTCACCTTGTAAACCATCAATACCAGAAGTACCATCAGCTCCAGGTTCACCTTGTAAACCATCAATACCATCAATACCAGAAGTACCATCGACCCCTGAAGTTCCATCTATACCAGAAGTTCCATCAGCTCCAGGTTCACCTTGTAAACCATCAATACCAGAAGTACCATCGACCCCTGAAGTTCCATCAGCTCCAGGTTCACCTTGTAAACCATCAATACCAGAAGTACCATCGACCCCTGAAGTTCCATCAGCTCCAGGTTCACCTTGTAAACCATCAA
>Ga0209309_10002444_pt1 | contig 16924 bp, 15 predicted proteins | sample COGITO_mtgs_1204_2_FD_184807 | JGI IMG/M metagenome (GOLD analysis project Ga0209309, IMG submission 184807) | Pelagic marine microbial communities from North Sea - COGITO_mtgs_120412 (SPAdes) (version 2) | ecosystem: Environmental > Aquatic > Marine > Epipelagic ... | reverse complement strand
TAGAATGAAATTTTTTATACGCCAAGAAAGCCAACACTGCAAGAATGGCTAATGCAATAAATAAATACGTGAAATGAATGGTGTGACTATAAAAAGTAGCAATAACTAAGATGGCACCAATATCATCAATAACGGCAAATGCGGTTAAAAATATTTTTAAACTTAACGGAACTCTTTTACCCAATAAGTTGAGTATTCCTAAGGAAAAGGCAATATCGGTAGCCATTGGGATGCCCCAGCCGGAAGCACCTCGGTCTTGGTCATTTAATAATAAAAATATAGCTATAGGAACCAAGATACCACCCAAAGCTGCAAAAATAGGCATAGATGCTTTTCGCATGGTGGTAAGTTCGCCGTCCAGTATTTCACGTTTAATTTCGAGTCCAACATAAAAGAAAAAGATGGTCATTAACCCATCATTAACCCATAAATATAAAGGCTTTTCAATTAAAAACTTTGTATCGCTAAAACCAATGGCAAAGGATTCGTTCCAAAAAACATGGTAGGTTTCTTGCCAAGGTGAATTTGCCCAAACTAAAGCAATAACTGCAAATAACAAAAGAATAAAACTTCCCGAAGTTGAATGATTTATAAACGTTTCGACGGGATTTTTGGCTATTTTCAAATCAATGAGTGTTTTTTTGTTGCGAAGCTATAAAGTTATAAAATGTGATTGGGTTTCTGCTATGAAAGGTTATCAATCTTCTATGTGTTTTAATATATCACCCGGCTGACAATTTAAAGCATTGCAAATGGCTTCTAAGGTTGAAAACCGAACTGCTTTTGCCTTCCCAGAGCGAAGAATGGAAAGATTGGCCTCAGTAATACCAATAATTTCGGCTAATTCTTTTCCTTTCAAATCTTGGTCTGCCAGTAAAGTATCAAGGTTTATGATGATTGCCATGGCTTATATAGTTAAATCGTTTTCTTCTTTAACTAATTTTGCTTTTAAAAGTGCATTACTTTGTAGCATAAAAAATATACCTATTATAATTAGAAATAAGGGAATCATGACATTGGTGCCATAGGTGAGTTTAATGCTTCCCAAGGACAATTTGCTCAGCCAAAATATTATGTAGGTTGTTATAAGAAAAACACCGGCAAGGGTCAGCATTTTTCCACTGCGCTTTAAATTTTCAATAACCTGTGTTTTTATAAAATTATTTTTCAACACGTATTTCGCTGTTCTTCTTAAATAATATAGACCAAACAAAAGGATTACATACGATAGAAAACTGAAGGCTATGCCCACCCAATATAAAATAGGTAGTCTTGTTAATTCCTCATAGCCTGTTACAGAAACGTCAGCGATATTGATGCTAAAAATACCGAAAGGGAGTATAAATATAAAACCTATTAAGCCAGCACAATGCAAGATAAATAAGATGTCAATTAATGTTTTGAAAAGTATATTTATTTTCATGAAATTATTGTTTAACAATAACAAATATATAATAATTATTGATAAACAATAATTAAATTTATAATTTAGCCTTTAATATTTTTCTTAAAATGAAATAACTCATCGTATATTTGAAGCATGTTTCCAAAAAAACTTCAGAAAAAAATAGAGGATCGAAAAGCGTCCAATTCATTCCGAAAGTTGGAAACACAAAACAATTTAATAGATTTTTCCTCTAACGATTATTTGGGTTTTGGCACTTCGAAAGAAATTTATAAGGCTTCAAATCAACTGCTAAAGAATGCTAATCTTGAGCAAAATGGAGCAACCGGATCGCGACTGTTAACCGGAAATCATGCGTTGTATAAAACGGCTGAAGATTTTATTTCAACGTTTCATAATACGGAAGCAACCCTAATTTTTAACAGCGGGTACGATGCCAACATAGGCTTTTTTAGCAGTGTGCCACAACGCGGCGATTTAATTTTTTATGATGAATTAGCTCACGCAAGCATCCGTGATGGCATACAAATAAGCAACGCAAAAGCCTATAAGTTTAAGCATAATGATAGTGTAGACCTCAAAGCAAAATGTCAGGTTGAGCGCAGTCGAAACCTTGATAAAAATCACGAAGTTTATATTGTCACCGAATCTGTTTTCTCCATGGATGGCAATGCTCCAGATTTAGTAGCGTTGGCAAATTTTTGTACGGAAAATGGATTTCATTTAATTGTAGATGAAGCACACGCCATTGGTATGTTTGGGGACAATGGTTCGGGTTTGGTGCAGCAACTACAACTCGAAAATAGAGTGTTTGCACGTTGCGTTACCTTCGGGAAAGGATTGGGGTGCCACGGAGCTGCCGTTTTAGGAAGCCAAGAACTCATTGATTACCTACTCAATTTTGCCCGAAGCTTTATTTACACGACCGCTTTGCCGCCGCATTCTGTAGCGACTATTTTAGCGGCTTATCAGAATCTTGCAAAAACTAAAAATCAAGAGGTGCTTCAAGCTAACATACAATTCTTTCAAAAAAAATGTACTGAATTGAACATTCAACACCACTTTATAAAAAGTGAATCTGCCATACACACACTTATCATTCCGGGTAATAAGGAAGTAAAAAACGCTTCTACAACACTTAAAAAAGAAGGATTTGACGTAAAACCCATCCTTTCCCCAACGGTTCCAAAAAACAAGGAACGCTTACGTATTTGTTTACACAGTTTTAATACAGAAGTGGAAATCGAAAAATTGGTTCAGGTATTGGCTACCTTTGTGTAATGGAACCCACATTTGTAACCATAGCCGTATTCACCTATTCTGCCGAAGCAGGAATTATAAAAGGTCGGCTCGATGCAGAAGGTATTGAAACGTTTTTATTCGACAACCTCACGATTGATACCGATCCGTTAGTAAGCAATGCCATTGGCGGCGTTAAGTTGAAGGTGCGAAAAGAAAATGAGGCAGAAGCCCGTAAAATTTTAGCTACAATTAATGAGTATTCGCTTGATGATTCGGGAGAGGAGATTAACTGTCCTAATTGTGGCGCTTCGGAGATTCATTATTTTTCCAATGTTACCGATATAAAATCCTTGTTTGCGTTTCTTTTTGGATTTCTATTCGGAACCTTGCCTTTTTACACCAAATATAAATACAGTTGTGAGGTGTGTAAACATAAATTTAACCCCGCATGAAAACTACCTATTTTATAACCGGAATATCTACCGAAGTTGGCAAAACAATTGCCTCTGCAATAGTAACCGAGGCTTTACAAGCCGATTATTGGAAACCTATTCAGGCTGGCGAACTAGACAATACCGATACCCATAAAGTTGAAAAATTGGTTTCAAATAAAAAGACAACATTTCACCAAAGTGCTTTTAATTTAAAATCACCGATGAGCCCGCATGCCGCCGCAGCTATTGATAAGGTGAAAATCAATGCCAAAAAAATTAAACGCCCCACAACTAAAAATAATCTGGTAATTGAAGGTGCTGGTGGACTGTTGGTTCCGTTAAATGATTCAGAAACTATTGCAGATTTAATCGAACCAAAAGATAAAGTGATTGTGGTTTCCAGACATTATTTAGGAAGCATTAACCATACTTTACTGACTGTTGAAGGGTTAAAAAACCGAGGTTTGAATGTCTTCGGAATTATTTTCAGCGGAACCGAAAACAAAGAAACCGAACGCATCATTGCAAAAATGACGAACATTCCCATATTAGGAAGGATTGAAGAAGAGCCTTATTTTGATAAAAATGTTGTGAAGGAATATGCAGATAGTCTAAAAAAAGGATTAACGTCACCCTGAACTCGTTTCAGGGTCACATAATATCTGAAACGAAATGAAGAAAAGCTATGTATATATAATGACTAATGCATACAGAACGACTTTTTATATTGGGGTGACTTCAAATCTTAAAAGCAGGGTTTTAAAACATATTGAAGGAATTGGGTCAAAATTTACTAAGAAATATAATATTAAGGATTTAATTTATTACGAGGAATTTTTAAGTATTGAACAAGCGATTGCAAGGGAAAAACAACTAAAGAATTGGCATAAGGGATGGAAATTGAATTTAATAAAAGAAATGAACCCGACTCTTAAAACATTGAATGTGGTATAGGTTTTCAAAACTTGAGAATACTGAATTAATTATTAAAGAAAAGGTAATGAGATGCTGAAACAAGTTCAGCATGACGAATATCAGACTGAAAATAACCACGAAACAAGATTAATTTTATCATTATATAACATACTATTTTGAACCTGAAACCTGAAATTTTAAACCTCCAACAACGCGATAGCGCTCACATCTGGCACCCTTTAACCCAACACAAAACTGCTGCGCCGCCCATTGGGATTGTGCAAGCTAAAGGCGCGGTTTTGTATGACGAAAACGGAAAAGAATACATAGACGGAATTGCTTCGTGGTACACGGCTATGTATGGACATTGTAATGAGCAAATTACCTCGAAAGTGGCAGCACAGATGCTTACACTGGATCAAGTTGTTTTTACTGGTTTTACGCATGAACCTGCGGTAGAACTTTCAGAAAAACTAATGGCGATTCTACCTGCCAACCAACAAAAGCTTTTTTTTAACGATAACGGTTCCACTGCAGTCGATGCGGCCATTAAAATGGCCCTTCAATATCATTTTAATACAGGCGATAAACGAGATACGTTAATTGCTTTTGAAGATGGTTTTCACGGCGATACGTTTGGTGCGATGAGTGTTTCGAGCCTTTCAGTGTATAATGGTCCGTTTGAAGAGTTCTTTTTAAAGGTGGAACGCATTCCGGCGCCAACGAAGGAAAATATTAATGAAGTTCTTTCAAAACTGAAAACAATTCTTGCAGAAAACAGCTGTGCCGCTTTTATTTACGAACCGTTAGTACAAGGAGCCGCCGGAATGAAATTCCATGACGCCGAAGGGTTAAACACGATTTTAAAACTTTGTAAAGAGCAAAATGTACTTTGTATTGCAGACGAAGTAATGACCGGCTTTGGCAAAACAGGAAAAAACTTTGCTTCGGAATATATGGAGATCAAACCTGATATTATGTGCTTAAGCAAAGCCTTAACTGCGGGAATGATGGCAATGAGCATCACAACGTGCACGCAAGCTGTTTTTGACGCCTTTTTAAGTGATGAAATAGGGAAGGGTTTTTTCCACGCCCATACATATAGTGCTAATCCATTGGCTTGTGCTTCGGCAATAGCAGGGATTGATTTGTTGCAATCTTCAGAAATTAAAAACCATATTAATCGAGTAACTAAGTCACATGCTGGTTTCGCTGAAAAAATTCAAAAGCATCCCAAAGTAGCTTTTACTAGGCAATTGGGGGTCATTTTTGCTTTAGAATTGGCACTTGAAATGGAACGCTACGGAAATGTTCGGGAAAAATTATTTCAACATTTTATGGAACAGGGCATTTTTTTAAGGCCTTTAGGCAATACCATTTATATTTTAGCGCCTTTTATTATTACTGACGAACAATTGCAGAAAATATACGATTCTATTGAAGAAGCCCTGTCAATACTCTAAATTTGCCCTAAAATTATCCCCTTGCAACAAATAATTTCTATTACCAATATTGCTTCGGTTTCCGCTTTAGGAAATTCGTCTGAAGAAGTTTGGCAAAACTATATCATTGGAAAACCGCTTTTCAGAAAAAATAATTCTCTTGCGGAAGATGAAATTTGGGTGTCAACACTTTCCGAAACAGTTGAAAAACAATTGCAGAAATTACAAAGCAATCCAACGTTTAAGAATGTAGACCGCTCTGTTTTATTGGCAATTTTGGCGTCAAGAAGAGCTTTTTCTTTCGAAACATTTCAGCAAAAAGAAATTGGGATTAACATCGGTTCTTCCCGTGGGGCGACTGAACTATTTGAAACGTATCACAAAGAGTTTATTCAAAATAAAAAAGTTTCTGCTTACACTTCGCCCACAACTACGTTAGGGAATATTTCTTCTTGGGTAGGACAGGATTTGGGAGCTGAAGGTATTCAAATAGATCAGTCGGTTACTTGCTCCACCGCTATGCACGCGTTGTTAAACGGAATTGCTTGGTTACAGGCCGATATGGCCGATGTTTTTTTGGTTGGTGGAAGCGAAGCAGCACTAACACCTTTTACGGTGGCGCAACTTCAGGCATTGAAACTGTATTCTAAAAAGCAAGATTCGTTTGCCTGTGAATCCTTGAATTTTCAGAAAAAAAGAAATTCCATGGTGTTGGGAGAGGCAGCTTCAGTAGCTGTTTTGGAAAAAGGAATTACCGAAAATACGCTAGCAGTTATAAAAGGCTACGGGTTTGCTTCGGAAAAAATAGAACACGGGAGTTCCATTTCCAATAATGCGGAATGCTTTCAGAAGTCCATGAAAAAAGCCCTTGACAATGCCGATTTAAAAACAGTCGATGCCATCATTATGCACGCACCAGGAAGCATTAAAGGCGATATGGCCGAAAAAAATGCAATTGAAGTGGTGTTTACAGACAAAAGTCCGTTGTTAACATCAAACAAATGGATGGTTGGGCACACGTTTGCTGCTTCAGGAATGTTGAGTATTGAAATGGGGATTTATATGCTTCAACACAATAAATTTATTGAAAACCCCTTTTATAAAAATAAAGAAGTTTCAGGAAAAGAGCTGAAAACCGTATTAATCAACGCGGTAGGATTTGGTGGAAATGCTGTTAGTATAATTATTTCCAAACCTTAATCACTTGGCTAAATTTTAATTATTTTTGAAAACAAGCCATCCTGTAAGGTTTTTCAATCTAGCAGGTATGAAAATAAACAATGCGAAATATCTTTATTTATTAATAAAAAAGATTCCCACCTACGTGGGAAATATATATGAGCGACATAAAACACACTTGGACCAAAGAAGAAATACTTGAAATTTACAACAAACCGTTAATGGAGTTGATGTATGAAGCCGCAACGGTGCACAGAAAATTTCACGATCCAAACCAAGTACAAGTTTCAACTTTACTGTCTATAAAAACAGGGGGATGCCCAGAAGATTGTGGTTATTGCCCGCAGGCAGCTCGATATCATACCGATATTGAAGGAAATGATTTAATGACGGTACCGCACGTAAAAGCACAGGCTTTGCGAGCAAAAGCGTCGGGTAGTTCACGAGTTTGTATGGGTGCTGCTTGGCGAAATGTAAAAGACGGCGAAGAGTTTGATCAAGTGCTTGAAATGGTGCGTACTATTAATAAGCTAGACATGGAAGTGTGTTGTACACTTGGGATGATAACTGAAAACCAAGCGCAACGCCTTGCTGAAGCTGGTTTGTATGCGTATAACCACAATTTAGATACTTCAGAAGATTATTATAAAGATGTAATTTCCACACGGGCATATAAAGATAGATTAGATACCATTGGAAATGTTAGAAAAACCAATGTTACTGTTTGTAGCGGCGGAATTATAGGAATGGGCGAAAAGCTAGAAGATCGCGCCGGAATGCTGGTTGCCTTAGCTTCTTTAAGTCCGCAGCCGGAATCTGTCCCTATTAATGCGCTAGTTCCCGTAGAAGGAACGCCTATGGAAGAAATAGAACGAATTTCTATTTGGGAAATGTTAAGAATGGTTGCCACTACGCGTATTGTCATGCCACAAACGCAAGTGCGTCTTTCAGCAGGAAGAACTGAAATGAGCCATGAAGGGCAAGCAATGTGTTTCTTTGCCGGAGCGAATTCTATTTTTGCGGGAGATAAGTTGTTGACTACTCCAAATCCTGATGTGAATGAGGATATGAAGCTTTTCAAGTTGTTAGGGTTGAAACCTCAAAAAGCCTTTGCAAAAAAAGAACAACCAGAATCTATAGACGAAGCAGAGTCTAAATTTAAACCTTTAGGTGAAAAACCACGTTGGACCCGTCCTGGACACAAAATTGAGCGTAACGAAGAGGCTAAAGGAAAAAAAGCCGCAGCAAAGTAAATTTTTCTTTAAGAAAACCTTTCGGCTAAGTTTTGTAGTTTTGTAGCTTTCAGACTATATATGCAATTACAAGAAATAGATAGAGTCGAAACCATTACAAAGAAAGACTTTATTCAAAAATATTTTAAACCTCAAAAGCCGGTCGTAATTGAACGGTTTATTGAAGATTGGCCTGCTTACAAAAAGTGGGATCTAGATTACATGGCTAAAGTAGCGGGTGATAAAGAAGTTCCGCTTTATGACGATAGACCCGTAAGCCACGAAGATGGCTTTAATGAGCCACATGCTACGATGAAAATGAGCGAATACGTAGAGTTGCTCAAAAAGAAACCTACCAAATACCGAATCTTTCTTTGGAATGTTTTAAAAGAAGTACCCGAACTACAAAAAGACTATCACTACCCAGATTTTGGTGTTAAATTAATGAAAGGGCTTCCTATGTTGTTTTTTGGGGGAGAAGACAGCTACACGTTTATGCATTACGATATTGATTTAGCTAATATTTTCCATTTTCACTTCCAAGGAAAGAAAGAAGTGATTTTGTTTGACCAAAAGCAGAATGATTATCTATATAAAATACCACATTCCCTTATAACACGGGAGGATATCAACTTTGCAGATCCTGATTTTGAAAAATGGCCCGCATTAAAAAAAGCGAAAGGCTTTAAAGCACATTTAGAACACGGGAATGTATTGTATATGCCCGAAGGTTATTGGCACTATATGCGGTACATTACGCCCGGTTTCTCCATGAGTTTGAGAGCCATTGCACGTAACCCTAAAAATTTAGGAAAAGCCATTTATAATATTGTTATTATGCGTCATTTTGATACGCTAATGCGCAAGTTGAAAGGACAAGAATGGATCGATGAAAAAAATGAAAAAGCGATTACCAAAACCCATAAAAGACTTGGAATAGACGGATAATCAAGCTATTTTAAAAATAAAAAGAGGCTTCTACAAAATTATGTAGAAGCCTCTTTTTATTTCTGAAGAATACTTTATTATGCTTTTTTGTAGCTTATATAATATTCTTCCATTAGGTTCATTAAAGCGGTAATCAAATCTTTCGTTTCTAATAATAGACTGAAATATAATGCCGTATTTTTTGGACTCGATTCTTCGGTTCTAGTACGGGCTATTTGCTTTTCAATTTTTTCTGAAACAAATTCAAAAAGCTCTTGTTTTTTATCTAATATATCTTCAATTTTTTCAATTTCACGGTTTTTGAAAATATGTTCAATATCAACAAAAAGGTCTTGAAGGGATTGGTCGATTTCCTGAAGATCTTTAATCTGATTGAAACGTAGCGCTTTATGGTTGTTGTTAATGTGCTTATAACTCGCTTTTGATATAAACTCTAACGATTGGGCTACATCTTGTAAATATCCAAGGATGATGATATAGAAGTTACTTCCGCGAACACTTTTTTCATCTAGATCTTTAATGAAATAGAAAATATTGTCACGCAATTCATCAATTTCATCGTTCAGTTTTTTAACTCCTTTTTTACTCTTTTTAAGTTTTGAAGTATCCTGTTTGGCTAACCCGCGAAGCATATCGGAATAAATTTTATTGCTTCGGTGTACTACTTTTGCAATATTATCTGCGCTTTCCTGAATAATACCTTGTACGGTGTTACTTTCAGTCTTTTTAAGACCGGTTTCGTCCATTATGGCATTGCTTTTCTTTTTATAGGAAAGGTAATTTCGAACTAATAAAATAACAGCTAACATCAGTAAGATAGCAATAGCGACTCCTTTTCCTAAGAAAATAAGATATGCTAATGTTCCTGCGGCAACAAAGGCACTAAAGGCTGTAAAAAACCAACCACCAATTACATTTAACACTCCAGCAACTCGGTACACGGCACTTTCACGTCCCCAAGCTCGGTCTGCCAGCGATGTACCCATGGCAACCATAAAGGTTACATATGTGGTAGATAAAGGCAGTTTCATAGTCGTGGCGATTGATATCAATACCCCAGCAACAACTAGGTTAATAGAAGCACGAATCATATCGAAAGCTGGTAACTCGTAGGTTCTGTGTTTTGGTAATTCTACCACGGGTTTTTCAAACCGTGCGTCTAACTTTTTAGTTGTAGCTTTTGGGAGTATATAGTCTATTCCTTGTGCTATTCTCGAAGTACCTTTTACCACTATTCTGGATAGCATATTAGGTTGAAATTTTTCATGACCTTCTCCTTGTCTTGAGAGCCCTATTTCAGTTTCGGCAACACTCCGTGCTTTTTTTGAAAACCAAAGGGTTAAAACCATAATACCTCCAGCAATGAAAAGCAGAAAAGGTTCAGCTGGCACTTTTTCGGCTAAAACATTCATAGAAAATGTAGAAGCGGCTTCTCCAGATGCTAACCAAGCTTCATAGGAATGAAAAGCTGCCATGGGAACACCTATAAAGTTTACAAGGTCATTTCCTGAAAAGGCAAGGGCAAGCCCAAACGTACCTATGGCAATCACTACAACCAAAATACTTTTCTTGAAAATTTTCATAAAAAAGTAAGAGAAAAGGGTCCAGAAAACAAAACTTCCTCCAACAAAGTAGTGTTCGTTTCCGTCCATAACTTGTTTAAAATCTCCGTAATAAGGGGTTCCTTTCAGGCCTTTCATAAAGATGAAATACCCGATTGCGGTTAATGCAACGCCGCCAAATAAAGCACCAAAATTTTTAATTCTCTTTTCATAATGGAACGTGAAGACTAAACGGGAGAGCCATTGAACCACCGCGCCGACCGTAAAGGCGATGACGACAGACATCAAGATTCCTACAATGATTTCGGTGGCTTTTGCTGTGTTTATGTATTTTCCAAGGTCTACCCATGTTTCGTTCTCATTAGCACCAATTTTAATCAATGCCATCACCACAGCAGCTCCTAATAATTCAAACACGATGGAAACAGTTGTAGATGTTGGTAAGCCAAGCGTGTTGAAAAAGTCGAGTAAGAGTATATCGGTAATCATAACCGCCATAAAAACGATCATGATTTCTTCAAAATAAAACTGGCCAGGGACAAAAATTCCTTTTCGGGCCACTTCCATCATGCCGCTAGAGAATACAGCACCAATAAAAATACCGATACTAGCAATAATCATGATAGATTTAAAGGATATGGCTTTAGAACCGATGGCCGAGTTAAGAAAATTAACGGCATCGTTACTAACTCCTACAACAAGATCGGCTACGGCAAGTACTGCCAATGCAACGATCATTAATAAGTATATGTTTTCCATTTTCTTTAATTAAAGTGGTGCAAATGTCTAAATTTAATTGTCTTTTATTGTTACTAAATTGTTATCTATTAAAACATTAAAAATGAAGGTCAAACCCCATGCGAAAAGCAATTGGCCCTTTTTTATTTTCAATAGTTGAATAGCTAATATCACTTTGAACTTTTAATTTATGACCTACAATGTATTTTGAAACACCTAGTGTGTATTGATTTTGGTCTTGCTTTCCAGTTATTTCATCAAAACCTACTGTTGTAAAGCGTCCAGCAATTTCATAATTATTTTTGAAAAGGTAACCAGCTTGAAAATTTAGCGCATTTCCTATTAAAACAACATCATTGGTAAGGTTTCCTTCTTCGTCTAAAGCAGGGGAACCATCAGCTTCTTTAGCGACAGGAGCATCGGCATCTCTGTTGGCAAATTCTCCCATAAAAGAGAATCCTTTATATTTAAACATGGCATCTAAGAAAAAAGTTGAAATATCTGTCTCATAAAAACCTGTACTCGTTTGCATATAATCACCTAAATTGCTTTTGGTTTTAACGGCATTGTTGTTATAGTTATAGGTGGCACCTATCATTAATTTAGGTTCTGGCTGCCGTACTAAATCACCTTCTATATATTCTGTTCCTCCTTTGAAAGAGCCTAACGGTAATAACTCTATTCTCCCAGTATATTGGTGGCCACCTAAATTTCCTGAAGTAATATTTCGACCTTCCCCTTGAGAAAAAGCAAATTTTTCCCGTAGTATTATTTTTTCAGAAAAAGTAGTGCGGTGTCGAAGTTGAACGCCTAAATCACGATCAATGTTGAAATTACTATTTAATAAAGAACGGTCAATTAATTGAAGGTTTGCCGATGAAACCACCCGTTCCAGATTCCCCGGGAGTTTAGTCTGTCCGGCCCATAATTCGAAATTTTCGTAAAAATTCCACATTACTACAGCATCTAAGATGTAGCGTGGCGCATTGCTTGTAAATTGGTTTCCTCCAGAAATATCACGGTTAGAAAGACCAATTTCCAACTTATATTTCAGCTTAGGCGAATAAGCGAAACCACTAAACTTTAATCGAGCTCTTCTAATTAAAAAGTTTTGTTCTGGCTTTGTGTAGTTTTCACCAGTATAATCCCACGTCGAAAGTGCTCTAAATTGTATTCGAGGAGCAAATTTAACACTCCATGAACTATCTTTTGCAACCACATTAATAAGTCCTTTACCAAATGATGTGTTGGTGGTGTCTTGTGCATTTGCCTTAAAGATAAAAGCAAACAATGCTACAGATAGTATATAGCGTAACCTCATGTATAATCGTTTTAAGTTTTTGTCGCTGCAAAGAACTTGTTTATATGTTAAGTTAATGTTTCCTGAATATTAACTTTATTTAATACTATTTTTAGTTGTTAACATACAGCACAAAAAAAGCTGCCTGATCAGGGCAGCTCTTACACTTAAAAATCCAGTCGACAAAAACTTAAACGATTTTCATAAGGTGTAAATATGTCTATAGACCTTACAAATTAATGACTTTACTATAGTTTAGGCATCATGGTAAGATTACTAAATTATTAATTCACAACTAGTTTCAATGTTAAGTCTTTAGGTTTAAGTTGTTAATTATCAGTATTTTATATTTTCAATGTAAAATTAACGTTAACTAAACGTTTCATTAATATTAATTAAGTTGTATATTTGAGATGTAGAACCTTAAAAATGAATGATATGAAAAATATAATCACTCTTTTAGCTTTAGTCGCGATAGTAGGAATAAGTAACGCGCAAGAGAATAATAGAAACGAATATGTGCTTGATGGAGCCGACAGTAACGTAATAGAAGCGACACTCTATCACGATAATGGAACCATAGCGCAAACTGGTTTTTACACGCTAGACAATAAACTACAAGGAGAGTGGATAAGCTATGACACCAAAGGCAATAAAACGGCGATTGCAAAATACGATAACGGTAAAAAAGTAGGTTCTTGGATGTTTTTCCAAGGGGAAACAATAAAAGAAGTTACCTACTCTAACGCTAGAATAGCAAAAGTGAATACTTGGAAAGTAACAGAATCTCGTGTAGTTTCCAATTAATTACTGCTAAAATTAACATATAAATAAAGAAGCTGTATTCGAGAGAATACAGCTTCTTTTGCTAACAATAAATTACAAAAAATGAATTAGTGTTATTTTTGTTTATAATCTTGCATTAATCCAAGTCCAACTTGAAATGTCTACAGCAGTACCGTTAAAAACAGCATCTGTTGGAGAAGTTAATGGTACTCCATCTACAATCACATTGCTAACTGGACCACCATCTTTCATGTCAACATTAGTAGTATAACCTGTAAGTAATACATTGTTTAGTGTAGCACCAGATTCTTTTTTAAACTGAAGTGCGATACCAGGGTTAGATGAAATTGCTGTGAAGTTTTCAATAGTTGGATTCATATTGTCTCCATCAGCTTCGATAGCCGTTGAGAACCCTTCTATTTCGTGAAGAACATATGTGTTCGTTAATACACCATTCCAACCTTCAGTCCAATCAATTGAGTCATCTTCATTATTTTCTAAGTAAACGTTAGTTGCTCCTACGGTTCCTCCAAAGAACTCAAAACCGTCATCAGCTCCATTTATTACAGCAACGTTATTTATTGTAGTTTCTGAACCAACAGCATATAAAGAAACTCCGTTGTATTGAGATTCTGAATTTATTTGAGCTCCAGTACCTAAAATTACTAAGTAGTCAATATTACCAGAATTATCTGTTGCGTTTGTACCTCCGTAAATAAAGCCACCTACTTCAGCAGTAGCATCAACACCAGCCGTTGTTGGGGCATCTCCACAAATGGTTAATCCACCCCAATCTCCTGGGTTTGCATTTTGAGAAGACATTACTACGGGGTTTTCAGCTGTACCATTAATTTGAATAGAACCTCCTTTTAAAACAGCTAAGTAAATTTCAGTACCTGCGTCACGAGCTGTGATTTTAGTTCCAGCCGGTATAATTAATTCAGCACCATCTTGCACACGTACAGCACCGTCCAGTAAATATCTTTCATTTGCATCTAAAGTCACAGAGCCTGTAATATCTCCTTCTAATATTGTGTAGGCAGTACCTGTTTGGTTAGAGTTTACCCAATTAAAAAGGCTTAGGTCTACAGTGGGAGCAGCAATGTAAGATAGGTCTGGATTAGCAATATCTCCATTGATAATCACATTTGCTAATGGTCCGTTGTCTTTCATATCAACAGATACTTCATATCCTGTTAAGGATAAACCTGTAATAGTAGCGCCCGATTCTTTTTTAAACTGAAGCGCAGTTCCTCCTGTTGAAGAAACAGCCGTAAAGTTTATAAGTTTTGGGTTTCCATTGTCACCATCGGCTTCAAGAGCAGTAGAAAAACCTTCTATTGTATGAAGTACATAGGTGTTCGTAACGGTGCCGTTCCAACCTTCAGTCCAGTCTACGGCATCGTCTTCGTTGTTTTCTAGGTATAAGTTGGTTACTGAAACTGTTCCGCCAAAAAACTCAACACCGTCGTCAGCTCCATTAAGTAGGGCTACGTTTTTAATAGTAGTACCAGAACCAACTGAATATAATGTCAATCCATTGTATTGTGACTCAGAGTTGATTTGAGCTCCGGCTCCTTCAATAATTAAGTAGTTTATACTTCCCGAACTATCGCTATCATTAGTACCTCCATAGACGAGTTGACTAACTTCAGCAGTAGCATCTACGCCTGCTGTTGTTGTGGCTTCTCCTAAAAGAACAAGTCCTCCCCAGTCTCCCGGGTTTCCATCTTCAGATTTCATTATCACTGGAAGTGAAGCACTACCATTAATATTTATTTGAGCTCCTTGTTCTACAGCAATAAAATTGTTAGTTCCTCTTTTAGAAACTATTACTGTACCAGCCGGAATCGTTAATTTGTTTCCCGATTTTACGGTAAATGTTCCATCAAGACTGTATTCTTGAGATGAATCTAAAACTTTATCTGATTCTAAATCACCAGTAAGTGTAAAATCACCTTGTTGTGGATTGTCATCAGGTGATGTAAAAGTGTCATCACTGCTACAACTTGTTGCGATTAGCAAACTTAATACGGCAAAATAACTAGCCATTAATTTCATTTTTTTCATCTTAGTTTTAATTAAATTAGACATTAGTTGTTAAAAAGTATATTTTAAGTTTAGGCCCATTTGTAAGCCACGCGTATAAGAAAGAACTGTTTTTTCAGATTCAATTCCCGTAGTACTCGGACGCACTAATTGGGTTCTTTTTATTTCTGGGTTTAGTAAATTTTTTCCTGAAAGGCCTACTCTCCAATGTTCGCCAAACTCCTTGTTTACAATTAAATCAAGGGTTACAAAGCCATTTTCTACGATAGCATCATTATAATTTATATCGCTTGAGGTTTGAATTTCCGGAGCTCCTAACGCATAAATTCTATCGGATGCATAGTTTCCAGTAAGTGTTGCTTCAAATGGATTTTCAGTATTGGTGTCAAAGTTTAAAGATCCGTTTACAATCCAATCTGAAGCTCCTTGTAAGTCTGTTTCTGTAAGACCTTTGTATCGAAAGGTTCTTATAAATGTTCCATTTTTATCATAGACTTCTTTTAAGTCTTGCTTATGCCACATTCTTGATGCATTTACGTTTAGTTTTAAATTTGGATTGTCGTCCCCGTCTATTAATAGAACACGTCCCTCAACTTCTACTCCATACACTTCAGCTTCCTTTCCAGAGTTAAAGTAGGAGAAAACTCCTGCTGAACCTCTATCCTGTACTTTGTTAATGGGGTCTTCAATTTTTTTATAGAATCCAGTAACAGAGATTAGTTCATCTCTTGAAGGGAAAAACTCCCATTTTAAATCGTAGTTATAATTTGTAGAAGCTTCAATATCTGGATTCCCTCGAGTTACTTGGCCAACAGGCGATACATACTCAAAAGGAGCAATTTCCTTAAACTCAGGTAACGTAGTGGTGTAACTATTTGCAAAACGAATGCTTTGTTTTTCGTTAATCGCATATTTTAAGTTGAATGATGGGTACAAGCGACGGTAATCTTTACTTGTCGAACCGGTTCGTCCTGGAAAGTTATTGACATCAAAGTTTACATCAATATCGTCTTTCTGAAACCGTAAGCCTCCTTGAATGGTAAATTTGCCGGTCGTTCCAACAAAATCAAAATATCCTGCGACAGATTGAAGGGTCCCTTTGTATAAATCAGGGCGAAGCTCATTCGTTTTTAACAGGCCATTGTTGAAATTTTTTTCTGTAAAAATTTCTGAAATTTGATCGATTGATTCTGGGTTAATAGCATTGGTAAAAGCCTCTTCAACGCCAAAGAACTGTGATCCAAAATCTCGTGTTTTCTTTCTGAAATTTCCACCAACATTTATATGAAATAGATTACTTTCTTCATCGACAACCTTAAAAGTATCATTAAGGCGACCATTGTATTCTATATCTTCAATTTTCTGAATACTCTTTCGTTGCTGAAAGCCTCCAGTTCGACCTAACTGAACTAAATTGTCATTAAAATTCACTTCATTTCTAATGCGGTTGGGTTCATCGGCACTTAAAAAATTATATCCGGCACCCCAAGTAAGAGTGTTGTTCTCGGTTACATCATGATCTCCTGTTAATTGCGTAACAGAAAGCAATGTCTTTTTAAGATTTTGATCTCTTATAAATTGGAATAACCCTTCTGAAGGATCCGTTTCTTCAAATATAGTAGCTGTACCGCTTCTGCCGCCTTCAAATACTTCGTCTTGAATTTTATTGATTAATAAGGTGTTGAATTTTAT
>Ga0209309_10002442_pt1 | contig 16931 bp, 9 predicted proteins | sample COGITO_mtgs_1204_2_FD_184807 | JGI IMG/M metagenome (GOLD analysis project Ga0209309, IMG submission 184807) | Pelagic marine microbial communities from North Sea - COGITO_mtgs_120412 (SPAdes) (version 2) | ecosystem: Environmental > Aquatic > Marine > Epipelagic ... | reverse complement strand
TCCTCCTCCTCCTCCTCCTCCTCCTCGTTGCGGCAAGTACCAAACCTTGCGTCTCGGCGCGAGTAACTCGTACGTCGTTCGCGCGGAGAGGATCAGATACCAATGCGTGAAGAACAACGCGCCGACAAAGACGGTGAGGATGAAGAACACGAGCGTCGCGAAGCAGCTCCATCCGTTGTTGGCGACGAGTTCTGCCATACTCGAAGGTTTCCGATGGCTTCTACTACTACTACTGCTACTACTACTACTACTACTACTACTACTACTGCTATAATACTCGAACGTTCGCGTACACGCCAACAATCCCCACGCGACGACGATAAACTGCGTCGTCAAAAACACCAAAAACTTCCCGTGATTCTTCTCCCCGACGCAGTTGCTAATCCAGTGACAGTGATGATCGAACTTGCGCACGCACCGGTTGCACGCGAAGCAATGTTTCGCTCGGATCGGTTGGAACACCGGCGGTTGGCAGTGCACGCATTCTCGGTTGACGGTCGTCGTATCGTTGCCACCACCGTTTTCTTCATCCTCCGCGTCTTCTGCCTCGTCTCTTTCTGGCGAGAAAAGCCGAATTGAATTGTCCTCCTCCTTCGCCTTCTCCTTCTCGCTCAAAGCTCTTGTGCTGCTTGTGCTGCTCCTCGCAAACATCTTCATCAACGACGACGAAGACAAAGAAGACGAAGGAAACGCCCCCATAATCGGCTGCATCACGAACCCTGGCGAACTAAACGACACCACAAAATACGCCAACGCGGTCAATACGATCGCGGATAAGAAGAGCGTTTGTTCTTTCGCGCTCGGGAACGGCACATTTGCGTTCGTTTTATTCCCGAAAGAAAGAAGGAAGTGGAGTAAAAATAAATGCAACAAAGACCAGATGACTCTCGCTTTGGTGATGAGCGCACCGCGTTGATGCTGATGTTCGTGCGAGTGAGAGTTTGGATGAGGGTGTTTTTTGGTGGTAAACAGCCACTCGGGACCTTCCGAGCACGCGAAGAAAAAATCCCGGAGGATGGACATGGGAGGTTTCAGAGTGAGGGAAATTCCATCTCAATATTCATTAAATACGCGAGGTACCACAGCATCGATACTATTACATAAACTATTATTACGCGACTTTTCTGAGCGGCGTTCGAGTCCAAGTCGGTCCACCTCGCGTGACGCTGGGCGTCATTAAAGTCTGACCGTTCGTCGGCGTCTTGATCCAAGCGTCGATCGAAGGCGAGGCGGCTTCCTCCGTGATGGAAAATTTTCCTCCTAAACCGGTATTCATGGTGGACATTTTGTTGTTGGTGGTGATTTCAACCAACTTCTTCTCCGCGAGTTCCGCGCGACGCATCGTCAGTTCTTGCACTTCGACCATTTTCCACGCGTGTTCTTTGGCTTTTTCGAGTTCAGAGGACATGGCGCGTAACTCGCGTTCGCAAATGTTTAGCCGTTGTTCGCTGAGTTCTCTCAGACGGAAAGCTTCGCGCTCTTTCGCCTTTAACGCGTCCAGGATGCTTTCGGCGGCAGAGACGCGTTTTGAGGCGTCGAGCGCGGAATCTCTGTGCCTTTTGCAGACGGTTTCGATGGAGGCGTTCCGTTCGTTGACTTCATTCAAGAGAGCGGAAAGACGTTCGCACTCTTTTCGCGCGGACGATTGGTCCGATTCTTTGGTCGCATTTTCAGCTTCTAACCGCGCGATGGTCGCTTTCGTTATCTTCAGTTCATCGAGTAGCTTTACGTTTTTTAATTGCTCGTCCACGAGCTTGGCGTTTATTGCTTTTACGTTTCGTTCGAGCTGTTCGCGATGGTTTTCTGCTCGCGTCGCGCGTTCGCGCCACGAGTGGGCAATTTCTTGACCAAACGCTTTTACGTGACGGAATGCGTCTCGCAACTCGTCGTCGTTGTTCCTTCTATTATTGTTGTTGTTGATATTAGTATTGGGAGGCGACGAAGTCGAACGTTGCGCGGTACTACTCGACATCGGCGTGTCCGGGAACGCAATCGGACGCATCATCGACGACGCAGGCGCGCCTCCCCTATTCGCGCTCGCGTGGAACGAATCGTCCCACGGCGGTCGCTCACCAGTAGTAGTAGTAGTAGTAGTAGTAGTAGTAGCATACGCATTGTCGTGTGATGATGGCGTTGATGATGTCGTCGCTAATGTTAACGATGGCGTCGACGTGGTATTTGCCGCCGCCGGACTACTCCCGTTACTAAAACCACCATTTTTCCGCGTCTGCCTCCTCCCTCTCAACTCCCCTTCCAAGCGCGCGCACTTCTTCTTCGTCTCTCTCAACGCGTGTTCCACGTCCTCTTGCGTCTTCCGTCTCTCCAACAAAGCCTCTTTCAACCTTCCAACGTCTTCTTCTAAACCCGTGACTTTCTCCTCCTTCTCCTTCGTTTCCGTCTCTTTCGAATCCAGTCGCCCGCGCAGCCTCTCCGCCTCCGCTTTCGCCTCGCCCTCGCTCGCTTTCGCCCGTCTCATCTCGCCTTCACATTCAACTCTCTCGAGTTCCATCGACGCCATCGCTCTTTGCGTCTCTTCCGCGTTCGTTTCGAATTTTTGTTTCAGTTCATCCACTTTTGTGCGCACGGTACGCGTTTCGGATTCCTTTTCCGCGCGCCAGGTATTTTCCTGATTTCGAGCCGTTTCCAACGCGTCTTTGAGCCGTTCGAGTTGCTCTTTTTTCGATTCCAATTCTTTCGCCAAAAGTTCTTTCTCCGTCGTCTCTCTTTTCACGTCTCGTTCGCTTTCCTGGAGTTTTCGTTGAAGTTGCTCGAACGCGTTCGCGTGCGTTTGGAGTACCGCGACGGTCGCGCGATATTTCAGTTCTAACGACGACGACGACGACGTCTTCTTTTGTCCGTTGTTCTTCGTCGTTTCCTCCTTTTCCTCCTCGTTCGGGGTGTTGTTCGAATGCGTATTCGTCACTTCTCGCAAAAACGACTTCTTCTTCTTCGAAGACGACGGCGAGAAGTGCAACCCCAAATCATCTCGTCGTGCGAATCTCCTCCTTGAATTCGTCGTCGTCGTCATCCTTTTCCTCCTCCGCAACGCGACACCCGCAAACGACGAGACCAATTTTTGACGGAAATTTGAAAATTTGAGAGGAAAAGGACACGGTCTTCTATTAGGGTTGGACACCCTAAGCAATAGAAGCGGAACACGCAAGACCAAACTCTTTTCCCGCACATCATCAGAAAGCATTAGAGAGAAACGCATATATGCTTTCGGCTGAATTCCACGGTTTATGCCACGAAACGTCGTCGGACCACCCGGGTCCTCGATGCGGGCACACGTTAACCGCGTTACAGTGGGACGGCGTGCACAGATTGGTCGCGTTTGGAGGCGCGACGGCGTTGGAAAATGCACATTCAAATGCGACGACGACAACGGACAAAAACGCGAACGCGAATGCGAATACGAACAGCAGCAGTTCTTCGGGGGTACGTTTAGCCGGAGCGACGAACGACGTGCACGTGTTCGACGTGAAGTCTGGGACGTGGCAAAAATTGCGCCCGAGCGGGGATCCTCCGAGTCCGAGAGCCGCGCACGCGTCCGCCAACGTCGGGGGCATGTTGGTCGTCCACGGAGGCATAGGTCCGAGCGGGTTGAGCGGACCGGATTTACACGTCCTCGATTTGGCAAATTATCACGCCGCGAATAACAACAAGAAGAACGAGAACGAGAACGCGACAAATAGTTCCTCGTCGAAACCTGCGAAAGAGCTGAAGTGGCAGCGCGTGGTTGTGTCCGGGGAAGGACCGGTGCCGAGGTACGCGCACTCGCTGGCGTTTGTCGCCGGACGATATTTGGTGTGCTGTTGCGGCAACGACGGGTCGAAGTGTTTGGACGACGGGTGGGTTTTGGATACCGCGGCGAAACCGTACGCGTGGAAACGTTTAGAGGCGACTGGTGATGTGCCGAGTCCGAGGATGTACGCGAGCGCGTGCGCCAGGAGCGATGGTTTGTTGCTGCTCACGGGAGGGAGGAACGCGAAAGGCGAAGCGGTGGCGGACGCGAGGGGATTGGCGAGACACAGAGACGGGACGTGGGAGTGGGCAGCCGCGCCTGGGCAAGCACCTTGCGCGAGGTATCAACACGCGAGCGCGTTCGTAGAGGCGAGGTTACACGTGATTGGCGGGACGAATGGGGGTGGGACAACCGTGCCCGAGGATTGCGCGGTGGCGGCGTTGGATACGAGCGCGAGCGGAAGAGCCGGGTGGCGGAAGATTACGAACGGTGGTGGGGAAGAATTCGACGCTTTGAAAGATGCGAAGAGATGCAGACACGCGACGGCCGCGGTTGGTCCGCTATTAATTACCTACGGTGGGTTGCGTGGCGGCGAATTGTTAGGCGACGTCATCATCGCGGAGGAACCGCCGGAGCTTTCTGGAAAGAGCCGAGAAAGCGACGCGGACTCCATCGGTGGCATTAGCAGTCCAGGTAGCCCGGGAAGTTCGAATGGTAGCGGTACGAGTACTCGAGCGAGAGAGTTACGATTACACATCGACCACAGAAGTCCGAGTTGGGCGAGATGGCTCGCGGATGTTAAATTGAGCCGAGAAGTTGCCGGTCCGAATGCGAGCCCGTTCGCGGGGCTGAACAACAATCAACCGTCTCACCACATGATGAACGGTTCGGACGAAGAAGACGAGGAAGAATACATGCGAAATAGAGGTGGCGTCTTGCGCGTCGGTGGTCGAACGTTATCGAGCGAAGATTTGAGAGATTTGGCCGCGAAAGAGAACGCGAAAGATGTCGTCACCGCGTTTGGGTCTCCCGCGGAAGTCGCCGGAGGGTTTCGAAACCGAGTGAGTCGTGAGAGCGACAACGACGGCAACACGGACTCGCCGGGTTCCCCGGATCAAGTGATGAACGAAACCGCGCAGCTTCGATTAGCGACGAATGCAACCGCGGAAGCCGCAGCGGCTATGGAATTAGTTTCTCAAAGACGATTACAATCTCTCGCGGCGGATAGTTCGGACCAAGACTCGCCGACGGATTCGCGAGACTCCAAAGGAAGTCTTCGAACGCCGCAAAATAGACGCATGACGCCAGGATCGAATCCGCGATTGAGAGACTCGAGCGTTCGCTTGCACCACCGCGCGGTGGTAGTTGCAGCCATGGGGGATAGCGGTGGACCTTTTTCCAGTTCAGGTAACGGAGGATCGGGAGGATACAACAGTAGCTTTGGTAATAACAACGACGCGAGTGGCGGGATGGACTCTGCCGGCGGATCCAATTCCAAGCGATTGGGGAGCTTAGTAAGACAATTAAGCATAGACCAGTTTGAAAACGAAGCGAGACGGATAGGCACACCAGAGTTTGGCAACGGCGGCGGCACGAACTCGCCGGGCTACGCCAACGGCGGCACGCCGCAACGGTTCGCCCGGGAACAACGAGCCTCGAACTTAGGCCACGTGCCGGCGCACAAAACCGTCTTGTCTGCGTTGTTAAACCCAACCTCGTGGGAAGCGCCACCGAACAGGGCATTTTTCATGAACGCGGCGCAAATTGACGAGCTTTGCGACGCCGCCGAAGCGGTTTTCAAAAGCGAAAACACGGTGTTGCGCATCAACGCGCCGGTGAAAATTTTTGGAGATTTGCACGGTCAATTTTACGATCTCATGCGTTTATTTGCCGAATACGGAAGTCCGTCCACGGCGGGCGATATCGCTTACATCGATTACTTGTTCCTTGGCGATTACGTCGATCGAGGGGCGCACTCGTTAGAAACCATCGCGTTGTTGTTGGCGTTGAAAATCGAACACCCAGAAAACGTGCACTTGCTGAGAGGGAACCACGAAGAGGCGGATATCAACGCGTTGTTTGGTTTCCGCATCGAGTGCGTGGAACGGCTCGGTGAGCGCGTCGGCGAACACGCTTGGCGCAGATTCAACGCACTTTTCGAATGGCTCCCGTTAGCGGCGGTCATCGAAGACAAGGTGTGTTGCATGCACGGCGGCATCGGTCGTTCGATTGAAACCATCGAACAAATCGACCAGCTCGAACGCCCGTGTTCTATGGAATCCGGAGGATTAGAACTCATGGATTTGCTCTGGTCGGATCCGACTGAAAACGATTCCGTGGAAGGCTTGCGACCGAACGCGAGAGGTCCCGGCTTAGTGACGTTCGGCCCGGACCGCGTCAAACAGTTTTGCGAAAATAACGGTTTACAAATGATTGTTCGAGCGCACGAGTGCGTCATGGACGGCTTTGAACGCTTCGCGCAAGGCCAACTGTTGACGTTATTTTCCGCGACGAACTACTGCGGGACGGCAAATAACGCGGGTGCAATTTTAGTTTTAGGACGCGATTTAACGCTCTACCCGAAACTCATCCACCCGTTACCGCCGGAAGCGATGGATTCGGCTTCGCCCGGAGAATTCGACCACGCGTTGTGGATGCAAGAAATCAACCGCGAACGTCCGCCGACGCCGCCGAGGAAAAATAGCTTTTTTGGTAACTGATGAGAGATGTTGTTGCGATACATAACATTTTCTCTCATAAGCTTATTCTACTATACAACTACTGCTTTGCTACTACTAAACTCTACTACTAAACTCAAAAGTCTCTTTTTTACCGCCGCCTGGGCGCGGCAAACGGCGCCGCGTATTCTTCCTCTTCCCCGTACAGCGTCTTCGCCATCTCCCTGTATTCCAATTGCACTCGCTCTTGAATCTCTCTCTCCGTGTACGGCACGAAATCTATTCGTAACGTCTCCACGTGTTTATGTCCTAAATCCTCGAGACACGCCAAGGTCCCCATGCCGTCTGTTCCGTTCATGGTAAACACCATCACGTTCGCGCTTTCTCTCGTTTTGCAAGAGACAAGACTCTCCTTAAAGGCGAGATAGAATCCGTTTAAGTTCACCGATAAGTTTTGTTTCTGTTTCATGGTTTCGAACTGCATTTCGTCGATTTCGCAGTAGTATCGGAAAAACGGATTCGAAGGGATGGAGACATCGATCGCGAATGCTTTCTCGCTCGAGCAGTCGCCGGAAAACCTTCTCCTTCGCACTCGAAAATCCTCCGTCCAATCGCTTTCCGATTCCATCGAATCCATCATCCCGCGCGAGGTAAACGTAAACGTGGCGTGCACTCTTGACCCTAAATCGTGGATAACTTTTCTCACGCGACGACCCGAACCTTGGTGGTCGTCTTCTTCTTCCGCGACGCCTCGAAGTTCCAGCGGGGCGGAAAGTATCGCTGAATCATCATCCGTCTTCGTACACGTGTGCTTTCGAAACATGATTTTACTTAATTGTGCAGAAACTGTCGAAAAGAAAATCTCCAAAATTCTTCACTTCTAGAGGAGTGCGCTCAAAGAACAGAGCATCATGAGGCCATCGGCGGCCCGAACGTCGTCGTCGTCGCCCAATATTGTTCCTTTGTTAACGGACGACGATTCAGACGACGAGAACAAACGCTTAGACAGGGAGTTGCACAAAGATTTAGTCAACAGTTTAAGAGATACGGTGAGCGCTTTTATAGGGGGGAATTTCAATTGTACTCTCTGACGTGATGCGTAGTCTCGTCGCGCGTGAGCGCTTTGCTTTTCTCTGCGTTTTGCGTTTTTTATCACGCGCGGGCAGTAAACTGACCGATGATGTTTTTCTTTATCGATGCGTTTTAGGGAGTGTACGACTTTGCGAACGAGTTCGACATCTTGCCCCAGTCCTCCTCTCCCAACGACAACAACAACAAAGGAGGAGAAAGAGGACACGGAGGAGCGGATGTATCGTCACCTTTGAAAGGGATGGTGGTAGAGGGCAATCGGAGCAGCCAAGCGCATCAATATCACAGACGTGGTGGTAATGAAAGCGGTTTCAGTCCTCCGTCTTCGTCGATGATTGACCACGACGCGGGTGGACGACACCGGCCGTTAACCGGTTTAGCTCGGGACGGGTCTCCCGCGACGGTGTTTGGCGGGAAGATGGGCACGAGTCCGCCGATGAGCGCGAGGCGGAACGCGAATAATCTCTCGTCGTTGTCGAAGGGGATGACGAATAATACTAATAGCGGTGGTAGAGGCGACGATCGTCGAGTGCGGCCACCGTTGTTTGCAACAAATACTGTAACAGCGAGTACCAACGACGCTTTGACGAAAGAAAATGACGCAATAATAGGAGCTAAACAACAAGTACAACAAAAAGACCCGTACGATGAGAAAGAAGCGAACGAGGCTCGAGACGCGAGCACGAAGTTATTAGTACAGATTGCGGAGTATTTAGAGAGCACGAAGACGGAGGAGGAAAGAGAGCTCGAGGAAAAGAGAAAGGAAGCAGCCTCTGGGAGGAAAAGAAAGACGCCGGTGAAAAAGAGCGGCGCTGCCGTGAAAAAAGAAGAAGAAGAAAACGACGTCGTTGGAAATAACGCGATGATGATGTCGACGCCGCCGCCATCGTTGTCGAGGAAAGGTTCCAACGCCGCGGCGACGACGACGCCAAACGTGAACGCGACGCCGCAACAAATCAAAGGTGGATTGAAATCTTTCGCCATGAAAGTGTGCGAAAAAGTGAAGGAAAGAGGCACGACCACGTACGATGAAGTTTCCGATGCGCTCGTGGCAGACGTGTTAGCCGAACGAGAAAAGGAAGGAATTCCTTTATCCATAGGTGGCGGATCGAACAGAAAGAAAGTAAATAAGAAGAAGGAAGATGAAGATGAAGAAGAAGAAGAAGAAGAAGAAGAAGGAAACGAGGACGAGGCGATGACGGAAGGCGATGGATTATCGTCGCCAATTAGGAGGAACAAAGTTGAAGTGAAAGTGAAGGTGAAAGACGAGGATGATACAAAAGAGGCAACGATAGAAGACGACGGAAAGAAGAAGAAGGCGAATAAAACGCCGCCATCAAAATCGGGAACGACAACCCCGCAGGGAACGAAAGAGAAGAAGAAATCGAAGCGCGCGAATGAAACCGTCGACGAGAAAAATATTCGACGGAGAGTGTACGACGCACTCAACGTGCTCATCGCCATCAACGTTGTTTCGAGAGATAAGAACGGAGAGAAGAAGAAGACAATCACCTGGAACGGGATCGGGGAAGAGTTTGGCGAGGCGTTCTTATACGGCGACCTCGCGGCGCCGCCGAGGGATAAAAACGAAAAACAAGACGATGCAAAACGAGAAAAGGATGTAATAATGAAGAAGAAGAAAGAAGAAGAAGAAGAAGAAGAAGAACAACAACAACAAATGATCATGAAAAAAGAAGAGCTGACGGTTGAAGAGCAAGAAGAGAATGAAACGGAAAACAGAGAAACGCGCGAGCGCATTCGAAAGAAAGCGCTGTATCTCGCGGAATTAACCGAACAATTCGATGCTCTGTTATCGTTAGTCCAACGAAACGAACGGAACGAGATTGAAGCGCAGAAGAAAGTGGCAACGCCGAAAAAAGAATCGTCGACAATGGCAGAGGGCGCGACGACGAAGAAAGGTGGTGCATCTGCGTCGGCGAAGAAAAAGAGCGCTAAAAAAGACAACGTGGAGACAACGACGACAGTCGCGGAAGACGACGACGTTCCATCCGTGCCAGACGGCATCCAGTTGCCATTCATTCTCGTGCAAACCGACCAAAAAGCAACGGTAGAGGTGGAAATTAGTGAAGACCAACGCGTGGTACACTTTGATTTCAACGAGTCGCCGTTTCAAGTCTACGACGGCAACTACGTTCTGAAGCACACCGAAGGCATACAAACGGAAATGGCCAAAATGAAGAAAGAACGCATGCAACGTCTAGGCGTGAAGAAATACGACGAGAGCATATTTCAATCTCCCGAGGAGGAAAAGGAAGAGGAAGAAGAAGAGGCGCCGCAAGCGACGACGCCGAAGAAAGCGAAGAGGACGAAGAAAACACCACCGTAACGAGAGGAGGAAAAATGTATTTGAACTGTCGCCATCTTGGATGCAAAAACGTGTACACAATATAAGAATAATGAAAGCATAGCTATACACACACACAAATGCGCGTTTTATAAACAACCTTGAAAATAAAATCACCACTAACTAAACAATTGACGACTACTCGCGCATACGCACGCTCATCACGCCGCCCGATCGATGATCTCCTGAATCTTCTTCGCGTCGTACACCTGAAACTTCGGGCTCTTCAAAACCGCAAAATCCACATTTTTTACGTTCACCTTCTCCTCCATGACCGCTTTCAACGTGCTCATCGCCATCGTCTCCGCCTCCTCCAGCGTCAAATCCTCCCTATACTCCTCGTTCAAACTCGTCTGCGCGCCTTCGCTCCCGCTCCCGATGGATTTCGCCCGACACTTCGTCTTCGTTCCGCTCGGATCCACGTGGTACAACGTGTACCCGCCAACGTCGTTTCCTTTATCTTCCTCGTCGAACCCGGCGACTAACAAAGCCACCCCAAACGGTCGACTCATGCTCTTCTCGCCTTCCCCTCCAAAGGACATCGCCAATCGGCACAGCGTCTGGCACAAACTCTCCACCGGCATGGGTTCGTTAAACGTGAAATAATGGTTCTGACTTTCCACTCGTCCGTGTTCCACCATCGTCTTCGCGTCCGCGGTTAACCCGCTCACCGCGCACGCGCAGTGCGAATCAATCTCCATGATTTTGTCCATCGAAGAAGGTTCCATTAAAGGTGAGGTGATTCGTTTCTCCACCGCCAAGACGATCCCGTGTTTCGTCGATATCGCGAGCGCAGTCGAGCCGAGTTTAATCGCCTCGATGGCGTATTCCACTTGGAACAAACGGCCCTCCGGGGAGAACGTGTTCACGCCTCGATCGTATTCCGATCGCGTTTGGAACATTTTCTTGTTCTTCTTTCTGCGAATATATTTCCTCCTCCTCCTCTTAAAAGGCTCGTTTTCTTTGGGTCGGTGTCGCGAAAAGTTCGCTCGATAAAAGTCTGACGACTCAGATCTGGTTTCCAATCGTCCGTTTTCGGGGAAGAAATCGAAGTCGATGTGTCCTCACTTTTATCATCCTCAGACAGACCGACGACGACGATTCAGAAGACGTTAAAAAATGGGAGGAGCTAGTCCGACGCCGGGAGGATCGTTCGACACGTCGCAAGTGTGGACCTCGTACGGCGGGTGGTTCGCGGACCCGAAACACTGGCGAAGAAACACCGCGATTGGATTTGGCATCGTGTTCGTCGCCTCGGCGTTCGTGTTTAACCAATCGAGGAAGATGGAGAAAAGGCCGCAGTTTCCGCACCACGGGATTCCCAGCCAGATGTGGGCGCCAGAAGGGACGTTTGTTAAGAAGGAGTGATGGCGATGAGATGATTTCGACGAGAGAAAGCGCGACAGGTGTATTTATAGTTTAGAGAGAGAGAGAGAGAGAGATCACATGCATCACCAAACCACCCGTGGGGATGATGAAAGAGTAGAGAGAGAGAGAGAGAAAGAGAAAGGTTTTGGGACCGCGAGAGCTTTGCGACGACGACGCGAAAGAGAGTCGAGAGAGAGTATAGTCGGTTGTATTACGCGATGAATGAGTAAGAATAAGAATATGTACACAGGAGTGCGTTTAATGTTTTTCACATCGTTTACGATGATAAAGCGCGAGCGAGCGTATAGAACCGCTTAATCTCTTTTCTTCTTATTCGTTGAGCGCGGCGACGACCATGTTGTTTACGCCGCAGTTACCTTTATCTTTGCATATGCGATAGTAGCCTTCCTCGCCCCAGCCCATGCCCCAGGAGTTTTTGATGACCCAATACGGTTCTTTGTGTAAACGCGCAGGGGCGAAACCTTCTTCGCCGTAGCCGACGATCAACACGCCGTGGTCGAGCGCGTCTTTGTTACAGAGCCACGGACACGCGACGCCGCCGACGTAGGATTGCATCCACGCGGCGTTAATGCCGATGGAGAGTGGGCCGTATTTTACTAAAGCGTGCGCCATGTGCGTTTCGTTTTTACCGACGAAGGTATAGTTGGATATCGTCGCGCCAAGTTTGCCTTCCTTCGCGCGGCACGTATCTTCCTTGTAAGCTTTGTACGGATACGATTTTTCCGTGTCTAATCCGCCGTGCTCGACGATGTATTCCATCGCGTTGGACGGCAAACCACCGTTACAGCCACTATCACACGCGTTCGGTATATCTGGGGCGCACCCAACGTCGCAATCTAACAGCTGTTGCTCCGATAAGGAGACCAGTTTACCGGTTTTGATAAAATTGGCGCCTTCGATCGCTCCGGTGGTTGAAAACGTCCAGCACGAGCCGCACTGACCTTGGTCCTTCACCGGCGTCACCGCGCCTCTCGCTCTCCAATCGTAATATTGCGGTAACTTTTCCAAATCCTCCTCCGATGGCGCTTCCATCTGGTGTTTTCTAAACGCATCTTTTGAAGCAGAAGAAGACGTAGAAGTCGAGAGCAACCCCAAATACTGCTCTCGAAACTCCTCCTCGCTCAAATCGAAAAACTTTGTCACGCCGTGTTTCGCCGAACCGCCGCCTTTGCGATCGTCAATCTCGCGCTCTATCGCTCTTTTCCAATTCTCTTGGAAAATCTCCATGCGTTTCTCGTACTCTTCTTCCGTTTTCCTTTCGTATTCTTTCTTCTTCTCCGGAAATTGCACGGATACGAAGTGACGAAACTTTTCTCGCAACTCCGCTCGCGATTCGATCGCTTTCAAGGACGACGATACTAACGAGGACAACGACGTAAACGACGACGACGACGAATGCCTTCTCGTCTCCTTTTCCTTTTCCTCCTCCTCCAAATCGGTTTCTTTTTTATTCAATTTTCCTCCAAGGCTTTTGAGGACAAACTCTTTCGCTCTCGTCAGGAGGAGAGAAGAAGCACGTAATTGTTGTTGTTGTTGTTGTTGTTGTTGTTGTTGTTGCTGCTGCTGCTGCTGCTGCTGCCCCTCCTCCGAGGCAGTCGTCTGAATCGTCGTTTCCAAAGAAGAACCACCTCCAAAAGAAGCTCTTCTGTGCTCAAACTCTCGTCCGTCCACGAACACTCCCAACGAGACGAAGACAGTTACCACGACGACGTAAAAGATAATAACGGAAGAGAAAGATGACGATGCGCTTTTCATTCTTCTCGTCCTCCTCGTTTTAGAAGACTCCTCCTCGGCCACGACCGCGCGAAACATTTTGAGTCTCAGCAGTACTCACTGTTACGCGCTCTCTCCTCTGCGCGTTTATTTAATACCGCGTTTAAAGAGTGAGACTCTATAAATCAGAGAGAGAAAAGACAACTTTGAGATGTGACGTGCGAGTGGACCAAGAAGAATATTTTTACGAGCAGCAGCACAAAAAAAAACAGTCAATTAAACACAAAAAATGCACCCCTCTGGCACTTTTTTTTTTTGAATCCGCACTTTTTTCTTTCTTCCGCCCCCGTCGGATGTCCTCAGATATTTACCCTCTCTCGAGATTCATTCCGCACTTGAATAAAGTTACCTTTCTTCTTTAAACCTTCTACTCCTCTTCTTCGGTCCGAAAAGAAAGAGAGTGAGAAGAGAAAAGCTTTATCATAAAGGCGGAGGAACGGCAGAGAGAAGAGAGACGTCGTAATACGCTCTTTATTTATTCTCGTTCTTCTGTATTTTTATATATCTATTCTGTGTGTAATTTGTTTTTCATCGCGTCGTCGTTCAAACGGATTTGAAGGAATTTGAAGGAATTTTTGTTACATCAATTCTCTCGTGTGTGCGTGTGCGTGTGCGCGGCATCTTTGGATGTATACGTCGTTTGAAGAACAAAAACACTCCTCCTCTTTCTCACCACCGTTGGCGAAAAGAACACCACCACCACGCGCAAAAACGAGGAGGAGGAGGATGACGACGACGATTTTGCTGCGAAGGACCAAAAAAGACTGGATTTTGAACCATGTTTTGTTCGCGTTGCTGTGCGCGATGTTGTTGATGGCTTCTTCGCCGCCGGGAGGAGAACAACGAAATCAATTTCATTGCGACGAGCGGTACCGAGCAGCGGGGATGATGGAAGGAGGAGGAGCGATCTCGTCGAGGACGAGTTTCGGATCCTTCTTATTCGCGGACGCGGCTTCGGCGTGCGTGTGCAAAGCCGGGACCTGCAATTGGGACGACTTGGTGCCGGAAAACGCGGCGGCTGGGGATACGTGCGATATCGAACCGGTGGACGGAGTGATTACGGCGAATATCTTGTGCGAAGATTCAGAAACGAACGCGAATAGCGTGCAGCCGACGGAAATCTTCTTGACGAGCCGAAATTTCGACAGGTTCTCTGGAGATATTATTTTATACAAGTGTTCGACGCTGACGACTTTCCAAATGTCGGACGGTTCGCCGTATAACCTTACGGGAAAGATTGAGATAACTCAAAACGATGCTCTCGAAAGCGTTTATATATATCAATTGGAAGAAATCATGGGGTTTTTTGATCTGTCCGCGAATCCGGTGCTGGAGCGAGTCTATTTCCAGAGTCTTTTGGGGGTGAGCCAGTTTATCAAAATTGTTGATAATGGCGGAAGTAGCCCAAACGGTGGTATAGAGTATTGCGAATTCAACGAACTCGGTAGAGTTGGCGAAAACGGTCCGGAGACTTTTTATTTCGACTCCATTTCTGATGCGTACGTTACTTCAAATAACAACGCGTGGAGTCTCGCGAACACTTCCTACGCGTACACGTCCGGTGCCGCTGAGGTTGCGATCGAAATCAAGGGGAATACATTTCGCGGAGATTATTATGTCGGATTGTATTTCTCTTCTCTAACAAACGTCAGGGGTGACTTGAAATTCGTAAATAATGTGAATTTGCATATGATTAGCTTGCAATCGTTGCGAGCGGTATGGGGACAAATGCTTATCGAGGGCAACACTCGATGGGATAACTCAGAAGAGTATACGTACATAAACAGTTTCTGTAAATATGAAACCGAATCCGATCTTGGCGATACCTCGGGCGTAAAATCGGTTTTGATCGACGCGTATGTTCCCACCCCCTATTATTACACGGATTGGAGCATGGGTAATAACGGCGTAACAACAGACATGATTGATTATATTGAATTTACGTGGACGCCTATTAATCAAGTGGTCGCTTCGTACCAAACTACTTCGACAGTCTTGGGAACTCAAGGAGGGGGTTGCTCTGCTACCAATGCATTTGACACTCTATGTACTTCACACGCGAGCTGCGGATACTCTCACGTGATGGAACAAGAGATGTTTTGTGGGTCGAAACTTGACTCGTACGAGTCAGGTTCTTACTCTTACGAATGTTCTCCGTGCATCCAATGCGTTCGGAATCAAGATTTATTTTCGCAAGTCGAAGATGTGTCGAATCCGAACATGTGGTACTATGCCATCGACGGTTCGTGTCCAGGGAAGTGCGTGTACGTGCCGCCATCGCCGCCGCCAGCGGAAAGCCCTCCTCCGTATAATTCTATCACGGATAATACTTTTAGTTCCGCCATTACTTCGTGCTTGGAGATTGATCCGGTGTATGGAAATTGCGAAGAAAGTGAATACGGGCCAATCTCATACTGGGACGTCAGCGCCGTGACAACTATGACGTCCGCGTTTTCTGAGAAATCTTCATTTAATGGAGACTTGAAGAATTGGGATACCTCGTCCGTGACAGACATGACGAGTATGTTTTATAATGCTTTCGCTTTCAGGGGCACTTTGATATATACTTGGAACGTATCTAACGTTGAAAGTATGGCGGATATGTTCAACGGCGCCGTTTTGTTCAATGGGCGCCTCAAGGAGTGGGATGTGTCGAGCGTAACGACTATGGAGGGCATGTTCGGCAACTGCAATTCTTTCGACGGGGATTTGACTGGGTGGTCAACGGGGAACGTGGTAAAAATGAATGGTATGTTTTACAACACGGCATCGTTTGGAAGCTATTTCGAGTCGCTTCGTTTCGAAACGGATCCGGATATCGTGTGGGACACGTCGAGTGTGAATGACATGTCAAGCATGTTCGAATCTGCCAGGAGCCTAACCAGTGTCCCATTTTATTGGGATGTGTCCAGCGTCACGTCGATGAATCGCATGTTTCAAGGGGCGGACAATTATAGGCCCGAAGCTTTTTCAGACTGGAATACTGCGAACGTGAAGGATTTTTCGTTCACATTCGCGATGTTGGATCCGTACTCTAGTGAATGGTGGGGTATCGGAGGTCACCAGCAAGGGTCTGAACGATATATAAATGTACACAATTGGGACACATCTTCCGCGACGACAATGGAGGGAATGTTTGCGAACGATCCTTTCTTGTATATAAACTCGCGAGAATTTGAGAATTGGGACGTATCGAATGTTCAAAATATGGATTCCATGTTTGCTGGGTGCTCAAACTTTAATGGAACAAATTCGGGCATGGAAGTCTGGAATACGTCTCAGGTGACGAGCATGAACGCCATGTTTGGAAACGCGGTGAATTTTGCCGGAAACCTAGCATCCTGGGACGTTTCGCGAGTTACATCGATGATAGGTATGTTTAATAACGCGACGACGTACAACGAAGATATCACCGGCTGGGACGTCTCTTCCGTGAGCATGATGTCGTTCATGTTTGAAGATGCGATTTCGTTTGAACACAACATTGGCAGATATTGGGATTTTACTTCCCTTTACAATTTTGACAACAACATTTACTCAGAATTCATAGAACCGACTTATTTTATGTTTTCTGGAGCGACGTTGTTTAACATGATGTTCACGTGTGAAAGTGGCGTCGCGAATCTTAACTTCGATTATGGTGACGGGACGTTACTTGAAATGGAAGTTACTTACCTGGACCTCCCGTCGTGTAAGTATACCGCAGCCTACTCGCCTCCAATGCCGCCAGCGCCGCCACCACCGCCATCGCCGCCGCCGTCGCCATCGCCGCCACCGCCGCCGTTTCCACCACCGGCTTCACCGTCGCCACCGCCACCACCGAGTCCACCACCGGCTTTACCGTCGCCGCCACCGGCGCCGCCACCGAGCCCACCACCGTCTCCACCACCAT
>Ga0209309_10002423_pt1 | contig 16982 bp, 14 predicted proteins | sample COGITO_mtgs_1204_2_FD_184807 | JGI IMG/M metagenome (GOLD analysis project Ga0209309, IMG submission 184807) | Pelagic marine microbial communities from North Sea - COGITO_mtgs_120412 (SPAdes) (version 2) | ecosystem: Environmental > Aquatic > Marine > Epipelagic ... | reverse complement strand
GGTTTGCTTGTTGGCTACCGCTGTAACCTATGCCGGAGGGTATCGTGTGAGTTTGCAGGGGCAGCGAGCTTTAGCAATGGGACATACCGGAGTTGCGGTAGTGAACAGTGCAGAACTTGGATTTTTTAACCCTTCTGGATTAGTGTATTTGGAAAACAAAATAAACATCTCTGTCGGAGGTTTCGGCGTTTTTTCAGATGTGGTCTATCAAAACGAACAAACTGGCGATTTTGCTAGAACTGATAGTCCTGTGGGAACTCCGCTATATTTATACGCTTCTTATAAAGTGACCGATTGGTTAACTGCAGGGTTAAGCGTTTATACTCCTTATGGAAGTTCTGTAGAATGGGAAGATGATTGGGCTGGCTCTCACTTAGTGAACAATATTGATCTAGCAGCTATATACATTCAGCCATTACTTTCTGTAAAGCTTTCTCCTTATTTTAGTGTTGGAGGTGGGCCCATATACGTTACAGGTAGTGTAAATTTCAATAGAAATTTAAATAGAACACTTGCAGATATAGATGGAAATAGATCGGAAGTAACCGTAGACGCTTCAGGTGTTTCCAATTGGGGATGGTCTGCGAGTGCTATGTTTTCTCCAACAGAAGATTTGAGAGTTGGTTTTAATTATAGATCGGAAATAATTCTAGAGGCTAAAGATGGAGATGCAGATTTTGAGAATATTCCAAACTCTGCTTTAACTCAATTTGCAGACACACAATTTGATGCTGAATTGCCTCTGCCTGCAGAGCTTGCTGTAGGTTTTTCTTATAAATTCTGTGAGAAATGGTTATTCGCATTCGATTATAATCAAACATTTTGGAGTGTGTATGAGTCTTTAGACTTAGATTTTGCAGATCCAAATATTCCGGATTCTCAAAATGCTAGGATGTATGAAGATTCTTCTATTTATAGGTTCGGACTTCAATATGAAGCTAACAATCTGTTCACTTTAAGAGCTGGGTACTACTTTGATGAATCCCCTGTTCAGGATGGTTATTTTGCTCCAGAAACTCCACGTAACGATTCTAACAACTTTACTGGTGGTCTTTCTGTAAATGTAAATGAGCATTTTGCAATAGATGCTTCTTTCTTATATTCTCGATTTAAAGAAATAGATGCTTCTTACGATTTTTACTTCGAAAACGGTCAATCTGTTCCGTTTTCAGGAACATACAAGTCTAGTGCATTCGTACCGGGAATAGGAATAACTTATAAATTATAATAGATTAAACCAGATATTAAAATGAAAAATTATATAAAATATTTACCATTTCTGGCATTAGGAGTTATTTCTTGCGAGCCAGAATTAGATAATCCTATAGATGAAGTTGGATTTTATTCTAACGGAGAAACAGACTTTTCTAATTATGTTGCTTTAGGAAATTCTTTAACAGCAGGATATGCAGATGGTGCTCTTTACATAACAGGACAGGAAAATTCGTATCCTAATATCATGGCACAACAGTTCGCTAAGGTACAGGAAACGCAATTATTTACTCAGCCTTTAGTAAACGATAATGCTGGTGGATTATTATTGGCAGGAAATCAAATTACGGATAATAGAAGAGTATTGGCGTTAGGAGCAAACGGTCCATCACCACAAATTTATACTGGAATGCAGCCTACCACAGATATTGCTACTGTATTATCTGGACCTTTTAGCAATATGGGTGTTCCGGGAGCGAAAAGTTTTCATTTGGTAACACCAAGTTATGGAGATATTTCAGGAGTGCCTGTAGGCACAGCAAATCCGTATTTCGTTAGATTTGCGAGCAGTCCGAGTTCTACAGTTTTAGCAGATGCTGCTGCTCAGAATCCAACTTTCTTTTCTGTGTTTATTGGAAATAATGATGTGTTGAGTTTTGCAACTTCTGGTGGAGTTGGAGTAGATCAAACGGGGAATTTAGACCCAAGTACTTATGGGCCTAACGACATTACAGATCCACAAGTTTTTGCTTCGGTATATTCTACAATTGTAAATACTATGGTTGGAACAGGGGCAGATGGCGCTTTGGTTAATTTACCAGACGTAACTTCTATTCCATTTTTTACTACAGTACCCAATAACGCTTTAGTGCTAGATGCAGCTACTGCAGGAAGACTAACAGGGTTCTTCCAGGCAGTCGCAGGGATTTTTGCGCAAGGAGCAATCCAGCAAGGTGTAGATCCTGCAGTAGCTCAAGGATTAGCTGCTCAGTATGCACTTACATTTAATGAAGGTCCAAATAGGTTTTTAATAGATGTGCCAGTCTCTCGAACAAATCCATTAGGATTTAGACAAATGACAGAGGATGAATTATTAGTTTTAACTATAGACCAAGCAGCTTTAGCTCAAGGATATGGTTCTGTAGTATTATCTCCAGAAGTTTTACAAGTACTTGGAATCTTGCAAACGGGTGGACAACCAACTCCAGAGCAAGCTCAGTTAGTATTAGCCGCTGTTAGTGGAATAGACGATAAAGACGCTTTAGATAAAGATGAATTACAGTCAATTTCAACAGCTCAGGCTAGCTACAATGCTACTATAAAGGCTTTAGCACAAGCAAACGGATTAGCTTTTGTAGACGCTAGAGGTACTTTAGCTCAAGTTGCCAATGGAGGAATTCCATTTGATGGCGGTGTGGTTACTTCTCAATTTGTAACAGGAGGCGGTTTCTCTTTAGATGGGGTACACCCATCTCCAAGAGGTTACGCTTTGGTAGCTAATACAATTATAGATGCAATTAATGCCACTTATAACTCTACAGTTCCTAAAGTAAATATTGGAACTTACGGGACAGTTACTTTAAGTGACGACGTGCAATAATATAATGTGTTCCCCAACGATAAAGTTAGAACCTATTAATTAAATCATAAAAACCAAGACGCCGGATTTATTCCGGCGTTTTTTTTGCATTTTTGTTAGATAATCAATCAATAAACATTAAATATTATGAAGTTTCTAATACGTATTCTTTTAACAGCATTAGCTGTAGTTCTATTAGCAAAATTTTTACCAGGAGTAGCAGTCGCGAGTTATGTAACAGCAATAATAGTGGCAGTAGTTTTGGCTATTCTTAATTTAATTGTGAAACCAATTTTGGTTTTATTAACCTTACCGGTCACTATTATTACGTTAGGTTTGTTTTTACTGGTTATTAATGCGGTGATTATTTTATTGGCAGATTCTTTTATAAGTGGGTTTGCGGTAGATGGATTTTTAATAGCACTAATTTTTAGCTTGTTGCTATCCCTTTTGCAAACCATTTTATATTCTATACTAGGATCAGATTAGAATAGAGCTGAATTTCAGGAGTTTGAAACTTTGAGAACAATCAAAAAATGTGTACTTTTGCACACCAATTTTTATAACACGTTACAATGAATATTACCAGAGAGAATATTGATGAATTGAATGCGATAGTAAAAGTAGAGATCGCAAAGGATGATTATAGTGAGAAAGTAGATAAAATCTTAAAAGATTATAAAAAGAACGCAAATATACCTGGATTTAGAAAAGGTCATGTCCCAATGGGAATGGTTAAAAAACAATACGGTCAAGCAGTATTGGTAGATGAGGTAAATAAACTATTGCAAGACGCTTTAAATAAATATTTAACTGAAGAAAAGTTAGATGTTCTAGGTAATCCATTACCAAAAGAGAAAGAGAATTTTAACTGGAATCAAGATAACTACAGTTTTGAATTTGAATTGGGCTTAACTCCACAGTTCGATGTGAATTTGAAAACTAAAAAACCTATTACTCATTACAATATTGTTGCAGGAGAAGAGATGATCAAAAATCAGATCACTCATATCCAAAAACAATATGGGAAATTGATCTCTAAAGAAGTAGCTGAAGAAGGAGATGTTGTTGCGGGAACTTTCACAAATGAGGAAGAAAATATAGATAATTTAGGGACTATTTCTTTAGACCAATTAAAAGGGAAAAAGAATATCAATAAATTAGTTGGAGTAAAAAAAGGAGATGTAATTACATTGAAAACTAAAGGTCTTTTTGAAGATGATCATCAACTAGAAAAAGTTCTTAATGTAGAGCACGATAGAATTCATGATTTAGATGTGGAAGTTACTCTTACGGTAACAGAAATCAATCATCAGGAACCTGCAGAGCTTAATCAAGAGTTGTTCGATAAGCTTTTTCCAAATGATGAAGTGAAGAATGTAGAAGATCTTAAAGAAAAGATCAAAGAAGATGCAGCAAAGCAATTTAAACAACAAGGAGATCAGCAGTTGTTAAATGATGTGACTGAATCTTTAATTGAAAACAACAAATTTGATCTTCCAAAAGAATTTCTTCAGAAATGGATTAGAACAGTAGGAGAGAAGCCACTTACAGAAGAAGAAGCTAAAGAAGAATACATTAAGAGTGAGCAAGGTTTAAGATTTCAGTTAATTGAAGGGAAATTAATCCGTGACAATAAATTGGAAGTGAAATTTGAAGATCTTAAAGAATTCACTACAGCTAGAATTAAAGAGCAAATGGCTCAATTTGGTCAAATGGATCCTTCAGAAAAAGAATTAGATGATGTCGCTGCGCGCGTACTTTCAAATCAAGATGAAATCAAACGTTTGTCTGAGCAGTTAATGAACGAAAAATTATTAGGTTTTTATAAAGAAAACATTAATTTAAAAGAAAAAGAGGTTACTTACGATGAGTTTGTTAAAGAGATCTACAAGTAGACTTTCTTAAAATTTATACATATCTTTAAGGCGTTAAACCAATGGTTATAACGCCTTATTTACTTAAATAGAGAATATAATAAGCTATGGATTACGGAAAAGAATTCGAAAAATTCGCGACAAAAGATCACGGGATAAACGGGAACTATTACGATAAGATTATCACTAGTATGAATCCCACGGGGATGACCCCAAATATTATTGAAGAACGCCAAATGAATGCGGTTGCAATGGACGTTTTTTCAAGATTAATGATGGATAGGATCATATTTTTAGGAACTGGCATCAACGATCAAATTGCAAATATTATCCAAGCACAATTGTTGTTCTTGGAAAGTACAGATGCATCTAAGGACATCCAAATTTACATAAACTCTCCAGGAGGTAGTGTATATGCAGGATTAGGAATTTATGACACGATGCAGTTTATAAAGCCGGATGTTGCAACTATTTGTACTGGAATGGCAGCTTCTATGGGAGCGGTATTGTTATGTGCAGGACAAAAAGGAAAGCGTAGTGGATTGCCGCATTCAAGAGTGATGATTCATCAACCTTTGGGTGGCGCACAAGGCCAAGCAAGTGATATAGAAATTACAGCTCGTGAGATTCTTAGTTTGAAAAAGGAATTGTACGATATTATTGCAAAGCACAGTGGGCAGTCTTACGAAAAGATTGAAGAAGATAGTGATAGAGACTTCTGGATGAAAGCAGATCGTGCAAAGGAGTACGGGATGATAGATGAAGTTCTAGCCCGCGATAAATAGGAAATTTAGGATGCCCTTAGAATATTTTATATATTCTTAAAAGTGGTATTAGCATATTGAAATTGAAAGAAATGGCGAAAGATGATTTAGAATGTTCCTTTTGTGGAAGGAAAAAACCAGAGACAGATCTCTTAATAGCAGGTTTAGATGCACACATTTGTGATAAATGTATCGAGCAGGCACATGGGATTGTTTTAGAAGAATCAAAACAAGGTAGTGCTAAGGAATTGTCTTCAGATTTAATGTTGAGCAAGCCGAAGGTTATCAAGGCTTTTTTGGATGAATATATTATTGGGCAGGAAGCTACAAAAAAGGTAATGTCTGTAGCGGTTTATAATCACTATAAAAGATTATTGCAACCTAAAAAAGAAGATGATATTGAGATCCAGAAGAGTAATATTATTATGGTGGGGGAGACCGGAACAGGAAAAACCCTAATGGCCAAAACTATCTCTAAAATGCTTAATGTTCCTTTGGCAATTGTAGATGCTACGGTATTAACAGAAGCAGGTTATGTGGGAGAAGATGTTGAGGGAATCCTCACTAAACTTTTGCAGGCAGCAGATTATAATGTTGAAAAAGCACAACGCGGGATTGTTTTTATAGATGAAATAGATAAGATTGCACGTAAAAGTGATAATCCTTCAATTACCAGAGATGTTTCTGGAGAGGGAGTTCAGCAGGCTTTATTGAAGCTATTGGAAGGAACCACCGTTAATGTTCCTCCAAAAGGAGGAAGAAAACATCCAGACCAGAAATTTATTGAGGTAGATACAGAAAATATTCTTTTCATTGCAGGAGGAGCTTTTGATGGAATTGAAAGAAACATCAGTAAGCGTTTAAATATGCAAGCTGTTGGGTTTAGTGCTTCTCAAAGTGAAGATAAGATAGAGCGTACTAATCTTTTGAAATATATTATTCCGAAAGATCTTAAAGATTACGGATTAATTCCTGAAATTATCGGGCGTTTGCCAGCTCTTACTTACATGGATCCTTTAGATGAGAAAACATTAAGAGCAATTCTTACAGAGCCTAAAAATGCCATTATCAAACAATATCAAAAACTGTTTGAAATGGATGATATTTCTTTTGAAATCACCGAAGATGCCCTTAATTATATAGTAGGAAAAGCGGTAGAATACAAATTGGGAGCACGAGGCTTACGATCTTTATGTGAAGCAATTTTAACCGATGCTATGTTTGAAATGCCAGAAGGCGAAGAAAAGGAATTGATTGTTACAAGAGAGTATGCAGAAGATAAATTGAATAAATCTACCATAAGCAAACTGAAAGCAGTTTCTTAATTTAGCTTTAACTTTCAAATTTAAAACCATCCCATTCGGATGGTTTTTTTATTCCCATAACATTAATTCTTTTAATTGTCAAACAACTATTTTTATAGTTATCTCTTTGATTTATAAATTTAAATCCTCAAATTGACAGCTTTATTAAACATAAAGCTTGATTTTTTATGAAAAGAATCTTATTTATACTAGTTGTAATTTTCAATTTTAATTGTTATTCTCAATCTGTACAGGATGTTTTTAAGTATCGTGTGGTTTATGAATTAACTTATCAACCAGATTCTACAGATACAAATTCCATCAAGTCGGAGTCGATGATCCTTTATTTAGGCGATAAAATTTCTAGGTTTTCCAGCTTGGGAACTGTTGTTGGAGACTCACTAATGAAAAACAGGGACAGATCGAATAAAGATATGGCTGCTTTTGCACGATTGCGATCCCAGATTCCTAAGACAAACTTCGATTATTATATTTATAAAAAAATACCCGAAGACAAACTTTCCTATATCCGTAAAATTGCAAAGGATAATTTCAGAGTCGTTGAAGATCTGCCTACATTCGATTGGAAAATCCAACCTGAAACCAAAGAAATAGGTGGTTATAAAACTCAAAAAGCAACGACAAGATTTGCGGGTAGGGATTATACTGCATGGTTTACCTCGGAAATTCCATTTCTTGATGGACCCTATAAATTTAATGGTTTGCCGGGATTAATAATGGAAATCAGCGATGAGAAAAACCATTACTCATTTGTGCTTACCAAATTTCAAAAGCTACAGGAACCTATTCTTTTTAAGTTTGTTCCAAAAGATTACCTCCTTACGGAAAAAGAAGAATTGCAAAGCATTAATGAAGATTATAATAGAAATCCCTTCGCTGCTCTGGAAAGGCAAGGTATTACATTGGGCTTTAAGCCTGGACAAAAAGAAAAAATGTTGGAGGAGCATAAAGAGGACCTTAAAAAAAAGAACAATCCTATAGAGCTTGAATAAAAACATAAATAAATGAAATCTTTTTATATAATTTTAATAATATGTTTTGTCTTTAATAATGCTTTTTCGCAAAAGTTGAAAGATAACTTCAGGTATCAGGTAATGTACAAACTCACCTATCAGCTAGATTCTACCGAAGTGGAATCAGAAAAATCGGAGTATATGGTGCTTTATCTGGGAGATGAGTTCTCCAAATATTCCAGTAGGGCAAAGACATTGTCAAACCAAATTGTTTATAGTGGTAATAGTGCCAGTACTTCTAGGTCAGCCTTGACCCATTTTCATTATGAAATTATAAAGGAGAATAAGAGTGCGCAATTACATTATGCCCTTAAAATCCCAAAAATGGACGATCGGTTTTATTATGTTCAAAATAAAAACTTGTTCAATTGGAAAATTGAGGAGGAAACTAAGCTGATCAAAGAATATAAGGCACAAAAAGCAACCACTTCGTTTGCAGGAAGGAATTATGTGGCTTGGTTTGCTCCTGAAATTCCTATTTCCGATGGTCCATATAAATTCAACGGCTTGCCGGGACTTATCCTTGAAATTTATGATACCGAAAAAGATTGGAATTTTGAATTTTTTGGATTTGAGAAACTCGCGCCAAAAAAGTCGTTCAAATTAAACCTGAATCAACATGTTAAAACTACCAAAGAAAATTTATTAGATCTCTGGTATCGCTATCGCCGGGATCCAATGGGTTACGCAAATAATCCCAACGTAACTTTAACTCCGGAAGTTCAAAAAAAATATGTGGAGGCCTTCACAAAGATGCTCGAAAAGGAAAATAATCCCATAGAATTAAAATAGCTTGAAGAATTTTTATCTTTTCCTTTTTATGATATTGGCTATAATTAAAGTCCACTCCCAGTCTATGATTTCAGGGAAAATTTTAGACGAAAATAAACAGAATTTAAGTGGTGCTACGATAATTATCGGTAAAGATTCCACTTCGGCCATTGTGGCTTACGGAATTTCTAATGGAAAAGGAAATTTTGATATAAAGGTCAACTCGACTTCAGATTTATTGTATATTAAAGTGTCCTTCATTGGCTATAAAAAATGGACTAAAACCATTCAGAATAAAACCAGTCAACTTTCCGTGCAGCTTTTCCCTTCTTCTGAAGAGTTAAAAGAAGTACTAATAGAAGCCAAAATTATCGAGCAGCGGGGCGACACACTTAGTTTTTCGGTTTCGGCATTTAGAGATCAAAAAGACCGTGTAATTGCCGATATTATTAAAAAGTTGCCGGGAATAGAAATGAGACCTAGTGGACAGATTTATTACAAGGGAAAACCCATCCAAAAATATTATATCGAAGGACTCGATTTACTGGAAGGAAGATATAACCTAGCCAACGAAAACCTTGCCGCCGATGATGTCTCTAAAGTGGAGATACTCGAAAACCATCAGCCTATAAAAGTGCTGGACAGCTTGGAATTTTCAGAACGCGCTTCCCTGAATATCAAATTGAAAAAGAACGTAACGACAAGCGGTACGGCTGAAGTGGGATCAGGTTTTGCGCCTTTGCTTTGGAAGACAACAATAACTCCAATGATTTTCAACAAAAAGAGACAAGCTATTATTACTTATCAAAGCAATAATACGGGAAGCGATGTTTCGCGCGAAATTCAGGATTTTTCTTTTGATCTTTCGGGTAATGATTTTAGTATTGATAAAACTAACTGGCTTTCTATCCAAAAACTTTCTGAGCCGCCTTTCGCACAGGAGCGCTGGCTTGACAACAATGTGCATTTGGGGTCTGTAAATTTCCTGCAAAGGATAAAAGAAGATGTAGATTTAAAAGTGAATCTTTCTTATTTAAACGATGCCCAGAAGCAGCAGGGTAGCACACAAACCCGATTCTTTACACCTACCGACACGATAAATCTATTGGAAAAAAAGAATAATGATATTTTTATAAACACCTTGCAGAGCAAATTTACCTTAGAAAAAAATACCGAGAATAATTATATAAAAAACCAGTTGGAGTTAAATTCTTTTTGGGATTCCCAACGTGGATTAATCCAGCATTCCAATAATGATATCTATCAAAATCTGAATAACCCTTTTCTGGCAATCCGCAATAAGTTACGGGTTTTAAAAACCTTAGGAAAACAGCTTATTACTTTTCGGTCCAACATTGGTTATACCCGTGCTAACCAAAATCTAATAGTATCGCTGGGTCAATTTGAAGAAATTTTAAATAATGGCAAACCTTATACTGATGTAGAGCAAATTTTGAAAACTTCTAATTTTTTTACCGATAATTCTGCTGGATTTACCAAGGGGTTGGGGAAATTCACAATCTCCCCAAAAATTGGATTTTCAATACAAAACCAACAATTAGATAGTGATCTTGTTTTAAATGAAAATAATCAAATCCCTGAAGATGATTTTAAAAATAGGCTTGATTTTATTACTTCTAAAATATATTTTGAAAATGCAATTCGCTTTAAAAGCAATGATGAGAATTGGAACCTTAGACTTAGTACTCCGCTATCGCTTAAGTCTTCTAAACTTAAAGATGAAAATATTGATAAAGAACGAAATCTGAACCGTTTGGTATTTGAACCAAACTTGTTTGTGAAAAAGAAATTATCGGCATTTTGGGAGAGCAGTCTTTCTATAGGTTTGAACTATGATTTCGGGGAGGTTCAACAATTATATTACGGTTTTATTTTAACTAATTACAGAAATTTGCAACGATATAATGCTCCCATAGCGCAACAGATCAACCAGCGTTACAGCGGCACACTGTCTTATAGAAATCCTTTAAAGAGATTATTTCTAAGCGGTTCCTATTCTTTTAGCCGTACCAATAATAATCTGTTGTACAGCAACCAAATTAGTGAAAACGGTGCAACTGTATTACAGGCGATAGAAAAGGATAATTATTCAAACTCGAATAACTTCAATCTTAACGTCAGCAAATATTTTAGTAAAATAAATACTACATTAAAATTGAGGGCAAATTATACCTTATCAAAGCGGGAACAATTCCTAAATTTAAATTTTGTTGATGTGAAAAATAAAAATTTGATGCTTTCAGGAAGTTTGGATGCAGAAATCTTAAGCTGGCTGACGGTCACATATAACGGAAATTTTTCAATTTATGAAACCACCTTTGAAAATACACAATCTACCTTGTCGCTTGGTAAGATTCAACAAATAGAAACGAATAAGCATACGATGGATGTATTCTTTTACCTGTACGATAATCAATATCTCAGTGGTGGTGGAGAATACTACGGCAACTCTCTTTCCGATGAAAATGGGAATAATTATTTTGCTAATTTCACTTATCAATATACGTTTGCTAAACCCAAAATCGACCTTAACATTAGTTGGAAGAATGTTTTTAATACTGATGAATTTGTAAACGCTTATACTAGTGAGTTTTCTTTTGTGGAAAGCCGATATCAGTTAAGACCTTCTCAAGTGATAGCAAGTATAAAATTTTCGTTTTAAAAAACTAATTATAAAAAAAACCCGCTTCAAATTTTGAAGCGGGTTTTTAATATTTGCCTGCAGGCGCTGCCTGCTACATCATTCCGGGCATACCTCCGCCCATTCCGCCTGGCATTCCGCCACCAGCGTTGTCTTCTTTAATGTCTACTAAAGCACATTCTGTAGTTAAGATCATTCCGGCAACAGAAGCAGCATTTTCTAATGCAATTCTTGTTACTTTCTTAGGATCTATAATACCAGCTTTTAGCATGTCTACGTAAGTATCGGTTTTGGCATCGTAACCAAAATCTTTTTTACCTTCCAATACTTTATTAATTACTACGGCACCTTCGCCACCTGCATTTTCAACAATAGTACGTAATGGAGATTCTATCGCTTTATTCACGATTTGAATACCAGTCATCTGATCTGCATTTTCACCTTTTAAGCTCTCAAGAACTTTTTTAGCTCTAACCAATGCAACACCACCACCAGCAACAATACCTTCTTCTATAGCCGCACGAGTTGCATTTAATGCATCGTCTACACGGTCTTTTTTCTCTTTCATTTCAACTTCTGAAGCAGCACCTACATAAAGTACAGCAACACCACCAGCTAGTTTAGCTAAACGTTCTTGAAGTTTTTCTTTGTCGTAATCTGAAGTAGTAGATTCTATTTGAGCTTTGATCTGTTGAACACGCTCTTTAATAGTTGCATTATCTCCTGCTCCATTTACTAAAGTTGTATTGTCTTTATCAATAGCAACTTTTTCAGCAGTTCCTAACATATCAATAGTAGCATTTTCTAAAGAGAATCCTCTTTCCTCAGAAATCACAGTTCCACCGGTAAGAATTGCTATGTCTTCCAACATTGCTTTTCTTCTATCTCCAAATCCTGGAGCTTTCACTGCAGCAATCTTTAATGATCCACGAAGTTTGTTTACTACTAAGGTAGCAAGTGCTTCTCCATCTACATCTTCAGCAATAATCAATAATGGTTTTCCAGATTGAGCAACCGGTTCCAATATTGGAAGTAGGTCTTTCATAGAAGAGATCTTTTTGTCATATAATAAGATATATGGATCTTCAAGATCTGAAGTCATTTTCTCACTATTAGTAACAAAGTAAGGAGATAAATATCCTCTGTCAAATTGCATTCCTTCAACTACATCTACATGAGTTTCGGTACCTTTTGCTTCTTCCACAGTAATTACACCATCTTTTCCAACTTTCTCGAAAGCTTGAGCGATCAATTCACCAATATGGTCGTCATTGTTCGCAGAGATAGATGCAACTTGTTTTATTTTTTCAGAAGAGTTTCCAACTTCCTTAGCTTGTTTAGCAAGGTCTTCTGTAATTGCTTCAACAGCCTTGTCTATTCCTCTTTTAAGATCCATTGGGTTTGCACCTGCAGCAACGTTTTTAAGGCCTTCAGCTACAATAGCTTGTGCAAGAACAGTTGCTGTAGTTGTACCATCACCAGCAAGGTCATTGGTTTTAGAAGCAACTTCTTTTACCATTTGAGCTCCCATATTCTCTAGAGCATCATCTAATTCTATTTCTTTAGCAACACTTACACCATCTTTAGTCACCATAGGTGCTCCAAAAGATTTTCCGATGATTACATTACGACCTTTAGGTCCTAAAGTAACTTTTACAGCATTTGCTAATGCATCTACTCCGCGTTTTATTCCATCGCGGGCTTCAAGATTAAATTTAATATCTTTTGCCATTCTTTTTAGTTTTTTGAAAATTTCACTTCTGTTTTATGCTGGGCATAAAAGCAAAATTCTTTTTAGTTAATAAAATATAGATTCTTAATTCAAAATGCAGACTGCATCTTGAATGTGTAAGGATTTACACAATTGCAAGAATATCATCTTCTCTCATGATAAGATAATCTTTCCCTTCCAATTTTAATTCTGTACCAGAATATTTACCATAAAGTACTTCATCACCAACCTTAACGGTCATGTCATGTTTTTTAGTTCCTTTCCCAACTGCAACTACTTTACCTTTTTGCGGTTTTTCTTTTGCGGTTTCAGGAATATAGATACCAGATGCTGTTTTAGTTTCGGCAGCAGCAGGCTCGATAAGTACTCTATCTGAAAGAGGTTTAATTTTTAAAGCCATTATGTAATGTATTTTAGTTAATTAATTTAATTTGTACAGAGCCTAAATGACCAAAATTATGCCACTCCTTTTATACTGACATTATGAAACAAAAAATGCCAGCTTATGACAAGCTGGCACTGTGTATTATAAGGAAAAGTTAATTATTCCTGAGCAGAATCTTGTTCTGTTTGTATTGCTGGAGTTTGTGTAGCTTCTGGAACTGTATTTTCTATAGTCCCGTCATTATCTATCACTCTAGACTCAGAGATACCGCTTCCATCCATCACTGTAATATTAGACAATAAGATTAACGCCAACATTAATGTTGCAAGTGTCCAAGTGCTTTTATCTAAAAAGTCTCCGGTTTTCTTTACCCCACCTATCTGTTGACCACCGCCACCTCCAAATGAAGATGAAAGTCCACCACCTTTAGGGTTTTGTACCATAATTACTACTACTAGTAAAAAAGCTACTATAATTATCAATGCTAAAAAAATTGTGAATGTGCTCATTCTTTTCCTGTATTATTTTCTTGTAATTTCTTAATTGCCCGAATTTGGTCTGCAAAGAAACCACTTTTTTCGGGATTTTTCAAACTTAAAATCTTGAAAGCTTGAATTGCTTTTTTATAGTTTTTTTGTTCCAGATAAACCCTAGCTAAAGTTTCTGTCATTAAAGCTTCCGGAGGAACCGTTCTGTCTGAAGCGATATTGGAATTACTAAGAGGTTGGTTGGGTTTTATCTTAGGGCTTTTGGATATAAAATTATCTATAAGCTGCGATTTTCTAGATTTTAATGAAGCCTTTGATTTTTGTTTTGAAGTATTTCTTTTTATTGGAGTTGCTCTAGTTAAACTAAGCCATTCCGAAAAAGAATGCGATTCCTGAGGGCTAAATTCCAAAGGTTTTCCAATACTTATTGAAGATTCTTCAGCAACATTTTCTGTTTGGGTCGCAAGAGAGGATTGCTCTTTTAATTTTTCAAATAAAAATGGATCCATTACTTGATCCGATTCTATTTGTTTCATTTTAATAGCCTCGTTAATCGCAAGGCTTTTCTTTCCAAAAACTTCCTCAGGTTCAAATACAGTGATATTTCTTAAATTTTCTTCCTGGTTTTTTATTTGAAGCGCAACTTTGTCTTGAATAAAATTAGCTGAAGTTATAAAATCGAATAAAACACTTCTGTCTAAGGTGTGCGCTGCGGTTTTCTTTAATTCAGTATTATATCTTGGACTATCTATAGAATGCAGGCCTTTTAAATAGGAAGCTCGAACCGCCTGAAAAAATGGAAATTTTGTAAGGATTCCTTCCAAATCCATTATCTCCGAATTCTTTACAGAAGCCGAATGTTCAAATAAGGAAGTTAATTCTTTAGGTTCCATTACCAGTTTGTAAGTGTTGCATTAAAAATATCCTGTGTTATCCTTGTGTAAATTTCGTCTAAAGCAGTATCTAAAGTTGAGCCCACTAAATTAGCTTCTGCTGGATAATCGTAATAAAAGGAAAATCGTTGTTCTATATCTTTTTCAGGATCTAAAGTATTATAATACCTTAAGTTTACCGCGATTGTTAGTCTGTTTTGCGCAGCTGTGTTTTGCGCAGTTGCCGTAATAGGTGCAACATAATAATCTATGATTTCACCTTCATAAATAAGATCTCCTCCTTCATTTGTTAAACTCAAATTAGTTTGTCCTTGAATGAGGTCCTGCAGCTGAAGTGTGAAAATTCTATCTATTCCCGGTTCAACTATATCTGCGTTATTCTGAAAGTAATTCACCTGAAAAGTAGTAGCTGCTCCGGTATCTGCTCCTGTAAATGAGTAAAGTCCACAAGATTGAAAGCTAATCATCAATAAGCAACTTATTATAAATCCAATTTTTTTCATTCAATATGATAATTTAAAATTCTTTTTAGAAACCCGAAACTAGAGATCGTATTGTTTAATTTTTCTATAAAGCGTTCGTTCGCTAATTCCCAATTCCTCAGCGGCATTTTTTCTTTTGCCATTATGCCTTTCTAGGGATTTTTTAATAAGTTCCAACTCTTTATCATGTAAAGAAAGGGTTTCTTCCTCTTCAATTTCTTCAGCAAAGTAATATTTATCTTCTTTTTCTTGAGTAGAATTTTGTGGTATTTGAAGAATCTTTCTTTCTTCATCATGAAGATCTTCTATGTCTTGTTCATCATCATCATCCTCACCGTAAATTTTCTGGATCAATCCTTCATGCTCATCTTTTACATTTTCAAGATTCCCACTCTCCATCAATTTCATAGTGAGTTTCTTAAGATCGTTTAAGTCACTTTTCATATCAAAAAGTACTTTATAAAGGATCTCTCTCTCATTGCTGAAATCGCTTTCTTTCTTTTTATCTGAAATAACAGCGGGTAAGTTGCTTCCTATATTTGGAAGATAGCTTTTTATTTTGGCAGCAGTAATATTGCGTTCTTGTTCTAAAACCGAAATTTGTTCAGCTACATTTCGTAACTGACGAATATTTCCACCCCACTGGTATTTTTGAATAAGTTCTACGGCATCGTCTTCTAGCCGAATGGTAGGCATTTTATATTTAATAGCGAAATCTGCAGCAAATTTTCTGAAAAGCAAATGAATATCATCTTTCCTATCTCTTAAGGGGGGAAGGTTAATTTCTACAGTGCTTAATCTATAATAGAGATCTTCTCTAAATTTCTCTTTTTTAATAGCATCAAACATATTCAGGTTGGTTGCCGCTACAATCCGAACATTACTTTTTTGCACTTTAGAAGATCCTACTTTTATAAATTCTCCGTTTTCTAAGACTCTTAACAATCTAACTTGAGTGGTAAGTGGCAATTCTCCAACTTCATCTAAAAAAATGGTTCCTCCATCGGCTACTTCAAAATAACCGCTTCTGGTCTGACTAGCACCCGTAAAAGCCCCTTTTTCGTGACCAAAAAGTTCACTATCTATAGTTCCTTCGGGAATTGCTCCACAGTTTACCGCAATATATTTTCCATGTTTTCTATGAGATAAAGAATGAATTATTTTAGGAATACTTTCTTTCCCAACTCCACTTTCCCCCGTAACCAATACAGAAATATCTGTAGGAGCTACCTGAATTGCTTTTTCTACTGCACGATTTAATACGTGATCGTTTCCTATGATCTCAAATCGCTGTTTTGTTGCTTGAACTGATTCCATATATTTCTTAACTATTGCTTATTGGCTAATACCAGATTACAATTTTTATATTTTCTAACTTTTTGTCGAATTACTAGTTATGGATGCTGTATCCAACAGGTTTCCCAATTAAGGTTCCACTTGTACAGTCGGTGATTTCAACATTTACAAAATCCCCGATCTTATAATCTTCCTTGTCAAATACAGCAACGGTGTTGTAAGTAGTTCTTCCGCTCCATTGTTGGTCAGATTTTTTGGACTCTCTTTCTATAAGTACTTCTACTGTTTTGCCAACATATCCTTGGGTTCTAAGAAGTGAATGTTCTCGCTGAAGTTTTACAATTTCAGCAAGTCTTCTTTGTTTTACATCTTCAGGAACATCATCTTCATATTTCTTAGCACCTAATGTTCCAGGTCTTTCAGAATAGGAGTACATGTAACCAAAATCGTATTTTACATGTTCCATTAAAGATAAAGTGTCTTGATGATCCTTTTCGGTCTCC
>Ga0209309_10002419_pt1 | contig 17001 bp, 10 predicted proteins | sample COGITO_mtgs_1204_2_FD_184807 | JGI IMG/M metagenome (GOLD analysis project Ga0209309, IMG submission 184807) | Pelagic marine microbial communities from North Sea - COGITO_mtgs_120412 (SPAdes) (version 2) | ecosystem: Environmental > Aquatic > Marine > Epipelagic ... | reverse complement strand
CCTGCTTCTCTCTCTTTTGCTTTCCTTCTCTCTCTTTGTTTCTCTCTGTTTTGTCCCCTTGTGACGCATTCTTTTCATCTCTCAAAATCACACGATCCTCGTCACTTTTTATCTCTCCCTTCTCTTTACGAGCAACGCTTTTATCTCTCTTTGTTTCTCTTTACCTCTAACGACGACTTACTTGGACGACAAAGAAGAAGAAGTTAAAGAGAAGAAGATATAATGTCCTCATCCTCTGCCGCTAAAAATGCGATCGTGAGAAGTAATAAGATGATTGCGAACGTCTGCGTGGTGAACGCGGGGCGATTGGATTTCGATGGGAAGTTGAATTTACATTCGCTTTCCCAAGCGCTCGGGCTGTCAAAGTCCTCGGGAGGAGGAGGAGAAGATACTAACAACTTAAACGAGAACAAGAACATAAACGCGTTAACCGCGCATCAAGATTCCTCCCCTTCGCCTGATGTCGTCGCCGAACGCTCTAAAGGTCACAATTGCATAGTCACGAAAGAAATAGAAATCGATATCGATTTACTCCCGACTTCGGTGAAGTTAATATGCGAAGCCGGGACTGGTTTTAATAACATCGATATCGAGAAAGCGAAGAAACGAGGGATTCGCGTGACGAACGTGCCGGAATATTCAACCGAGGCGATGTCACATTTAGTCATCACGAGCATATTAAACTCCTCCGCGAGCATGATTAAACAGCAAAAGATGTTGGAGCGGAACGAACGCGCACACTTTACGAACTTTAGCGGCTTGCCGCACTTCGAGTTGGAAGGTAAAAAAGTAGGATTGATTGGCGGGAACGGAACGATCGGGAAACGCGTGTGCGAATTAGCGAAAGCGTTTCGAATGAAACCGTACGTGTATTCGAGGTCGGCAAAAGCGAAAACAGAGTTATACGACGTCTATCAGTCGTTAGAAGAGTTGTTATCCGAATCCGACTTTGTGAGCGTCCACTGCCCACTCAACGACGCCACCCGAGGTATGCTCGATTACGAAAAGTTATCGCTGATGAAACCGACGAGTTATTTAATCAACACCGCTCGCGGGGCGATATGTAACGAGGAAGATTTGATCCAAATATTAAAGGAAAAGAAAATCGCCGGCGCGTGTTTAGACGTCCAAACGAAAGAACCTCCGGACGAGGACTCGTTGCTTTGGAACCCGGGGAACGTCTTCGACGACAACGTCACCTTAACCCCGCACATCGGGTGGAAGCGAGTGGAAACCAGGCAAAGATTAATCGATAGCGTCGCGGAAAGGATTAAAGAGTTTGTCGACGGAGAGGATATTTTAAACGTTGTAAATCAATAACAATAATAAGTATATGTATAACGCGGCGCGTTTGTAATACCTTTTATTATCGCATCGTCTCGATCAAACCTATCCGCGAGTCGTACGAGAGAGAGAAAGTGATTTGCAAGGGAAAAAACAACTGTTCGTTTGCTCTCTTCAAATTGCTTCAAACATGACCGCTCTTTCCTCCTCTTCCTCCTCCTCCATAAACTCCTCCATCCAATCGCTCAAAAAAGACTTTGGTGATACTAATACTAATAATAACACGAACCAATGGTCGTCGTCGTCCTTCACCAGAGGCGGAGGACTTGGAGACCAACACCAACAACACCTTTGGCGTGTAATCGATTTGCTCGAGAAGATGCGCGAAGAAATCTTCATCCATGAGTATCATTCAAAGAAGTCCGAGAAGAACACGAAGAAGAACAGCAAGATGAAGACGATGGAGTTAAAAATGAAACACTTAATCGCGGTCTCTTCAAAAGTGAACGTGCGATTGAACGCGTGTAAGATTGGTCTGAGCAGAATTGGGAATTCCGTTGGCGTGGAAAGGAAAGTCAAAGACGAAGAAGAAGACGACGACGACGAAGACGAAGAGGAAGAAGAAGCAGTTGGAGGAGGCGTTTCAGTAGGTGATGATTCGACGTTGAACGAGGAAGATGACACAACACGAGGACGACAAAAAGAGGACAGAAAAAACGAACGAAACGAAGCGAAGAAACGAGAACGAAACGAGCTTCTCGCGCGCGCGATTGAGAAAACCGAAAAGCGATGGCTCGGGAACAATCATCGCGGCGACGTGAAATTGACCGGGAACGTGTTTTGGCGTCCGTTGCCACACGTCGTCGGGACGGCTTCGTTTTACCAGGATTCGACGTTAGGGTTAGCGAATGCGGTGAATCCGAACCCGGAAAGGTTTGGACCGTATATTTCGTCCACGGATGATGACGATTCGTCGGGTGACGAAGACGATGAGGATACGACGAGCGAAACGTCGACGTCGGAATCGTCTTCGGTGTCTTCTTCATCAGCCGAAGAGGAGGAAAGCGAGGCCGAAGAGGCCGAAGCGGATTCGTACAGCGACGACGAGGATACCGTTGGCAGAAGAAGTATTGAAGCGCGCAGGCGAAGACGAAGAAGAGAGAAATTGATGCAAAATCAACGAAAAGCAGCAGCGGGAGCGGCAAAGAAGAAGGAAATAAAGGAAGATGAAACCATAGAGGAGATGCGCGAACGGTTCGCCAAGGAAGTGTTGCTCCTCGCGGAATCGACGAAAAAGAAGAAAATGAACGAGAAGAAGAAGACAAAGAAGAAGAAGACAAAGAAGGAGGAGAAAAAGAGCAGCATTTCTTCCGTGAGTTCAGAGGATGATTTATTGAGCGACGGGCTCGGTAGTGATACCGACGCCGACGAACCTGCCTCGATGCTGTTCGGGGAAGGAAGAATACGAACGAGTAGTAGCAGTAGCGATAGCGATAGAAATAGGAGTAGCGAAGAGAAGGAGGACGAAGACGAAGACGAAGAAGACGCGAGTATTTTCGGGAAGAAGCCAAAGCAGAAAAAGAAGAGCGCTAGGGGTGCTCATAAAGAGCCCAACATTTCTCCAAAGAAGAAGAATAAGGAAAAGAAAAAGACGAGAACGGATCGCTTGCGAGGCCTTTTCGGAGACGACGAGGACGAGGACGAGGACGGCGATACCGGACACCGCGTAAAAGCCGAGTACGCGGCCTCGCGTTCTTCCAAAGAAGAAGAAGAAGAAGACGGAAAAAAAAGCAAAGACGGGAAGAAGAGCAAAAAGAAAAAAAGGAACGCCAAGGAAAAGAAGAAGAAGAAAGCGCCTTCTTCCGCGCTCTTCGGCTCAAATTCTTCTTCCTCCTCCTCCGGTGGTGGTGGTGACGACGTCTCCTCGTTGTTCAAATGATGACGACGCAGATACTCTCTCTAGTTGAGTAGAAGAAGTATTTGTGTCACATTTTTTTTTCTCTAGAGCTTTTTGCTCTGCACTTTTCGGGCGCACAAACAACATTAGTAGTAGTAGTATTCATACTCACACATGTCGTTTTCGGAGTCGTGTTGTTGCACGCATCGATGCGCTATGACCACTATGACCACCACCACCACCGCTTCTTCTTCTTCTTCTTCTTCTTCTTCTTCTCGTGGTCGAGTTTTTCATCGTCGCACGCATCAAAGTCGTCGTCTTTTGAGAACAACAGAAGTCGTGCAAGCGCAAACGTCATCATCCAATGATGCGATGGAAGAAGAAACGTTCGACGTGGTGATAATCGGTTCAGGCATCGGCGGCTTATCCGCTGCCGCGTTACTGGCGAAATACGACTTGAAAGTCTGCTGCGTTGAGTCGCACGAGCACGCCGGAGGTGCCGCGCACGAGTGGAAAAGAGATGGATTTACGTTCGAATCCGGACCGAGTTTATACACCGGTCTCTCTCAGTTTCCCACGAGCAATCCGCTGGGGCAGATATTACACGCGATCGACGAACCGTTGAAATGTATTCGATACAACACGTGGAAAGTGCACTTTCCGGAGGCAACGTTCGTCACGGAAGTAGGAAACGATCAATTCATCGAATGTTTAGAGAAATATTACGACGCCGAAGCAGTCGCGGATTGGCGAAAATTGAAGGAGAAGATGGAACCGTTGGCGCAAGCGAGCGCGGCGTTACCACCCGCCGCGGTGAGAACAGACGCATACGCGGCGTGGACTTTAGCGAGATTTATCCCGGGGTTGTTTCAATCGATGCCGAGTTTGAACGCGATTTTATCGGATTACGAATCGTTTCTGGATAAGAACGACATCAACTCGAAGTTTATTCGAGATTACATGGATTTACTCTGCTTCTTGCTTTCCGGTGGGACGTCCAAAGCGACGATGGGCGCAGAAATTGGGTACATGTTTGCAGACTGGTACGCTCCAAATGCTGCGTTAGAGTTTCCAATCGGTGGATCCGGCGCGCTCGTCGATTGCTTAGTGAGAGGTTTTGAAAAATACGGCGGCGATTTGCGCTTGCGAACTCACTGTGAAGAGATTTTAGTGGAGAAGAAAGACGGAGAAGAAGAAGAAGCGACTGGGATTGTCACGAAAACGAGAGACGGGAAGAAGAAGATCTTAAGAGCGAGAAAAGCGGTGATTTCAAACGCGACGATTTGGGATACCGAGGCGCTTTTGAGAGATTGCGCGGAAGGGAGGCGCCAGAGCGTGCGGGAAGCGTCGTCTACGACTAGAACAACTAAAAGCGGGAAAATAGTCGACGACGACGTCGAATTTTGCCAATCGTTCATGCATTTACACCTCGGCATTGACGCCGCAAATTTACCAGCTGCGGAAACACTGGAAATGCACCACGTGTGGGTCGGTGATTGGGACAAAGGCGTGGACGCGGAGCAAAATCTCGTCTTGGTCTCGATACCGTCGATTAAAGATCCGTCCATGGCGCCGGAAGGCAAACACGTGATTCACGCCTACACTCCCGGGAACGAGCCTTTGGCGCGTTGGAAGAACGTGAAATATAACTCAGAAGAATACAATAAATTGAAGAAAGAACGAAGCGAAGTGTTATATCAAGCTGTTGCGAAAGCGTTGAATAATATCACCGTCGAGGATTTGAGAAGCCGCGCAGAAATTGAGATGGTTGGGACGCCTCTCACGCACGCGCGCTTTTTACGAAGAGGAAATTCTCAAGGCACGTACGGCGGCACCGGGTGGATAAAGAAAAAAGAATCCGGAGATGACTCCGCGGCCGCGGTTCCCGTGACTTCCGCCAAGAGTAATTTGAAAAATTTATTGTTAGTGGGAGATTCCCGATTCCCTGGCCCGGGTCTTCCAGCTGTCGCTGCGGGCGGTTGGGCGGCTGCCCACGAGCTCGTAGATTTTAGACGACAGTGCGAAGTGCTCGATAAAGTAGTAGCGCGATAAGTCCAATAATGTTCAAATAGTCGTATTTATGCGTAATGTCAAAGTTGTATTTATGTGATGAAATCCCAAGCGTAGACTCGAGAAGTCTTGGTATTCTCTTCTTCCCCGTCTCTTTTCCCTCCTACTTTCATTTTCGCCAAGCTAAATCCTAAACTCTTCGCGTTGCTTCTATTCGAGAAATTCTCGTTGACTAATTTTGCGGGCATTCCGCCCGCAGCGACTACGGTTATTCTAGTTCGTCTAGTACTATCCTCCACCATCTCCTCCTCCTCCTCCTCAACATCTTCCGCGAAACCTCCCACACACAACAGAGGATACTTGGACGCGTGCTCGCCCATCATCTCGCTCGCGTTTAAGAACATCGACCCTCTTTGAACATCGAACGCGTCAAACAGAGCTACTCCATTCACGTTACGTTCCTTCATGCGTCCGCAACACGCGACGAACCCGTTCCCAACATCTGCCACCGCGTGCGTCAACGCAAAATCTGTTTGCACATTTAACCTCGGTTTGCTCCTTTCGATCCAATTTTTCGCGTCCGACATCACGAGGTCGCCAAAACGATTACACATCACAACGTTCGGGAACTGCTCGAGTTCGTTTTCCACGGCTGGGTACACGAAAGTTAACGACGTGCACGCCATGTTCTTCCGTCCTGTGCCGTTGTTGTCATCAAACACGCTCGCGTTCTCCCCGACGAGATAAAACTCTCGCGCTTTAGCATCAAAACAGTACATGCGCATGGTCCCGTTTGAATATCCAACCGATAAAATGTGTTTATTTCCCATTGTATCGGTATCAACGCGACTCCGACTCCTGGTCGCGTACGCGTCCATCGCAAACGCGTACGCTATATCGAATTTACCTTGTCCACCACCGCCATCGCCGACATTTTCGTTCAACGAGAATCCAAGCGGCGTGCGAGCAATCTCCTTCAACTCTACCGATGATTCTCCCCCGTTCTTTTCGTTCAAACTCCTCCGCGTAACTTCCACGCCAATCAACTCCGCGTCCGTGGCGATGACTAAATACTCATCCTTTCCGCCTAAAAATTTCAACCCGTACACTTCGTTGTTGTCGTTATCCTTCTCGTCGTCCTTTCCGTCAAAAGCATCTTCGACTAAGTCGTCCTCGTTTGAAATCCCATATTCTGCTCTCTTTCTGTTCGCGTTAAACTTCGCCATCAACCGGTCGCCGTTCTCGCCTTTGCCGCTTTTGCTCTTACCAGAACCAGAGGTAGTCACGATTCGCCAAACGAACACTTCGCCGTTGGACGACCCCGTCGCTAACGCGAACGACGACTTATTCTCGCAGCACTTTTCATCGTCATCATCATCGTCATCGAAAGCGCCGCGCGAAAGGCCAAAAGCGCACTTCAACACGGCGTCGGAGTGTCCTCTCAGGACGCTCAACCCGAACGGTTTCGGTTCCACTTTGACGCTTTGTTCTTCCTCCTCCTCCGAAGAAGAAGAAGCGTGGACGACCCACAATCGCACGCAATCGTCCTCTCCGCTCGTCGCTAAGAATCGTTTTCGTCTCCTTTTCTTCTTCTTCTTCTTCTTCTTTGGTGTCGTCCTCGTCGTTCTCATCTCCGTTAGGGGATTTTGCTGCGCGTGTACTTCTTCTTCTTCTTCATCCTCTTTAAAGTCGTCGAGAAAAGGAGGACTGAAGCTCAGCGAGAACACTCTCCCGTAGTGACCGCCTTCGTTCGTGCCAGCGCTGCTTGTCATTAGACGACGACGACCAAAGAAAGTTGTTGTTGTGAGGGAAATCGTTTGCGAAATCTCTTCATTGGAAACCATGCGTTGTTCGGTGTTACACTCGTCGGCTGCGTCGAGATGTTGTGGCAGCAGTTATGGGAGAAGCGGGAAGAAGATGAGGAGAAGCGCTTTCGTGCGTTTTCATCGTCAGCGCGTGGCGGCATCGTCGTTTGAATCGTCGTCGTCGTCGTCGTCGTCATCATCATCATCTGTTGACGTCGACGGAGCGGCACAAACAACAACAACAACAGAAACGATAAAAGAAGAAGAGAGTAAAGGGTTGACCGGGGAAACGCTCCAAAAGCTGAAACGAGATTTGACGGAAGACTTGTCGCACTTATTCGACGATCGCGGGATCGATCCGAAGTTATACGCCGAAAATGTCGTCTTCACGGATCCGCTCTCGAAATACGAAAGTTTCTCGGGGTACAACTTCAACATACAGATGTTGAAAAACGTGTTCAAACCAATATATACGATGCATTCGATCGAAAAGACGAACGATTTTGAAATCACGACGCGATGGACGATGAAGATGTACTTACCTTCGTTTCCGTTCTTGTGGAATCCCGAGCTGACGTTTACCGGGAGATCCATCATGGAGATGGACCAGAGGTTTCCGCACGAGTGCGTGAAACACGTGGACACGTGGGATAGCATCGAGAACCAAACGTATTTGAGTCCAGAAGCCGTGCAGGAAGTTTTAAAGCAGGTGTTTAACTTTGCGAAGACGCCGGAGAATTTGAAGACGCCGAAGTACGTGACGTTGAGGAGGTACCGCGATTTCGAGGTGAGAGAATACGAGAAATTTTTCGTCGCCGAGACGACAGTGAACTCAAACACCGGGAGCGCGAAGATGGAAGATAGCGAAGCTGGGCAGGCTTTTAACCGCTTAGCTGGTTACATTTTTGGTAAGAACGAGCAAAACGAAAAGATGGAGATGACGACGCCGGTGTTTTCGAATAAGAATCAAAAGATGCAGTTTGTCGTGGAAGAGAGTTCGAATTCAATCAAGCCGGTGGACGGTTCGGTGGCGGTGAAAGACCGCGAACGATTTCTCGTCGCCGTGGCGTCCTTCTCCGGCATCGCGAACAAAGAAATCACGGACGAGACTGAAAAAAAGTTGAGAGAAGCCATGAAAAGAGAAGAATCCATAAACGACGGGGTAGAATTCCTCCCTCGCCGAGGCGACGAGTTCGTCGAGTTGGCGCAATACAACGACCCGTTCACGAACCCGTTACAAAGACGCAACGAGGTTCTCATCGCGCTGGAAAATATCAGAGACGACTTTATCGCTTTGGTGTAAAAAATGATGTGAAAGATCATCATCCAAAAGCCAAAGCAACCTGTATTTTGTATAGCAGCAGCACGTGTTATTAAAAACAAAACGCATACGCGAGAAAGAAAGCAAACACCATTTTTCCTCTAGTGTGCGTTGTACCTTTTACTCAATTTTGCTCCTCCTCCCCCCATTTTGTGGGGAGAAAAAATGCATTTTGAACACCTCACAGATACAACCGTCAGAATGCAAAGTAATAACGAAGAAGAAGAAGTTAAACGAATCATCATCATCGCGCAGTAACAGTAGTAGTAGTAGTATTCGTAGCACTTTCTTTCGGCAGAAAAATTTATACGACGTTCGAGACACGCGCGCGAGGATTGACATCTTTTACATCAGGGGGAACATCGTCGGCAAAAGAGCGGTTTGGTTGAGCCGATGATGACGAGGACGACGAGGAGTACTAAAGATGACATCGTCCTCGAAAAACCTTCAAACGACGACGACGAGGAAGAGGAGGAAAACAAAGAGGGCTTACTTCGATTGACCTTCCAAATCTGGCGACACCAGGCGGAAACCGAGAAGCAAACGCAACTGTTACACATCGTTTTGGAGAAGAAACAGATGGAACTGTTGAAATTTTCCTTGCACAGGCGAGCGCTGAGGTACCAACGCGCGTGTTTTACTAGGTGGCGAGAAGAAGTGGAAAGGACGAAAATACAGAATAAACGATTGAAATCGAAAGTGGAAGGGTTACGGCTGAGATATTTGAGAGCGGCGTTCGATCGGTGGAGGAAAGAAAGGATGAGCGGGAAACGGTTGAAGGAACGGTTGGCGCGGGCGACGAGTCGGCGAGCGATGAAGTTGCAACGAGAGATGTTTGAGAGATGGCGGATGGAAGCGAGGGAGAAGAGGAAGGAGAGAGAAGAGAGTAGAGATGTGGAGAGAGAGGTGAAAGAGTTGAACGAGCGGATGGAGGCACTGCAAAAGCAATTTGAGAAAGAGAAAGAGCAATGGAAGGAAGAGGAGACGCGGATAGCGAACGCGCACGAGGCAAAGTTGGAGGAGTTTACGAAAGCGAACGAAAACGAGAAATTGAGAGTGGCGACGGAACGCGCGAGTCGAGACGCGGAGACGAAACAGAAATTTGAAGCGGAGATTGCGCTTTTGAAGTTGAAGGAAGAACAAGGGAGGAAGACGTACGAAGAGAGAAAGGAGAGGTTGATCGAACGCGCGGTTGGAGCGATGGAGAAGGAAAAGAAGGAGCGGTTAGCGCGGAAATTTTTTACGAAATGGAGAGAACAAACGATGGAAGCGAAACGATGGAAGCGAACGTTGCGGTTTTTATTGCTCAAGAAACGAAGAAGCGTGATTGAGAGCGCGTTTCGAGAGTGGAAAGAAGCCACGGAAACGAGTCGAGAGGAACGGGAAAAGGATCGAGCGTTGGAACGCCGTCTGGAAAATCACATTCGAGCGAAACGGTTTCGGATGCAAAAACGAATCTTTGAAGACGTTTTTGTCAGAGAACATGAGAGAGGGAAAAGCAACGAGAGGAAAGCGGCTGCTTTTAGAAACTCGCAGTTGCAAGAGAAAGCGTTCGAACAGATGCGAACGTACGCTAAGCGTTCGAAGATTGTTACCAACTTACAGGCGCGAGCGATATCGCGCATGTCCTCCAAGAAAGTTGCCAAAGCGTTTTATATTTGGCGAAACGAAACCCGAACGCAAGGAGTAGAGAATCCAAGGAAAGCTGAGGTGCATTTTGAAACGAAAGTGAAACCAGAACTGCTAAAGCGAACGTTTTCACAGTGGAAGATGGTTTCGGACGTGGAAAAACGGTTCCGAATGCTCGAAAACGACGCCATGCAAAAATATGATTCGAAAATACTCAAGGAAACGCTTCAGTTTTGGCATAAAAAAACGGTCGCGCGCCGTAAAGCGTTGAGTCAAGAACGTAAGTTAGACCGCGCGATCATGTTTCGCGAACGTTCGAAAATGCGCGAGGTATTCAGAGCGTGGCGAACCTTAGCCGTTTCGGAAAAGAAACGCGACGAAACGTTGGTGAGAACGTTAAAGACGAAAAAGCACTACGAGCGACATTTTGCGCAACCGTTTGCAAATTGGAAAGCACTCACGGAAAAAAGACGGTCGTTTACGTTACGAAGAGAGGAAAAGCATCGTGCTAAAGTTTTACGAGCCGTATTTATGTCTTGGAAACGCTCAGCCGAAGACAGTAGAAATCGATTGGCGCTGACGGAGAAGTTTATCGCGCAGAAATATCGAAAGCAACAGACGCAATTAAGAAGAGACTGCTTATTGGCATGGAACACGCACGTGCAAATGTTGAAGCAAACTAGAATAGAGCAAATGAAACGCGCAGTCGTGGAACGTGCGATTGCGGACGAATCCGAGACGCATTTCGGGACGCCGGAAGGCATCGCCATCGTTCAAGCCGCGAAACGTTTTCAGAGACGAAACTTTCTCGAACGCGTCTCGAGTGTGGTGTTTCAAAGATGGCGCGAGGAAAGCGCGAAGAGAAACGGGGTGCTGTTGGCGCTAAAATCCGCGTTTATTGAAGAAAACGATGCGAGACGATTGCGCGCAGCCTTTCGCGTTTGGAGACAACGCGCGATGGAGATGAAGGCAAAAAGCGCGTGGCAATCCAGCAGAACGCCAGCTATCGCAGCTTCGATGTCTCCACTGAAGAAAAAAACATCAGCAAAGGATGAAAGAAATAGTCCTAAATCAACCGCGAGTTCATGGGATTTCGATGTCGACTTCGAGCAAAACGCAAGAAATTTGAAATTGACGAACACAACATTCAAGTCGATGTCGAGAAAGGCGACTGGCACGTTTTTTGGCGCCGATAACACGAACAATAGGAATGGTCGCGACGAGAATACTAACACAAATAATAGTAGCAGCAGTAGATTTTCAGCTTTAGATCGCTCGTATCGAGAAACCATCGACGCATGCATCGCGCTCGAAGCTAAACTCGAGATGAAAGGGAGTGCGACGAGAACGTCGTCTCAGTACGCCACGCCGAGGAAAGACGCTTCTTCTTCGACGGTACCGACGACGCGCGAATCCAGAGAGTTTAAGCAAAACGCGTTGAAAGAAAAACTGATGGATATTGAAGCGAGCGCGATGGCGTTGCTCGAAAGCGCGAGAGCGACGCGAGTGCGTAGAGAAAAATTACATCAACAACAACAACAAGCGCAGAGCAGTTTTTAATCTACATAGATGAAAAATACCTCGCACACTACATACACATTTTACTACCAGCTGACGTAATCTAAATCGTCATCGTCATCATCTTCATCCTCCTCCTCCTCAATCGTGTTTATGGTATTGTTCATGGAGCGATAATTATCTTCGTCATCATCTTTGCGAATATTTTTTCCATATTCTTCTTCGTCCTCGTCGACGGTTCGATCGGCTCGACCAGCGATCAAACCTTCGAGCGCGCCGCATCGGCGCGACAATCGCACGCTCGCAATCGCGCGCGTGAGAAAAGAAACGCGAATGTCAGCGACGTCCTTCACAACGTTGAATGCAAATACTTCCCGCCTTTTTTCCTCGTATGACGCTGCATCGTTTTCGTCGTTGACATCGTCGTACTCGGTTTCTAACAGCATGGTTTTCTTGCGTTCGATGCACTCGCGCAACGTCGCTCTCGCATCTCGCAACGAGCGCTCCAATCGAAGATTGGCCGCATCGGCTCGCTTTCTAAACTTCACTTTACTTTTCTCCTTCTCCTCTTTATTGTTGTATTCATTATCATCATCGTCATCATCTGAGGATGATACGTCCGAGGAGGAAGAGGAGGAGCCGAATCCACTCGCGAGCCGCGCGGCTCTTCTCTCGGCGTACGCCGCAGCAATTTCGCTATCTTCTATGGATTTCTGCGCTTCTTCGCACAAAAATTTCACCGCAATAGACGCCGTCTCCGCAGTTTGTGCCCGTTTTTCCAACCGAGCGATCATCTTTGCATCTCTTTCGCTTCGCTCCAAAAGTTCCGCAACTTCTCGATCTCGTTTCAATTCGTTCGTTTTCACCGTTTCCATAAACTCTTCTTCGCGTCTTCCGCTTTCCTCTCGAATCAGCTCAATTTCTGCATCTCGGGATGTATCTCTCGTTTTCATCGTTTCCATCAACTCTTCTAATTTTTTTCTCGCCACTCCGGCTTGTTCTCTCAACCTTTCCTTCTCCTCTTTCGCTCTTCTCGCGTCTCGTCTCGCTTTCTCCAATTCGCTTTCCATCTCTCGCATTTTTTTCCTAATCTCCGATTCATCCTCGCTCTTTTCGCCAAGCTTCGATCGCACGTGTTCCATTTCCATGTTATGTTTCATCTGCATCGTTTCCAAGTCCCTGATTTTCTCCTCGCTCATCCGTCGCATCTTCTCCTTGCACGCTTCTTCAATCTTCAGCTCTTTCTCTTTCGCTCGGTTCACCGCGTCCACGCATCGCCTCTCCACTACCTCTATTTCGTTTTCTTTCTTCCTCTCAAAATCTCTCACCGTTCGTTTCAACCGATCTATTTCCTCGCGCATCCCTCTCTCTTTCGTCTTGTTTTCTCGATCTTCCATCTCTCTCGTTCGTTTCGCCTCCTCCATCGCTTCCTTCGTCCGGGAAATTACGTCTCGTTTCGCCCTTTCCAGTTCCAACACATTTGACGCGTACGCTACTCTCTCGTTCTCGAGAGACGATTTGGATTCCTCCAAAGTTTTTCGCAACAAATGGAACGCGTCATCCGTTGTCTCTTTCTGATTTTGAAGACGATTTTGAGGGTGTTGCTCCGTACCGAAGAACTGGGCACCTACTACACCGTTCTTCTTTTCCCCAAAATCTCTCTCCAGTTTCTTCAAGAATCGCTCGAGAATAGCGTTCGAAGAAGACGCTTCTGCTCTCCTCGTCGCGCTCTCTGCGCGTTCTTCTTTTTCTTTTCCTTCATCGCGAGTTTCGAAAGAAGAATTAAAGCGTTGTTGTTCACGTTCTCGCGTGGTTGCAAAATTCGTCTCGGAAAGCACCCGTTCGTCCCCAACGGTGTGCAACCGCAAGAACGACGAAGATCTCTTCTCCGGCGAGTGCTCTGGTCGGTACATTCGACGACTCGCAAAAACACCACCACCGCGCTTTGAAACTGCGTTGGTTTTGCTCGGTTCCTCTCTCATATTATTCGTATTCTTCACGTATTTGCGCGTAAGAAATGGCGAAAAAGTGCGAGCGCTTTTCCCCCTTAAAATGCATGTGAAATGCGTCACACGTTCTCGAAGAAAGAGCGCGCTGTTGAGACGATGCGGATGAAAACGCGCATCTGTCGTCCTGCGCTTCTCGGTCTTCTTCTTTGTCTTCTTCCGTTGTGTTCTCGCGGGCAACAACGAGAAGAAAAACAGAAGCACATTTTGATCGTTTTAACTCACGGGATGGGGGACACGTGCTGTGATCCTCTCTCGTTAGGGAAGATTGAACGCGTGATCGAACGCCGCAGCGACGCAGACGACACGTTGAAGACGAAAGTCATCTCAATTAAGTTTGGTCGAAATTCAATGCGCGATTTCATCTCCGGGTTCATCGGAGACGCGTTTTCTCTGGTAAAAGATTTCGGGTGCGCGCAGTTGCGAAACGCGAAAGAAGAGATGATGATGATGCACCGTGACTTTGAGAGCACCGAGAAGAAGAACGACGATAAAGTGGAGACGATACTCCTCGGGTTTTCGCAAGGCGGCGTGTTCGCGAGAGCTATGGTCGAAACGTGCGAAGACGAAGTCAACGCGTTAATCACGTTCGGAGCGCCGCATTCAGGCGTGTGGAAGTTTCCTGGGTGCGATAAAACGGCAAACGCGCTGTCGCGAAAATGGTGCGAGTATTCGAGAAAGGTGGCGAGTAAAGCGGCGTATAGCAAAATGTTGAAGAGTAAGAGCGTGCAAGCGAGTTATTTTCGAGACGTGAGCGATGCGAAGAGGTTTGAACAGTACGTGCGGTCGGGGAGTTTGTTGAGCGTGATTAACGGTGAAGAAGATGGGAGCGACGATAACGACGCGCGAGGAGAAGAGAGAAAGATGAAAATGGGACAAAGGAGAAGAGAAAAAATGTGCAATCTCGATGTGTTCGCAATGTTTTCCTTCGAAAAAGACGAAGTAGTCGTTCCGAGAGATTCAGCCGTGTTTAGCGACGCGCCTTCGGTACCGTTCGAGTACACCGAGGAGAAGTCGTCGGAATTGTTGAACGTGCGAGAGACTAAATTTTACTTGAACGAAGAGGACGGTTTGTGTTTGCGAGAGTTGGACGAAAAGAACAGAATGAAAATTGACGTCGTCCCGGACGCGCATCACATGCAATTCTCGTTGGAATGGTTCACCGAAAATGTCATCGATAAATATATAGTAGCCGCCCCAGAGAAGAGAGAAGAAGAAGTTAAAGAAGAAGAAGAAGAAGACAAAAAAGAAGGAGTAATACATAGTATCAACAGATTTAGTAAATAGAAGAATAGTTTTTTAAAGGTACAACATCGACGGTAACGGTACAGCGCGCAAAAGTAGTTATTATATTTAAAGCATTCCTTCCGGAAGCATCATTGATTTCGGCAACCCATCGCTGGCGAATCTATCCTCCTCTTCCTCGTCCGTCCCGTAATCTAAAATCTCCTCGGAATCGTCTTCGTTCATAAACACTTCCGTCTCCCCCGTCGATTTCTCCCACCCGGCGACCAATCTCAATTTGAACGTGGCTAACTTATACCCAAACTGCCTCAACAACGCGCACTGATCCGAGCTCAACTTCACTCCTCTCTTACAAATAATCTTCTCATTCACGCACTCCACGACCCCTTTATTCAACTTTGTCGGCAAACCGTGTTTCCTCAACATCGCCTCCAACGTGTGCGACATCGGCACGTCGAAGCAATTCTTCACCGGACCTTCCGGACAGACGATCGTTTCCGTCGCAATCTGCCCGACCCGCGCGAAATCTTTCGTCTCTTTCGCCTCCATCGCCTGCATCAAGTCCTCTTTGCTCAAGTTCGTGAACACGATCCCTGTCGTCGTCGTGTTCAAATCAAATTCTTCGTTTTGCCGCCCGCGTTGCTGTTTTTTCGTCTCTTTCTGTTGTTTTTGGCCGCCGCCGCCGCCATCATCATCATCATCTTTTCCATCACGATTGTTTACGATGTGTTCGGCGAACGTCTTTAACCCTTCCTCGGATTCTTTCCCGAGTAACGCTGCTCGCATTAACTTGTTCCCGCCGACGAAGAATCTCGACGTGTTTGACACGTCGTCGCGTAAGCTTTTGAACGTTTCGTTCCTCATGTTTTTACATCGGAAGACGAACACGGACGGGTAGGTGTCGACTGCATCGCGGATGGATTCGACTAAAGATTCTTTCCACTTGCGGTCTTTTTTTTTCACCTGGGTTAACGCGACGACTTTGTTACGCTTGGATTTAGGCATTATTATTGAATGATCGCGATGATACTCGTTTAATTCAGAGAGAGCGAGGGACGATGATGTTTTGCGTGTGTAGTATTAGGGGAGCTTTTTATGCCGTTTTTCCACGCAAAAGCGGTGCGTCGTGGAGTTTTACGTAAAACTTTCCTCTACATGTTGCCGCCGGAAGCGGCGACGACGGCAACTTTGGCATCTCGCAAAGCGTCGACGAGCACGGAGAGCGAATCTAAGTCTAAGTCTAAGCGATGGTGTTGGTGTTCTTCTTCTTCTTCTTCCTCTTCTTTCGATACGCGAAGCGAAAGGCGGAGGCGAGAGGCAGAGGAGACGGACGAGGCGGAGGACGCGTTCAAAGTGAGGGACTCCAGCGACGAGCTCGCTCTCGTCGCGTACGCCGTCCAATCGTACTCCACCAATCTCGGCGTTCCGACTCGAAGACGCCTCTTCCTTCCTTCTCGCGTTTGCGACGAATTCGTCAAAGTCATTGTCTTCTCGAACCATTCTTTCGCCCGAGAACGAAGAATTTTCTTCAATCGTACGCGAGCCTTCTTTTCGTCCTCCTCGTCCTCCTCTTCTTCCTTCTTCGTCGTGAACGCGAAACTGCTTTCAACCACCTTTTCGACGACGGCTTCAAACCAGTCTTCTTCTTCTTCTTCTTCGAGATTGTTTTCCTTCTTCGAAACCATCGACGTCGTCATCTCGACGAGAACTCGTTTCACCACTCGTTCGTTCAACTGTTCCAAAAACCACGCACTCGTTCTTCTCTCCTCCGCGTCGTCGCTCGATGACGTAATAAACGGTTGCAACCGCTCTCGCAGCAGCATAACTCCTTTTCCTCCTCGTTCTTCTTCTTCTTCTTCTTCGTTCTCTTCTTCTTCTTCGTCGTGCGATTCGATGATGATTCTTCTCGTGCGCGTCTTCGTCGTCGTCGTCAAAGCGAATTTTGCGGATGATGCAAAGTCGAACATCGCGCGCGAGAGTTCTTTCGGCGCGTTCAGGAGGACAGATTTCAGACGGGAGGAAAACACCACATCGTCCTCCTCCTCTTTATCGTCGTCCATGTTTGAGTGTATTACATTCCAACGTCTCGTTCGTCCATGTTTGCGTTTAGTACGTATTCCGTCTGTCTTTGAAAATGAAACAATTACTCCTACTCTCAGAGTTTAGTGTTTAATAAACCCTAAACTCGTACTCCTACGACTCCACATATTTTCCCCGCACCAATCTTCTTAAAGTTCCTCTCCGGTAAAGCACCACGAAAACCACCCGCGCGTTGAGAAAAGAGCA
>Ga0209309_10002415_pt1 | contig 17012 bp, 17 predicted proteins | sample COGITO_mtgs_1204_2_FD_184807 | JGI IMG/M metagenome (GOLD analysis project Ga0209309, IMG submission 184807) | Pelagic marine microbial communities from North Sea - COGITO_mtgs_120412 (SPAdes) (version 2) | ecosystem: Environmental > Aquatic > Marine > Epipelagic ... | reverse complement strand
TACCCCCGTATAGCGTCACATCAAACGTAGTAAAGGTCCCTCCACTTCAAAACTCGGCACCCAAATTTACACATTCGCCACATCAAGTGCGCGCGCAAGAAGATTTCAATGATGCCCTTCTCCCACGCGATGACGACGACGACGACGACAACGAAAATGTCGCCGCGCTCTGTCTCTTCTTCTTCTTCTTCTTTCTTCGTGGCCGTGAAGTACTCATCACGCCGCGCTCAAAGTCCAAGAGTTCCCGGGAAAAAAAGATTACGTCACGCTCCGAAAGCGTCTACGAATACCACCGGCGGCGGCGGCGACGACGACGACAAAAGCGGTGAAGAAGACGCGACGATGAAAAACACGACCATCCCGGCGGAGTTTACGGATTCAAAGGAGGAGGAGGCCACCACCACCGCTAACAACATGAACGCGGGGGTGAAAAGCCCATACGAAAAATACCGGTTGGCCTCTCCGATAACGTTCGAGCGTTTAGAAACGGAGAAAGACCGACGAAAGTATCCGATGAACGAAGACGGGTACTTCGACTTGGTCGCGAAGAACGACGTGCCTTCGTTGGATAAGTTGATCAGGGACTTAAGTCCGGAACCGTTTAAACGTTTAATACCGACATCGAACTTACCGGGCGAGGCGTTGTTTGAGAGTCCGTTGGTCTCGTTCGCGTACGAGAGAGGGTGGAGAGATAATTTTAAGAGAAGCGGGTTTCCGGGCGTAGAAGTCGAGAAGGAAAATGCAATGGAGGCACTCGGTGAAGATGCAGTTGGTGATGTGATTATTGACTGCTCCTGTGGCTCAGGGTTGTTCACGAGAGAGTTTGCGAGGAGCGGCAAGTACGACGGCATCGTCGCTTTGGATTTTAGCGAGAGTATGATAAAAGAAGCGATGGAGCGCGCACAAAAAGATACGAGCGTACCGGCGGATAAGATTGCATTCGTAAGAGCGGATGTTGGACGATTGCCGTTTGCGAACGATAGCATTGGTGGTGTCTCTGCCTCGGCGGCGATTCATTGCTGGCCGGACGTCCAGAGCGCGTGCGCTGAAATCTTCCGCGTGTTGAAACCAGGGAGAATATTCACGGGGACGACGTTTGCGACGCCAAACGTGCCATTTTTGGACGACGACCAGAACAGATTGTTGAGCACGTTATCGAGAGACTTATCTGCGAGCAGACCTGGGACGAACGGGTTACGATTTTGGAACTCGGCGGATTTACGGGACCAGTTACAATCAATCGGGTTCTCGGATGTGACGATTTTACGAGAGAAGGACTACTTGTTCTGGAAAGCGCGAAAGCCGTGAGAGATTAGCACACGTACCTAGGTGCACACATACATTGGTACATACACAAAAACGACGTGTAAATAAACATTCTTTTTAGCATGCAAGCGACTCAAATAAATTATATACTCGACTAAATGTCTTTTTCTGCTACGTTTGCTAAACGCGCTTCTATGATTGAAATCAACTTTGCCGTGCTCTCTCCGGTTCCCATCATTCTCGCCAACTCGTCCACTAAACCTTCGTGTCTCCTCACGATTGCCATCGTATTCAACGTCGCCCATCTGACTTCGTCGTCCGATTTCTTTTGCGAAAACTGTAACGCGTTGAACAGTTGATCCAACTGCTGAATATCCGCCGCGCCGCCTTCCGAGTTGCCATACTTCGCGTATTCCGCGCACACTCCAGCTAAAGCCACGCACGCAAATCTCCCAACCGACGTGCTCGTAATCTTCCCTCTCTTCACTTCGTTTTGAAACTGTCCGTCGCAAAACAACGTCCCCGCTTGAACGTTCAATCGTCCAAACCGTTTAAACGCGTCCAGCGAACTCAACGTGTACCCTTTCGGCAACACGCCGGTTAAATACGCGACCAAGAAATGCCCAGCCTCGTGTCTTCTCAACCGAGTCTTGTACTCCTCCGACGTCAAATTCGCGACGAAATCCAAAACCAAATTCTGCGCCCCCGCGTTTAACGCCACCGCGTCGTACGCTAATAAAAAACTCAAAAACACAAACGTCTTGATGGCCTGAAACGGCGCCGCGCCCACGTCTTCCCCACTCGTCACAATCGCACCCACAATGACCAACGCTCCAACCGCGACGCCCAATTTCTTCTTAATCTCAGTAATCGTGTTCTCCGTCGGCGCTAACAACTTGGAAGGATCGATATCGTTCAACTTTAACTCCGCCAACGCGTACGAGCGTTTCGGCACTTGTTGTCCTCTCGCAAACGCTCGAATGCGTTGTTTGTTCTCCTCGCCACCACCATTACCAGACGAAGAAGCTAAACACTCCAGCACGTCGATCGCAAACTTCTCCTCCTCTAATCCTTTTTGTTGTCTCAAATTTACCGACTGTTCGTTGTCGTCCGAGAGTAACTCGCCCGTCGCCGGATCGAGCTTTATGGCCAAGTCTAACTTTTTATCGAGCGATTGCAACGCGAAATCATAGCCTTTCGAGCAGACAGCGAGGACGTCCTCAGAGAACGTTTTAATATCCGGGTTCGTCGTTTTCGTCGTGATCTCTGTCTCGGGGCTCATCATGACCGCATCTAACGCGTCCACGGAGGTTCCCGGAGTACGAGGAAGCGCAGAGGAGGATTTGGACGACGACGTTTCGTCGTCGTCGGCAGATGACGACGACGACGCGCATAACAGAGACGTCCTCAACCGACGCTTCTCGTTCCTCGAAAAAGCAGACGATGAAAAGAAACGCTGAACTTCTTTGTTGATCTTTGTTTCGTTGTGCTTTGAAGTGCGTAAGGTTGGTGCGGCGACCAAAAGCGTTGATGCCATTGGAAAAGTTAAGTTGTGTAATACGCGAGTTACCAAAGTGAAGATGCGAAAGCAACGCACGCGTTCATCGGGCGTTCCATCGAAATCGTGCCCGATGGTTCTCACAACGTATAAAATATTTTACAAAGCTCTTCTAAACTACTACTATTAATACTAAATACTAAAGGAGACCAAACGCGGCGACGTGCGGATCGAACGGCTTCCTGATGCTACCCCTCGGCCATCCGCCGATGAGCTTATAATCCCAGCTCAACGACTTGTATTCTTCCACGACGGACGACGACGACGACCCCGGGCAGTCGTCGACTTCTTTTTTAACGTCGTGCTCTTTGTTTCTACTACGAAGCCTAGCGAGTTCCACGACGGCTTCGCACGCTAGATGGAAATCGTATTCGTACACCTTTTCGCACAAGATGGACTTGCACGTGTCCTCGCGTTTCCACTCTGGACCTCGCGATTCGGCGTATTTGAGAGAGCAGTCGCCGATCCACTTTTCAAACTTACTCTCGCCTAGATAGTCTTTGAGTAAAGAGAGTTGCAACGTGTGCAGTTTGGCTTGCAAAGGGTTCATTGCGAGCACATCTTTTCGATACTTTGGGATTTCGTCGTCTATTCCTTCTTCTTTTCCTCCGTCTACGAGTATAGCGCAAGATTGCGAAACGTTCTCCATGAGCTGTTCGGGATTATTAATTTCAAACTCGACCTCTTTTCCTTCCTCGCATTTACTCTTTATGTACGCGACGTTTTCGTGAGTAATCTTCGCTCGCGTTTTTATCTCTTCGTTCTTTGAATCTATCAACTCAGCTACGAGCGAAGTAAACTTCCAGTCGATTTTGCTTTCAATTTTTCTTCGCACCAGGTATAAGCTTTCATCCCAAGGGTAGTCCAAACGCGAGACCGTGTTATGTATGAACTCAATACTCAGAGCGTCTTGTATTTCGTGCGCGATAGCAATCGTTCCCTCATCCGATTCGACGCGGTGAATCCATCCCATCGGAATAAAAACCGCTTCCCCAGCATTCACAACAAACGTATACTCGTAACTCTCAGGATCTGGTAAAGCTTCCGGATGGGCGTGATTCGCAACCTCAGTATTCGCAACGCAAAAATGAAATCCATCCCCACGAAACGCTTTCAAATGTACAGTCTTCCTCCCCGTCCACACGAATAACACGTTATCGTAATCGTCGTAATGTGGCGTCGTTTCCACGCGTTCATGGTTCATCCACACGCGTCTTTGGATGTTCGCACTGAGTCTTACGTTCCATCTCTTATATACGTATCGCTTGAGACCTTCGGCGTACGGTTTAAACGAATCTAAATGTTTCGCCATCGCCTCGGGCACGTCTTCCTGCGCGAGATACAACGAGTGTTGCCCTTCTCCCAAAAAGTTCACGCCACTACTGTCGGGTGGTACACGGTGACGCAGGAAATCGTCGATGTCCATCCGTGTCGACTTTCGGTCGTACGTCGACCCCGAAAAAGATACCGACGCATTCTTCTTCTTGTCAGACAGTTGCACCTCGACCATTTTTTTATCTGTGCGAGGTCCCGCGAACAGTTCGCGCACAAAATCCCTCGGGGCCAATTTCCCGCTCTCGTTTTTGTCGCTTTTTTGGTGCTGGTTCTTCTGCCACCCCCGCACGTCCTCCTCGAATGTTGTTTCTTCCAGCGCGTTTCCGAGGAGGAAGTGCTCGGGATGATTCATCAGATGTCGAAACTTCTTGCGCTTCTTCCTCTCAAACTCTTTCTCCTCGTCAAAAAAACCGTTCTCCAGAGACGACATATCTTTCCCCGTCAGGTTCGCGCAGTAAAGCTCCTCCTCCTCCTTTACTAAAACTTCCTCATCACATCCTCCATAACTAGTTTTTAATGAAGAGTTTTTCCTTCTTTTCTTTTGTTCTGTCTCGTTTTGTGCCTCCTGCTGGAAAAAGAAGGAATTTAATTGGCTGTAGCTTTTTTTTTGTGCTCTCTTGCAGGAAAAAAAGATCTTTCTTTTGGGTTGTTTGGTGGATAAAACGACGAGTATCTGTGGAAAGAAAAAACCATCTCCTCACGCTTCACTTAACACACGACGAAGAGTTTATATTATCGCATTCTCTCAAACCTGCGACGCGACACAAACGACTCGTTTTTGTTTGTAACTCTGCACACTTGATTTTGATGTCTGCGATGATGATGATGACCAACACGTATTCCGCAAAGCTGGTTTCGGCGAAACACCAATCGTCCGTTTCGGGATCCAAATTGCGATCGAATAAGTTTTTCGTTCCGAGAGGAGGACAACAACAACGTTCTTCGGTGAAAGTTCGAGCGGCGGCGGACGGGTTTGACGCGGACGAGCTCATGAAAAAGTACGACGAGATCACGAACAAGATTCCGCCGATCGTTTCCGCGGCGACGGTGCCAATCGTCGGCTTGTCGTTGCTCTCGAAAACCTTCACCGGGCACGGGTTGCCGGGGACCTTTTTGGGCGCTTTGGAAGGCGTCTCGTGGTTGGTGTTGCCGCTCGGGTTCGGCTCGTTGTACCCAAGATTGGCGGATATTTTCAACGAAGGCTCGTATGAACCGGCGAAAATGCTCGAGATGTTGACCAAGGAGAGAACGTACGAAAAATACGGCGAAGACTCGAGAGGGAAGAACGCGACGGAACGCGTGGCGAACATTTCCGGGAAAGTCGACCCGAACTCGCCGTTGGCTGAACAAATGGCCGATTTGAAGAAGAGAGAGGAAGAGTTGGCGAAAGAAACGCCAGAAGAGAAAGCGGCGAGAGAGAAGTTACGCGCGGAGTTAGCGGCGAGCGCGATTGGTATGGCGAACGCCAAGTCGAAGAGTGACGAAGCGGATGCCGATTCCAAGGGGAGAGATTCTTTGTTAGCGCAACCAGTCACGCAAACGTTAAAGGATAACATGACCGTGGAAAATTACGACGTGGACGTGACGAAGTTTGACGACAACGCGTTGGGATCGACGTTGAACTTGTCGAGCACGGAGGTGGACAAAGGAGCGCCGAAGTTGAACAAAGGGGACAAGTGGAAGGAACAATACAGAACGGACGAAAACGCGGCGGGGAAGAGCATGATTAGAGCGAGAGAATTTTTTTGTCATAGAGAAGCGAAAGTAAGTGAGGGGAGACAGTATAGCAGTTTGTGCGTGGTTTAATAATAATACACGAAATACATTTCAAACATTCTTTCCGGACGATGAAAAGATTTTCCTCGCGTACGCTCGCGTTTCAGCGTCACCATCTTTGACCATTACATCTTTCACTAATAAAACTCGCTCGATAGTTTGTCTGTCTATTTTCCTTTCTTTATTGCTCACCTCGCTCAAACACAAAGCCATCGTCCGTCGCACTCTCGGATTGACGTTGGACGGCTGCGCGAGTATAATTTTCAGAAATGCATTCGGACCGATTCGTTCGCGAAGAAGTCTCAAAGCATCCAACGCGTCCTGTTTCAAAAATGCGCTTCCATCGCTAGCTCTTTTCAACATACACTTACCTAAAACCGTCAAAGCGTTGCTACTATTTGAAACGCAATGCGGAGCATCGCAGTGCTCGCACACCGCGCGTAGAAATTTCAACGCCGCCTTGGCTAAACACGCGCGTAAATCTTGCGCGTGTTTACCTCCGTCTTCGATGGCTCTGATAAACATCGACGACGATCTAGAGATTGAATACGCGTGTGAGATTTCGCTCAATCGCTCCAACGCGTTCACTTTATCGCGCCAGTTTTCGCCGTCCGGTGCCTCTCGACAGATTCGCAATAAGTGCTCAAGTTTCTCCTCCGGTACGAGCGCGATGTCGTCGTCGTTCCTAAAAGTCTTCTTTTCTTCCCGTTCTTTAGCTCTTCGAAACAGCGCGGACCCGTCGCGTACTTTCGCGTGCACTTCATCATTCGACGCTTTTGCAAACTTTAGATCTTTCTTCTTCTTTACGTGTGGTTCCGGTGATCGAATCACAATCGCGCGGAGCTTGAAATTTTCCTCTTCTTCTTCTTCTGAGCACTTTTCGTTTTTGAGCACTTTTGTCTTTTTCTTCTTCTTCCCGGTGGTTCGCGTTTTAAGACGACCTAATAATACTAAAGGTTTTTCGGGGACGACGACGCTCTCGTCGTCGGTACTCCTCGGCGCCTGATCTTTTAGGTGGTTGTTGTTGTTTGCTCGTCCGAAGGTTTTCAACGCTCGGCTCGACGTCGACGGACGACCTTGCTGCGAAATGGCAAAAAAGGTCTCCGGGGAAGCCAGTCGAGGTTGGTCGTCTGAATCGTCGTCGTCGCTCGAGATCGATGCCGGCGCGTTTCTCTGTTCTTTTGAAACGTTCTCGGGGTCTCTTTCGTCGTGCAGGAGTCGCGACCAGGAGGAAACGTGCGATGTGGACATTTTGCGGGACGACGACGCGGGTGGTCAACGCATGTGTTGGATGTGTGTGCATTTATTTTTAGCTTGGGTGAAAAATACTTAAATGTTGTTAAATACGCTTGAATAAATAAGACGGTCGGCATCTGGCCTCTCGTTGAGGAGAGCGGAGCACAAAGTCCTCTCCTTTCTTTCTCCTTGGTGTTGTTGTTTTCTCGAGTGAACGAACGTTTCGCGCGCGTATTCTCCCTCCTCGAGGAGAAAAGACTCTTCGAGAGAGAACTTTATTTTACGCTCTCTTCCTCTTCCTCGTCTCTATCCCTAACAACTTCTTCGCCTTGCTGATGAACATCTTTATGATCTTCCAACCCCACAACACGCTCACCGCTAAAATTCCAAACGCACCGATTTTTACCAGCAAATCGCTGTTTTTACACGTCAACGTTTTATACACCAACGGCGGGCCTAGAACCAATCGACAGACGAGAAACAGACCGGCGAAGAGCAAGTCGTTCAACGTGGAAAACATGGAGTCTTTCATTCGCATCTCGCGAAGTAACGACCGCAAGTGTAAGCTCGGGTTGGATACTTCCATTAAGAACAAACAACCAACCAACTCCACCCCGGACTTCTGGTTCACCACGCCGCTGGTTAACCCGCCGATGGTAAAAATATGGTGCACGACCGCGTCGAACTCGAACGTCACGATGCAATACAAACAGTCGTATATGAAATACGACAACGACACCGCCATGCAATACGTCTGCGCGGGGGTATTTTTCGTCCCAACCTTATCAAACATACTCGAATCGATGGATTCAAAGGACTCGTAGCTCAAGTAAATCGCGATCAACGCGTGGACGATGCTCACGAAGCGGTTGCTAAAGTCGGCGGTTTTGGAACGGAAAAGCACATTTCTCAGAAACAAGAAAGTTGCGGACCACATGAGAAACCATTTTTGGATGTCCTGGGAATACGGCGCGGCTTGGAGTTGTTGCGTGGTGAACATAGTTTTGTTGCGAGCAGTGGTTGATCGATTGTCTTCGTGTGCGGATGCGCGTGCGTGTGTTTGTGCGTGTTTGTGTTGTGAGCGTCGAATTTCTTTGGATAAAGTTCGTTATAACGTTATTGTTGTGTATCTTCTTTGCTTTGAGGTTTTCGTTGCAAGTTACAAAAGTCGGAAGGCTCTCCTCTACGTATTATCTCTATCTATCCATCTATAAAATTGCTCAGAACAAAAAGTTCAAGCTACACGAAACGGTGAGACTTCTGACGTAATGCCACGTTCGAGACGGGATGTATATGAAATCTCCCGGGCCTAATATGACATCCATAGGCGTAGCTTTAGCGAACTCGGGGAATTTTTCTAAATCCGGAGCTTCCACGTCCACGCGCGAGATGTTGCCTTGCGCGTTGCGGAACTTCTTTTTGGTTTCCTTTTTCTCGCTATTGTCGTCGCCGTCTCTATCGTCGTCATCTTTCACCTTCCAAGACCGAGTCGTTTCCCAATCGCCGCCGGATTTATACATGAACTGCGAATCGCTCTCCAAGTATAATCGAACAAACTTGTACCCGAAAACTTGGCCGAAAATATTGTCGTAGGAGTCAAAATGGCAAGGAGTGATAGTATTCGATGTGCCAAGCCAGATGTTACATCGCTCAAATTGTCCCGCGTTACACCATACCGGAGTCTCAAAGTCCATCGCCAGCTGCGGTATTTGTTCAAAAAGTTGGTGTTGCGCTAAATACGAAACGAAACTATTCTTGTCTCCTTTCTTCAAAATGTCCGGCGCCAAGTGTTCGTCGATGAACACCTCCAAGGGCACAATTTCTTCTCTCCAATTTTCCACGTCGTCGTATTTCCCAACTTCCAACGGTATTAGCCGCTTCCCGAATCTTTCCTTGAAGTACGCCAAGTCTCGCCATTTCTCGACGCACGGCATGCTTTTGTCCGACGGCAATTGCACTGGCATATCCTTATTAAAATACATCACCTTAAATTCTTCCCACGTCGCGTTATCGTTCATTCTTTCCAACGGGTGGAGAATTTTCGGGACTAGTGACGAAGAAGAGGGCAGAACATTGTCAACCACCAAAGCTTTCTCTCGCGCCGCCACCTTTTGCTTCTTTACTAAACTATTACTACTCGCTCTATTTCCGCCGCCCGCCGATCGACGCAGTAACTTCTCCAACACCCTTACGAACGGTCTTGCCATTTCTCCAGGGCAACCTAATATTAACGCCGTATCTAAACACTCCATCGCTTCCTGTAAGTTTCCCTCGAGTAGTGTACACAGTGAAAGCCGTAACGAACTCAGAACGAAGCACTCTCGATACGTCGGTTTATCCCACCCACAGCTTTCGTCCCTCAAAACACGCCACAGCGTCGTCAAGCACTCTTCGCAGGCATTTTTCATCTCTTCTTTCTTCGACGATGAGAGTGGTGTTAAAATCAACCTCAAGTGTGCGCTTAACCGTTTCGTTTCCAAATTCTCGTCGACGGCCAATTCGTCGCAACACGCGAAACCGAACGCGTTCGCGAGAGACGTTTCGATGAGCGCGGAGAGCTTGTTCAGTTCTTCTTCGATCACAAACTCCTCGTCCTCCTCCTCCTCGTCGGAGCAGTAATCGACGACTCTTCGATGATGCTTTATCGGAGGCGGGTTCTGTGCCATGTTTTGCTTGTTACGAAGTGTGGGGGCAGAGTGTGCTATGGAAAATGTATAAATACGATCAAAACTAAAAAAACGCATAAACTCTCTCTCTTTACCATCCAGGCTCGAAATGTTCCAACTCTTTCCCTCGTTTACACCTCTCCACGGCATCTCTGGCAATCGTTTGCACGTCTTTCTGGACCTCTTCAATCGTCCTGTCCGCGTCGACGACGTTCCACCAATCCTCTCGCAAATCCGCGAAAACTTCTCGAACGTTTTTTTGCATCTCTGTCGTTTCGTATCTTTCCTCGCCGAATCCACCTCGCTTTTTCGCCGCATCTTCGCTGATTTCCATGTACATCAAACAATCTGGTTTCACCAAGCCAGTTTCGCTGTGTTTGCACCACTGTTGGTCTAAACCTGGTAATTTCTTCGCCGAAGTAAACGCGACGCCGGAGTACCCGTACCGGTCCACGACGAGCGTCACGCCCGCTCGCAACTTTTCCTCCATCATTTTTTTCTTCTCCCACCTGTTGGCCGCGAATAACAAGTGCATGGACGCGTCGTCGCTATCTGCTTTACACTGCAAGTAATCGTCGATCATTTTTCCAATCGTCGTCGTTCGGTCCGGGTATCTCCACAACTCGCTCGCCACTCCCGATTGGTTCAAGCTTTCCACGAGTTTACTCGCTTGGGTGGTTTTCCCGCACCGATCCACGCCTTCGAAGAGGATGAAGGCGCCGCGAGAGAGCGATTTCGCGGCAGCCGCCATGTTGTTATCCTCCTCGTTGGTTTGTTTCTGATTCTTGGTGGTTTCTCTCGCCGCCCTCGCGTTCGTCCTTCCCGAATTAGTATTCTTCCTCTTCTTCTCAGTATAACTACTCCTAAAACCGAAACAACAACGGATTGAAGAAGAAGAAGAAGTAAAAGAAACCGTCGTCGTCGTCTGAATCGTTAACGTCGTCGCTGCTGTCGCAGTCGCTCCTCCCGCTGCTAATGAATAAACTATCGCTACTCTCTCTGTCTCTCACCACCGCAAACAATACCAACAACAACGACACCAACAACAGCGCTTGTTTTGGACGCGATGAGGTGGAAATCGTTGTTTTTCTGCTAAGTTTTTTAAATTTTGACACCCTAGAAATGCTCATCCTCGAGGTCAGGTGAAAAATCTCTTTTCTAGAGAAGAAAAGGGATAAACGCGGAAAAATCCAAATCATCATCATAAAAACACTCTTAACAAAACACACATATTCTAACTAAATATGGCCGCTTCTATGCAATCCATCTCCTTCGCGAGATCTACCGCCGGTTCCACGAGTTCTTTGCGACGAAAAAACGTCGCGCCGAGACGCATCGTGAACACGCAAGCGCAAGCTAAGGTACGCTTAAAAATCGGCGATTAGTTTTTTTTTTGTTTTTCTTGTTGTGTCTGGGCCGTTCAGAGGGACACACAGAGGGAGAAGAAAGCGTGCAAGGGAGGGACTGAAATGCATCTTGATTGGGAGAACGATGGACGAAGACGACGGTTTGCGAGTCTTCGTGAGACTTCAATCGTCGTGCAAAAGTTTCTTTGCACTTTTCTGCATCCGATGTAATCGTTTTCTCGGGCGAAAGACGTCGTCTGTGTTCTCTTCTCAGCGCGTTTCGGACAATCATTTTTCGCGGCTGGAAAGATCTTTTCCTCTCGATTACTCTCCTCTGGATTAGGATATCTCTTTTTTTTTAAGCGGAAGAAGATAATAATTTGCTCGCGCGCGTATTCGTATTCCTCCGATGAACTCGTACTTACGAAATTATTCTATTCTAGGCCTCCTCTCCGGTCGCTGGTGGTTACGCTGCCGCTTTGGTTGACGCCTGCAAATCCGCCGGCGCCTTGGAAGCCGTGCACGACGACTTGGAAACCGTCGCGGGTTATTTGGCTGCCAACGAAGGGACCGCCGCGTTTTTGGCCAACCCGGTTGTAGGCGAAGAGAAGAAGAAAGAAATCTTGCAAAAATTAGCCGGGGAAGCGTCGTTCCACGCGTTCACGACCAACTTTATGCAATTGTTGGTCGACAAGAAGCGCATGAACCAATTGTCCGCGATCATCGAGGAATTTGAGACGTTGTTTTGCGAGGCTACGGACACGCAAGTCGCGACGGTGACGAGCGCGGTGAAGCTCGAAAACGAGCAGCAATTCATGATTGCGAAGAAGTTGCAAGAAATGACTGGGGCGAAGAACATCAAGTTAAAGCCGGAAGTTGATGAGTCTTTGTTGGGTGGTTTCGTCGTGCAATACGGTAAGGACGGTTCTGGTTTCATCGACATGTCCGTCAAAGGGCAAGTCAGACAACTCTCCAACGTGTTTGTCCAATAAAATTTTTATTGAGAAGAAAAATTTTAGCAGGAAATAGAAAAATAAACGCGAACAAAACGACACAATTTGGAGAAAGAGAGTAAGAGAGGAAGAGAGAGAGAGTAGAGAGAGAGAGAGAAACGGAGACAGAGCAGAGAGAGGGCGAGAGCAGGAGAGAGAGGAGAGAATTAGAAATGGTTTAAATTATATATAATTACCACACGCTTATACATACAGTACACACATCAACACGCACAAAAATTCACACTTATCTATCTAAAACTACTACTTTTTTCTAAACTACTCTATTCTGTATTTGCTAAACTTTTGGTACGCGTACGTTACTACTTTGACTACATCTGTCGTCAGTGCCGCAGAGATGGATTGTCTGAGCGAACTTTTACGAACGATATCTCGTGAAGTTTCTCGGATAGAACGCGCGATGGTCTCCGCGTTTGCCTCTCGGGAAACCATATCCAACTTTCTCAAGTCACCGGCGACCATGGTTTCCAAAAAAGGCGGAGGGAGCATCGCGAGGAGCTTTCTCGTCGCTTGCGGAGAATGATCGTGAGTGAGTACTCGTGATTTCTGTGATGGTGACGATGACGACGACGACGACGACAACGAGTTCGAATCCAAATCCACGTCGTAATCAATCACGTCCAACGAGTCTCGAAAATCTCGAAAACTCTCTTCGTACCACTCTCGCATCTTCTCGAACGACCCGTCCACAATCCTCCTCGCTTTCTGCGCATCTTCCGCACCAAAAACATGTCTTATATCACCATCGTAACTCAAATTCGCAATAGTTTCGTACAAATCCCGTTCTTCGACCGTCGTCGTCCCTTTACTTTTCCCACTTCCTCTCGAAACTAACAAAGCGTATGCCAACGCCGCTCTCTTGTTCTTCTTACCGTTCAACGCATCTAACGCGAGACCGTTATCATCATCATTATCATCATCATCATCTTCTTCTTCTCTTACACCCATCACCCGCTCGTACGGTTTTTGCATCCTACCAGCTAAAAACAAATTATCCCATCCTTCCACGTCCCTTTCAATCGTCCTCCGCTCGACGACGCCGTATTTATATCTCGTCTGCTTGAACGCCTCCAAATTCGGAGTTTCAATGTCCACGTACGCGTTGAAATGTACCCCAACGCCGATAGTGTTCGACATCGCATCGACAGCACTCGCTCCGAAGAAGCGTAAAACTCTCGAATAGTGCGAGGGATTCAAACGCATGTTTACTTCGTGCCATGCGCGAGCGTCGTCGACGACGATGATGTAGTCGAGCATTTGCGATGGGATGTTTGGCGTTAAAATGCTCGCGCCGTACGCAAACGCGGAGGCGAATTTCGGGAGACGTCGGAGGACGTGAGAGTGATAGAGAGCGCGACGACGCGGGTTTAACGGAGAGGAAGAGTCAATGTGAGAGGAGGATGTCATTTTGTTCGATTTCTTTTTCGATATATACTCTGCGTTTTAAATCATGATGGTTTGCGCTTTGTTGACGAAGTTGTGAAGCATCGCTTGAATTCAAGGCGTAAGAATGTGAACGTATTCCAACGACCAATGTTTGCGCAGCGTCTCTCTCTCTCTTTCTCTCTTCACTTTTACTGTTCTACGTACTATTACTTATTAAAAATATCGGGTTTTGTTGTATGTATATGGGTAAGGTCTCTCTCTCGCGCGCGCTCTCTTTCTCTCTCGTCTGCGCAAATATGAATACTCTCATAGTCTCGTTCGCCATCTTTTTATATATGTGTTGTGCTATATAGGTGCTCTCTCTCTCTCTCTTTCTCTGCCTACTTCCCAAGCGCTTTCAAGGTGAAAATCTCTTCCGTCACGTCGTCCATATCCGCCGCTTGATGATCCAAGTGCACCCCGCTCAAGGCGTTTCGTAAACTCTGCTTCGACGAAGCGTACAACATCTTCTCCTTCGCTTTACACGAGTCCGGAACCCAACTGATAAAAAATAACTTACTAAACTGCCTGCCGTCGTCCGTGGTCACGTCCCAATCGAGAACCGCGTATCGAGACTCCGTTTCCGGGAGTAACGAGAGGAATTTTTCAAATTTGAACTCCGCCTGTACGCGTTCGTAAACAAAAGTTGTGAAAAGAATAAATAAGAGAGACGTTTGGTGTCAGATTGCTGAAAGAGAGATCGCGGCTCGCGAGTACGAAGAAGAATAACGATGATCGGCGCGCAGCTGCTACAAAAACAAAACCATATCGAATAATAACATCATACCTTGGTCTCTCCAATCGCGCACACTTCCGTCTTCTCCGCTTTGTCGTCGATTTTATACGTCACGTATTTCACTTTCCCGAGACGGACTTTATCGAACGCCGGTTTGCAGTCGTCGTTTGGAATCACTCCGGAACTCATCTTTTATTTTTATGTATTACTTTTAGTATTCGCTCTCTCTCTCTCTTTACTCTCCTCCGTCTCCTCCTCTAACGCGTGGGGATTCGCGAAATCAATATATACGGGCACGTGTGTGTGTGTGTGTGTGTGTGTATATATATAGTATTTGCGCGTCTCTCTCACGCGCGCGCTTGAAAGTATATACTCTCTTTATTCTGATGATTTTTGACGAGCGAGAAGAGAGAGAGAAACGTTTGAATTTTTTCAAACTTAATTGGTCGAAACAAAAAAACAGCAAAAGAGCAGCCCCTGTTGTTGTTGGGGGAAGAACACCTTAACAGCACAAAGAGAAGAAGAAGAGAAGAAGAACTGTTTCACGCACGTAATAATAAACACACGACTACTGGTACTAGAGAGAGAGAGAGAGAGAGAGAGAGAGAGAGAGAGAGAGTGTGTGTGTTGTACTAATAAGAATAAGAATAATGCCGAAAAGCAAAACGAAACAACACAAGCACAAAGGCAATCACGGCCACAAGTACCTGCACAAACAGAAACTCCGAGCGACGTTTTTAGCCACGCACGTGGACGTTTTATACGACGAGTATCACGAACCGGAGAAACCTGGGACGGTGAACCGAACCGAGTTAAACGAGGACGTGCCGGGGATGGGGAAGTTTTATTGCAAAGTGACCGGGAGGCACTTCGAAAGCGCGTTGGCGTTGAAGAATCACACCAAGACGAAAAGGTTTAAGAAATTGAAGAAACAAATCGCGAACGGACCGAAGCCGCATAATCAGAGAGACGCGGAGGCGGCGGCGGGGATGGCACCACCGACGAATTCGTGACGATGAAAAGAGAGAGAGAATTGCAGTAGAGCAGTAGTTTTAGGTATCGTTGTATTATTATTATTATTATTATTATTATCGTTATTAATAGTAGAGAGAGTAAATGCAATATTCGTATTTGCTGTTGTTACAAAACGCGAGCAAGCGCACGACGTTTTACTCTCTTCTTCTTTCAAATACCCGCTAAATACTACTTCATAATGCCCCTATAAACTTCTATACATCTTCTAAAATACTACGCGAAATCATCATCACAAATTCACTTTCTTCCTCTTATTCTTCACGTCCGCGGCGTCTCCAATATCCAATCGTTTCGAGACAATCCCGCTCTCCTCTTCGTCCTCTCGTTTCCGCTGCACTCTTAAACCGGCGACGGTTTCGTCCAGCACGCGAAGCTCGATGGTTTTTCCATCGAATAAGATTGCACATTCCACGTTATCATCGTCTTCGTCGTCTTCGTCGTCTTCATCTTCGTCTTCATCCGCATCGTCGGCGGTTTCCTTTTCTTCATCTTCTTTTCCATCGCTCTTCTTCTTTTTCTTCTTCGTCTTCGTCGTCGCGCGACCACCACCACCACCACCACCGCTCGTACTCGTCACCCCTCGATACCGAATCCCGCTCTTCTCTTCCTCTTTGTTCCTAAACTCGATTTCAACCACGCCGCGCTCGTTGTTGTTGTTAGTAGTAGTATTATTTTTCCTCCTCACCACTCGAACGGGCTTCCTCGCGTCCGCGGCTGGCGCTCGCTCGTGCGTGTATCTCAGCGCCATCATCATCTTCACCGACGACGACTTTGTCTTCTTCGTCTTCTTCCCATCGTCCTCTTCCTCCTTCTCCAACACCGTTACCATTCCGTCGTTGTTTTTCATCAATTTCAGATGAACGAGTTTCACCTCGTGCGAGGATCCCACCTTTGGCGGACCTGCGCCTAACACGCCTCCTTCCGAGAGAAGACTTCCGTTACCATCTTCCTCTGAATCCTCCTCTGCTCTTTTTCCTCTCTCTGCGTCTTCTCTTCGTATCTCTTCTCTTCTTTTCCTCAGCATCTCTAACGCTTCTTCCACACCTAAAGCTGCCGCTCTCATTTTTTCATTCATTTTTTCAGTAAAAAGTGGCGAAAAAAAAGCAATCGACTTGTCGCATAAAAAAAAACGCACAAAGAAAGACAGATACAAAATTAAGAAGGAAAATAAGATGCCGTCGCCGTCGCCGGATTGGCTGCGCCAGGCTTCTGACATCGAACGAGACGGAGACGGAGGAGTAGGAGGAGGAGGACATTCGATGATGCACAAATTCGGGAACGGATCCGATTGTTGGAATACTCACACGAACGAATCATCATCAGCAGCAGCAGCGGTGATGAAGAGAAGGAAGAAAACGAGAGCGCGAATGGAGGAGGAGGAGACTTGGAGGAGCGAAGATCATCGTCATCGTCGAGAGGAGAGAGAAGGATTACACGAAGAAGACGAAGACGATTCAGACGACGACGAAGAGATGATTGTCGGGGAACACGGGGAGTTCAAGCTGGCGGAGAATTACGAGATGCATCTCGTCGACGGGACGAATCGAGAGCGAGAGATTCGACGATTGATGCGAAAATTTGAATGTGAGCACCCAGAAGAAGAAGAAGAAGACCAAGAAG
>Ga0209309_10002413_pt1 | contig 17015 bp, 16 predicted proteins | sample COGITO_mtgs_1204_2_FD_184807 | JGI IMG/M metagenome (GOLD analysis project Ga0209309, IMG submission 184807) | Pelagic marine microbial communities from North Sea - COGITO_mtgs_120412 (SPAdes) (version 2) | ecosystem: Environmental > Aquatic > Marine > Epipelagic ... | reverse complement strand
CATCGCCATTACCGGCACACCGCTACAAACAATAACTCTAATATCAGGCACTCCCTTGGAAGCGTATTTCTTAAAAAACGTGTGTGGCTTGATGCGGTCTTCGATAAATACTGAGTCGGGCAAGTTGTTCAAAGAGTGCTCACCATCTAGCGCCCCGAACACAATTCGTTCTAAATCTTCGACTGTCAGAGTACGGTTTTTTTCGCGAACGCCTTTTGCGCCATCCCATTTGCGGACAATAACGATTCCTCGCCCACCATACCCATGCGCTGGTTTGACTGCAAAATCCCGAGGAAGGGTCGTCCAATCAAAATCTCGCACATCTTGCAATGAGTTGAAGGTAGCCAAGATGGCGTTCGTCGGGACCCCGGCTTTGAGGAGACGGTTTTTAGTCAGGAGTTTGTCGTCGGCCACGAGCTTTTGACTCCGTCGGTTGAGCTTACGGATATATAGATAATTTCGGGCATTCATACCCAGCATTGAACTACTTACAGGCATAGATATTAATCAATTACGACTTTATTAAAGCGAAAGACTTCCAGCACGCGCAGACCGAAGTAGCGACCGACGATGATATTGGCAGGGATAACCAGTAGAATAATTTCTGGGTACAAAATAACCATATTCTGGATAGTGCCACTAGTTGCGACGAAGTAGCCAACTAGCCCGATAAATATTGTTGTACCCGTAATGATGAAGGTTTCAGAAGAGCTTTTATGTAATTGCACTGACACAATCATGTCTCCCAACAACATCAAGATGAGAATCGGGAAAATAGAAACACTAAGGATTCGCTCAAACTCAAGCACTACTCCGAGAGTAAGGGCTGCAAATACTGCAACAGATAGGAACACCATGGATAATGAGCGCTTAGGATAGAACATGATTCGCACCTTAGAAAGACTCACCTTAGAGAGGTATGACGCAATCAAAATCGCTCCTAACACAAGTAATCCTACAGTAATACCTACCGCCACCAGTGCAAACGCTAATGCAATCGGCACCAGCATGTCGAGTGTTGGGAGACCTATCACTACTCGAATGAAGCTCACAAAGAAGGCCAAGAATGGAGTCAGCAAGATAAGAAAAATGGTATTGGCAGGAATACCCATTCGCACTGCTTCTTGCACCCAGAAAGCCATGATATTAAATATTCCCGGCTCATTTACTGGTCTACTCTCAAATAAGGCAATAATGGCTGTTTTTTCTGGAAGCTCTTCAGGCTGAGTGAGGTCATTCCCTGGAGTAAGATTCAATCTTTGGCTGATAATACTCGCTGCTGTGGTGGAAGCAGAGGCACCTTCTGTTGTAGAAGCACTAGAACTGGCGGTAGTTGTTGCGGCTACTGGCACGTCATTCTTGAATTGAAAAGCCGGTTTTTCAGCAGTTTGTGCCAATAACTGACTAGGCAGAAGGAAAACAAAGAGCAAAAATACAGAATAGAAAAGTTTCATAAGGTAAATATAGTGTTAAATGTACGTTTGATACTACCACTCTTTGAGAATTCCCAAAGTCTGTAAGGACTTGACGTGTCTTGGAAGTAGTGGGTTAAATTTTCCGAGAAAAAGCGATTCAAAGATATCAGGCTTGTCAGAAATCAAATGCCAGATTCCGATATTGCCCTCCATGTACACAATGTCCTTGGTATAAATTGCGCCCGGAGTTTTGCCAGACGTACCTCGAAAAATCCGCACACAAACGTCCCAGGCAGCTCGAAAGGGAGCCACGTCTTTTACGTCATCAATCTCGTACTTAAGTGTATAGTAGTCGGTCATTACGCTAAATACTGCTCGAAAGTCGCGTTTGGTGCCGTCCATACCGATAGCCAGACACGCTGCAAAATATCTATCAAACCCGTAGAATTCTTCGGCTCCTTCAATTTGCTGTTGCACATATCCAGCTAGCCCCTCCTCCCCTTCTTGATACGAATCAAGACCGATTTGCAAAAGTCGTAATGGACTCTTCGCTCCTTCGTGGGCACGCCTCACGTGCACACCGACCTCGTGCTCAGCCAAAGCCATGATTTGCGTGTCAGTGAGTTTTTTGGGGCGCAGTAATAACTGAGCTTGATTAGGGATATGAATGACTCGACTATAAGGACTGACAGCAAAATTACTGCGCGATGATTCCGAGTCAATTTTTACTGTCCAATCAGCAATTTCTAACCGGTCAAGTGTGGCTTGAAATATCCGCTTCACCTCATCAACTGACGCTACCACTTTTCCTTCAGCAACGAGTGGCGGCAAGATGTCAGCGCTGATGTCTTTGTCTGACTGGTCAATTTTAGAGACGATTCTTTTTAATCGCTTGGCGACTACTGGATTTTGTTCTTGGCTATTTTTGCACAGCGCAGTTATTTGTTTGGCAACATAGGAGAAGTATTTCTTTTTTGGCTTACCATAAAACTGGGCACTCGCTTGGTAGAACCGCTTATCATCATGATCAGCTAATGCGTTCAACAACGCACTCCTCTCTTCAATCTTTCTAAGCTTGTGTTCATACAAGTCAACCACCACGGCGTTTTTCTCGTCTTTGGCCATTTCTGCCCGGAGTTGTGCTATTGGTTCGGCTGAGCACGGTGGTGGCGTGCGTTTGCTATACAGAAACTGGGGATTCTCGATATCATTGTTGAGAAATAAATCACGCTCTTCTTCGGTGATGTGAACATTTTTTTGGAACCACTGCCCATCGTCGACACGGTTCCCGAGTGCCATGACAGATTCAAACCAGCGCTTATCAATAAGAGTATTCATAATAGTAAAAGTGTGAGATTAGAGACCAAACCGTATCGACTCTGTTGTTTCTTTTTCCTTCATTGCTTTGTCAGTTTCTGAGTTTTTATAGTAGCAGATTCAGGATCTACTGCTGCAGCAATCTGGGCAGAAAAGTCTTGAAGGGTTTGGATTTCCATTTTTATACCATTAAGGAAGAATGTTAGGGTCTCTGATATTCCTAATACTTGCCCTTCAGACATTTGAGACTGTATTTTTTCTTGAAGTATTGATGAGTTCATTTGCCGCCTGAATTGGGTGATGTTTAAGTCAAGATCATCTGCATAACTCACAAATAATTCCATAGGTGTGGTCGCAGCTGACCAATTTTTTTGCTCTGCGAAGAGTGCATCGTGATACTCAAAGAATTTGCCCTGCATACCAGCGGCTTCAGCGGCAACAGCCGCTTGCAGGGCAAATGGGTGAATTGGTAACGGAAAGTGCTTATACTCAAAGCGAATATCCTCACCATACTCTGCCAACGTGGCTTCTACTACTGGAGCAAATGCCTGACAAGCGGGGCACTGGAAGTCACTATACTCTACTAATACAACTTGTGCCTCTGCATTTCCTTTAATGTTTTCTTGAATAAACACTCCCTCGTTATTTTTTGCAATTGTACTGCTTGAAAACCAGACAGCGCCGCCAAACTACACAGCAGTTATGACGCCAATTATTACCCACGGGTTTTTCATGCCAGAACAGTGTAGCACACCCACAACACCTGGCTCTAGACAAAATATTGTTTGGTACACTTAACAAATGAAACACCAACCTACCAGCCCGTGGTCCGATACTGTGGATGAGACTGCTCACATTTTAAGTACCGACATCAAGACTGGACTCGCTAATAATGAAGCAGAACAACGTCTCAAACAATACGGTGCAAATATTTTTGAAGCTAGCAAAACCAAAGGTCCAGTGAGTATTTTTCTACATCAATTTATCAGCCCACTAATTGTTATTTTGTGTGTCGCAGTAGTGATTACCGCAGTCTTGCAGGAATGGATTGATACGATTGTGATTGCTTTTGCAGTGTTAGTAAATGCTGTTTTGGGATTTGTCCAAGAATATAAAGCAGAACAAGCTATTTCAGATTTGCGTTCATATATTACCCACCGCACCCGAATTATTCGCAATGGTGAAGAAATGGAGATAGACCCGCGGTACATTGTCCCTGGAGACATCCTTCATCTCACCAGCGGAGCTCGCATCACTGCTGACGCCAGAATCATCAAGGAAGTAAACTTTTCTGTCGATGAGTCTATTTTAACCGGAGAATCATTACCAGTTGAAAAAACAACTGAGCCCCTGAGTGAAACCACCCAGCTCGCTGAACGAACAAACCTCGTACACGCTGGAACATTATGTATAAATGGTTCTGCCTACGCTGTGGTGACGGCTACTGGATTTGCCACAGAAATTGGCAAATTGGCCAAATTAGTCGATGAGACTGAGTCAGAGCACACTCCTCTTCAGCAAGCCATGAATAAGTTAACCTGGGTGATTATTGTTGTAACAACTTTTCTCGTGGTTGGGGTATTTATTATTGGTGTACTCAACAACATTCCACTCTATGAGATGCTTCTGTTGTCTATCGCGGTACTGGTAGGATCGGTGCCCGAAGCGCTCCCAATTGGTTTGACTGCTATTCTCGCTGTAGGAGTTGAGCGAATTGCTAAACGTAAAGGAATCATCCGTAATTTGACTGCTTCGGAGACCCTTGGATCAACTTCAATCATCATTACTGACAAGACCGGGACGCTTACGCAGGCTGATATGCAGTTGAAAGATATCGATACGTATGAACAACTCACCGCTGAAGAGTTCACTCCAGCTGATAATTCTCTGGAATTTAATACTATTCAAAAAGAGCTCCTTACGCTTGCTCGATGCGCCTGCGATGTACTGGTTGAAAATCCTAGTGACGACCCTAAAGAATGGGTTATCAGAGGTGACGATTTAGAGGGAAATATAGTACGTGCAGCCGCTGAGTACGGCATTATTCAATCCCCAGCAGACCGTAGTGATATACAAATTAGAATCCCCTTCAACTCTATTAACAAATTTTCTGTTACTCGTATCCCGACCAAATACTTACCGAGTCATCTTGATCAATATGAGGACCCGCACGTTGTACTGGGTGCGCCTGAGGTTCTTATTGCCCGCTCACACGCTTCAGCTGAAGAGAAAGAACGGTTGACCCAAGCGGTCAAAGCGCATAGTCGATATGGTCGCCGGGTGCTTGGAGTTGGTTTACTCACCCCGCACATTGACCCCAAATCTATTACCACAAAGCATGTGCAGAACATCACGTTCTTGGGAGCACTCAGCTTCTTTGACCCAATTCGCCCGGAAGTTCCAAATGCGCTAAAACTCATTCGGTCCTATGGCACCAGAGTGGTAATGGCTACCGGTGACTTGCCAGGAACTGCTGTGGCTGTGGCCAAAGATCTTGGCTGGGAGGTAGGTGAGAATAACGTGCTCACTGGTCAACAACTCAGTCAGCTCAGTGACGAGGAGCTGAGTGTACTCCTAGATAAGATTCACATCTATGCGCGCGTCTCGCCTCGAGACAAACTCCGTATCACTCGCCTCTTCCAAGCACGAGGAGAAATAGTCGCCATGACTGGTGACGGAGTGAACGATGCCCCTTCGCTCAAGGCAGCCAATATTGGTATCGCTGTTGGATCAGGCACAGATGTAGCCAAAGGCGTCGCTGATTTAATATTGATGGACAACAATTTCCAAACGATTGTTGCTGCCATCGAAGAAGGTAGACAGATACTCTCCAACATCAAAAAACTCTTCGTCTACCTCATGTCCAATGCTTTGGACGAACTTATCCTAATTGGTGGAGCAATTTTATTGAGCGTAGCACTGCCACTAAACGCCGTGCAGATTATTTGGGTCAATCTCTTCACTGGTAGCCTCCCCGCCATTGCGTTCGCTTTTGATAGACAGCTAATGAAAGAGAGCGAAACAACCAGTCGCACGATGTTTGATAAGCGAGTGCTCTTTTTGACAACTACCATTGGAATTATTATTTCCCTTCTCTTACTTGGACTCTACGTTGTTCTCCTAAATACCGGAATGAATGTAGAGTTGGCGCGAACTATTCTCTTTGCGTGTTTTGGTTCTTATACCCTGTTTATTTCGTTCTCTTTCTTGGACCTCAGTCGACCCATCTACAAGTACTCATTAGTAGAAAACAAGTTACTACTCGCAGGTATTGGAATCGGTCTGGTGTTACTTCTTATCACTATCTACACACCATTCTTCCAAAGAATGTTTGAAACGACTTATTTACCAGCTATTTGGGTATTGTTCGTAGCAGTCTGGATTATCGGAAATATCGCCTTGATTGAAGTATTCAAATGGTTCTCAAACCGATTCTTGGTGTCTTACTAATTCATTGCCAAAACGTATATATAATGTTCTAATCTCTTACCTATGCCGATGAAACCTAACTTTGTAAAAAAGAAAAAGCGTAAAGTCCACGGTCCTACTTTTTGGGACCAGGAATACACAAACCCCTCTCACCTTAAGTTGTCAGACAAAGAGAGTGAGGACTTAGCGAAATTTACCCGCTGGGTTATTCGTCGCGAACGAGGAGATGTGCTCGCTCAGGAAGCTAGCGTGATTGATGCTGGTTGTGGAAACGGTCGTAACCTGATCTATCTGGCCAATCAATTCAACATGAAAGGAGTAGGATTTGACATCTCTTCAGCTGCTATCGCTCAGGCTAAATTAGCCTCTAAGGGTTTAGACATAAAATACGATGTTAGGAGCGCTGGTGACCCTATCCTCGCTGAAGATGAGAGTCAGTCGCTCGCACTAGACATGATGACTTCGCACTTCTTAGATAAAGCTGGCCGAGAACAGTTACGTGACGAACTCTACCGAGTACTCATTCCAGGTGGTTATTTCTTTATGAAAACTTTCCTCAAAGACAAAGACCTTCACACCGCTCGACTAATAAAAGAAAAGCCGGGACCAGAGGATGGTAGTTATATTCACCCGGTGATGGGCGTCGCGGAATATGTCTATAGTGAAGAGGAGTTGGTAGCCTTTTTGTCAGAGAAGTTCATAGTTCGCAAAGTATATCGCTCGCACAAACATGCCTTTAAAGGTAAGGCGCGCAAACGACGGACTATCTCCATCTACGTCGAAAAAGATTACTAAGGTTTGTTATAATTGAGCTCAATATGAGCACTATTACTACCCGCCTCTCACATCCAATTCGCGGTTTGTTACACGCCCTAAAAAAAGACCGTAGTTTTCAGAGTCAGTTCTTTGGAGGACTCTTAGCAATTCTCCTACTATGGTTAGTGTTCAGTCCTCTCGCTATTTATGAATGGCTATTCATTGGACTCTGCTGGACACTCATCCTCATAACTGAGCTTCAGAACTCTGCCCTTGAGGAGGCTCTAAACAATATCCACCCCGAGTTGAACGAACACATTGGCCGCAGCAAAGACATGGCAGCAGGTGCGGTACTTTTGGCAGCAGTGTATGCACTAAGCACTATCGTAGCGCTCTCAATTATTCGTTTTGTCGCGTAAGCATTAGTACGGCAACTCGCCTTCTTCGTAGACAGTGCCATACTCCATACCACCTTCCATTATCTTTGATACGTCTTGAAAGAGAACATCACTTGGAGGAATGAACACACTCTGGTCTACTTGTTCCCATTTCTGGCAGCTGTACTTTACTCTCTCATCAAGACTTACTGGCTCTTGAGTAGGCACAGCAGTGTCGGCTGTAGCACCAAGATTTGTTTTTACCCCATAGGATTCTTCGTTAATTTCAGTCCAAACGTACATAGTATCGCTGATGATTATAAGAGAAGACACACCAGTTCCCTGCATATCAGGTAATTTTGTAATGAAATCACCACGAATTTTGCTATCAGCAACAAAAAATGTCCCTTCACTCACCGTATCGTTATTAATGGTTGTGATCTGACACTCTAGGTTTTCTTCTCTACTCAGCAAGTCATTCATCGTCCCAAACCCGTTCGCCTCTACTTGCTGGCTGCTACTGGTTGATTGAGTTTCCAGTTGAGCAACTGATTCAGCCATTTCTTCTTGTGCGTTTTGTAAGTCACTTCCAGACAGCAACCAAAAGAATGCAAATGCAATAATTACGAGTGCTGTTATTCCAAGTCCGAGTACATATTTCATACGAGTAAAATTGTATATTTAAGTATTGATAGTATACCCCAGTCTCTCTAGACAAAAGTCTGAGAACGTTTGAGCCTGCAAGAATCTGTTAGTCAGAAGTTGGCTGGACAAGGTGTCTACGACTACTGGTCCGTAATTGTGACCGGGATAGATAACTGTTTCTCCAGGTAAGCTTTTGATGAATTGCAGTGAATTATATAAATCAAACGCTTCACCGTCAGTCGTTCGTCCACATCCGTCAATGAATAGCGTGTCTCCAGTTATAAGTATCGGTTGATCGCCCACGGAAGCAAACAGCGCACAAATGGAGTCTTCGCTGTGCCCTGGAGTATAAAAAAGAGAAATAATACCTTCTCCTAACTCAATTTCATTCCCGTCTACAATTGGCTGAATCTGCTCAGCCGTAATTAGTGACACACCCTTTTCGTGCACAAACACTGGTACTGGAAATATTCCTAAGGCGGTATTCAATGCGTCGACATGATCAGCGTGAGTATGAGTCAGCAGTACTGCAACCACTTGCAGCTGGAGTTGGGTGATTTTCTCCTCAACGAGGGCAAAGGTACCGGACGGATCGATAATAATCGCCTCTTTGCTTACGTCACAGTAGATAAGGTAAGAAATATTTTCATCAAACCCTTCTACGAGAGTTTGCGCAATTTGTAATGCCATATCGATAATATTATCATATGTCTACTGATTTTTGGGATTAAAATATGCGATACTTAGGGCATGAATAAGCCAACTATGCTTACTCGGATGATTTCATATACTGTACTTTTATTGATTGCAGTTGTCCTTGGCGGTATCGGACTACTTCTCCAATCCAAGAGTATCATCTATCAAAACGCCCTTCCAACTACTATTGCGGAAGAAGTAAGTCCGTTCCCCGTAAGCGTGAATGTTGAAACTCGAGAAATAATCGAGAGTCCAATATTTACTACTTTCTATGAGAATACCTTTGCCCTAGAAAACACTAAAGTAAAAAAATGGTTTGGAAAACTAGCCTCAGTTTTGGCGCGTCGGGACTGGTACCAAAATATGGCCTCTCCAGTTGGGCGAATAGTAGTTATCTGGCCGGGAGAACGAAAAGAAGAGGTTATTCAGCACATCGGTGATATTCTCGACTGGGATAATGAGAATCGTGCTGAATTCGCTCGTTTGATTGACTCACAATCTCCAACAATGCCGGAAGGAAAATACTTCCCAGGGCAGTACCTAACCCACAGATCAGCTACGCCACTAGATATTGCTTCACTTATCTCAACAGAATTTGCACAAGAGGTGCAGTTACGCTACCCCAAAAGTGTTGCTGATAAAGTACCCTTGTCTGATGCACTCATAATTGCCTCTCTGCTTGAACGAGAAGCGAGTGATTTCCAAAACCAGCGAGAAGTAGCGGGAGTTATCTGGAATCGCTTATTTATTGACATGCCTCTGCAACTCGACGCCACTCTCCAGTACGCCAAAGCGAACACTCCTAACGAACCTAAGTGGTGGCCAGTTGTCAGACCGGCAGACAAATTCATTGATTCAGAATTTAATTCATATCAAAATAAAGGTCTTCCACCGAGTCCAATTGCAAACCCTTCTGCTGAAGCTATTTTGGCTGCTCTAAATCCAATTGCGACTGACTGCTTATATTACTTTCACGGACCAAATGGTGATTATTATTGCTCTAAAAGCTACCCTGAACACGTCTCTAAATTAAAAGAGGTGTACGGCCAAGGTAGTTAGTCTTCAGACTCTACCCCTGAGGCACTGACAGACTACTTCTTCCCTCGACTCAGCCGGGTACGTAATGCAGCAGCCTCCCGCTGGAGTTCACGTTTTTTGGTCTGTGCGAAGTGCCGAGCGGCATTAGTAGTTTCTTTATTAGCAAGGAACTCTCGTTCTTTGACAATTTTTTGGTAGTTATTATATTCTCTGGCAGTTAATTCACCAGTTTCTAATGCTTCTATAATGGCGCACCCGGCGCTCTTGTCATGGTCACAATTTCGAAAAGCGCACTTTGATGCCAGGTCTTCTATTTTGCTAAATACTTCGATTTCAGCTGGACTTTCTTCGTCTGCAGCTCCCAATTCACGCATACCTGGAGTATCGATGAGATACCCTCCAAATGGAAGTTCAAATAGTTGTCTTGAGGTCGTGGTGTGTCGTCCACGACTGTCGTCAGCCCGAGTTTCATTGACTGCTTGTGTGTCATCACCTAATAACCAGTTGGTCATAGTCGACTTCCCTGCTCCAGAAGAACCTAATAAAACGGCAGTTGTCTCAGCGGTAAAGCATTCTTTGACGGCTATCATATTCTCTCCAGATAGAGCGCTCACACAAATGACTCTAGTCGGACCAGCAACAGCCTCTACTTCCTGCATTTGCTCCTCTAGTCGAGTACTGATGTCGGTTTTATTCAACACAATTACTGCCGGCACGGCGCTCTGAGTCGCCAAGAGTAAGTAGCGCTCAAGACGACTCACGCTGAAGTCTCCATCAAGACCCATCACAATAAAAATAAGATTGACGTTGGCGACCATCACTTGCTCTTCGTCAGTAGAGACAGAGCGACGTTTAATCAGACTGGTTCGGGGGCGCACCAATTCAATAACCCCTTGTCCGTCTTTTAAGAGCGTGTACGAGACATAATCTCCCACCTTAGGAAATTCACCATCTTCATGAAATGAACCACGTACAGTAGCGGTAGTTTCTACTTCACCAGTCTTGACGATGAAGTTTGTGCGGTGGACTTCTATAACTCGACCTTCTTTCATATTAAGAGTATAGCAAAATTTGACTACATTTTGTCGACAGTTTCAATACCGAGGATATTCAAACCGTTTTGCAGAGTAATTCCCACTGCCTTGGTAATGGCGAGTTTGTATTCCTCTGAGACTGAACCATCAAGCACCTGGTCTTTGGCGTACCAGCTATTGAACTCTGAACTTAAATCAAGCAGATATTGAGTAACATGATGCACCGACAAATCGGCGACCGCTTTGTGTATCACATCTTCAAAATAGAGTAGCTTGCGGACTAATTCATGCTCATATCGCGCTTCAGTTGGCACGAACTCATCAAGCGTCCGTGCGCCGGCTTTGCGCAGGATAGATTGTGTACGCACAAACGTGTAGAGCACATACATTCCAGAGTCGCCATGAATATCCACTGACTGCTCAACATCAAACGTCATATCTTGCGTGCTATCTGATTTGAGAAACGCGAATTTCACCGCTCCTAGAGCTAACTTCTCAGCTACCTCTTCATCAGCTTCCTTCTCGTCAGCCTCAAATCGTTTGAGAATGGTGTCTTTTACTCCATCAATAATGTCATCAATCAATACGACATTTCCTTCCCGTGAAGACATTTTTTCAAAGCCACCGTCAGCAGACTTGAGGCCGACGTATCCGTAAGGAACGTGCGTGAAATCTTCCACCTTTCCGATTCCTAATTGTTCACAAACAGCAAAGAGTTGTTTAAAAGACAGTGACTGTTCAGGACCAACCACCCACACCAGCTTGTCTGCGCCGTAGGTAGTTTTTTTCAAGTCAGTTAGAGCGAGGTCTTGGGTGATGTACAAAGAAGTACCGTCTTTTTTAAGCAGCACAGTGTCCGGCAGATTGTAGTCAGCTTCTAGATTAGTCAAAATTGCACCGTCTTCGAGTGTTTGAAAAATCCCTTTTTTCGCTCCCGCTTTAACGTATTCTTTGCCTTTTTCGTAATGCTCGTGCTCGTACCAGACCTTGTCCCAGTGACTTCCTAAACGATTGAGTATTCGCTCATTTCCTTGGTAGGCATACGCAAGTACATGACCCCACAGCTTCCAGACAGCGTCGTCTTTTGCTTCCCAATCGACAACCATTTGTCGGACTGATAGCTCAACTTCTGGAGTGCTTTTGAAATCTTCTTCTCCTTGCACGTAGCACTGAGTAATAAATATATCCGGTTTGAGCTCAAGCTCCTCTGGGGTGAACCAATCACTTGGTGATGCTACGAAATGAGCAATGTCCACTGGAGTGTCTGGTGACTTACGCATGTGTGCTAAGAAGCCATACATGACTTTAGCAATGGCGATTCCTCTATCATTATAAATACAGTCAGACTGCACGTCCGCCCCGGCAAAAGCAAGCAGTCGCACCAATCCCATCCCGACCAGGTTGTTGCGTAGGTGACCAAGATGCATGGCTTTGTTGGGATTAGGCGAAGTGTGCTCGATAACCCATTTTTCTCCAGCATGGGTTGATATTTGGCCAAACTGCTCGCCTTGAGCCAGGACAGTTTGTACGTGTTGCACAAACACTCTTTCGCTAAAGTATATATTTACAAATCCTGGCAGCACAAACTCCACGCGGTCAATTTCATTCAACCCAGTGTTTTGTAGATAGGTAGTCAGTTCTTCAGCGAGTGCTAAAGGAGATGATTGTAGCTCTTTAGCGTAACGCATAGCCACGTTCAACGAGTACTCACCGAACTTTGATTCGGCTGTGCGCTCAAGCTGTACCACTGGTTCTACCACTCCCTTTTCTTCCAACCATGTTTGTACGAGCTGAGTAATTGTATGTTTTGTATTATTCACCATAATTATCAGAAAAGTGTAGCATTTTAAGCTTCATTTGGCTTGTTGATTGCTGAGTTAGCGGCGTGTTCTCCTGCCACTACTCCAGTGCTCCAACATAACTGCAAACTGTATCCACCAGACGGTCGATTAATATTCAGTACATCACCAGTGAGATAGAGCTGTGGAACAATAGTCGACTCCATCGTACGAAAATCTATTTCTTTGAGAAGCACTCCCCCAGCTGAAGCAACTGCCTTGTTTTTTCCAAGCAATCCACTGACTGAAAGTGGAACGGCTTTCATGTACTCGATCAGACGAACCCGCTCGGTTTTTGTGACCGCATTACCCTGAGTGTCTGGGTCTATTCCACATTGCATGAGTAGTTCTTTTATGACGGCTGTCGGTAATAATTCACTCAGGGAGTTACGGACTTTTTTGTTTATATTATTAGTCAACGTAGTTTTCATTAATTCATTCATTTTGGCTGAGTCTACACCAGGAAATACATCAAGCTGAATAGTAACTGGACCGTAAGAAAGCAACTCACCAATGGTTTTGCTGAGATTGAGAATTGTTGGACCGGTCAATCCGACGTGAGTGAATAGTATTTTGCCTTTAGCGGTAGTGTATTTTTTACCGTCAGCTAAGACTGTCACTTTGCATTCAGGCAGAGTGATACCGCTGAGATTTTTGGTCCATTGGGTACTCAGTGTGATAGGTACCAGAGCAAAACTATTCTCTACCACCGTATGTCCGAGTTTCGCCAGCCACTGCAATCCTTCTCCGGTCGAACCGGTCTCTGGCCGAGCAGTTCCGCCCGTCGCAAGGATACAAGTCCGAGCCATAATAACTTGGTTATTCTTACAGACAATGTTGAACTCACTTTGTTCTCTATGTAAGGTATTTACCTGGAGATGGGTGCGTACTTCTATACCCAATTTCTGTATCTCATCAGCCAGAACGTCCCTGATTGTCTGAGCACTTTCGGTTACCGGGAAAAGTCTTCCTTCATTTTCTTCTTTAAGTGGCACATCGCGGGACTCGAACCATTGCATTGATTCAGCCACGCCGTGTTGCATAAAGGTAGAAAAGAGGAACTTCCCTTCTGTTTTGTACTGGCTGAGCATCTCACGGACGTTTGGTTTATTATTGGTAACATTACATCTTCCGCCGCCAGTTATAAGTAACTTCTTGCCTAAATTATGATTTTTCTCGAGCAGGACTACCTTTGCGCCCGCTTGGGCTGCGGTAATTGCCGCCATCATTCCTGCTGGGCCACCACCAATAACTGCCACGTCGTAAGCAGGTGTATCATTCATATCAGGAGTGTGATTCATAGTTAGTCTCCTTAGCGTACTGTTTGGACGCAGTACCGTCAAACCCCACTAGCGAGTGCAGACAGCCTTGAGATTTCCAAAGGCTGACTCCCAACAATACTGCATCTTCCAGCCGGCACCGAAGAGCAACTGTTTAAATTCCACCTGGGTATACAGACAGACTGGTTCATGAATAGAAAACGTCAGTGCATCCTCAGGGGTAAGTGACACAAACCGTTCGTTAAGAGGTATTCTCCGACCAAAGTAATTAGTTGCGATAGCTGAATTCATGCCGGTAACTGAGATATATAGTGAATCATTACAAAGTGTATGTAGTTTTTTTAGCAGAATCTGGGCTGACTGGTGGGGCAAATAGTGAAGCACTCGTTGCATGAGAATATCTGAAAATTGAGCATCTTCAGAAAACTGTAGTTTTGTGATGTCACTATGGGTGAAGTGCAACTGCTCAGTACTAAAGTTGTGTACTTGACTGAGTGAAGCGTATTGCTCAGCAAAGTCATGTATGTCCACGGCGGTCACCAGTGCACCAGCTTGTACCATTCGCACTGACTGTCCGCCTAAACCAGACCCAACATCCAGCACCTTGGGTGAATTCTTCTCCTGGATACGCTCAAGACACAGTTTATCCAAATCATCAGCTCGTTTGCTCGCAATATCAACTCCTCGACCAGTTGACCTTGAATGCTTGAGGGTCTGATTAATATCTTTAGCCATATATAAGTATCAAGATAATACACAACTTAAATAAGAACAAACAATACTGTACATTTGCTTAGAATCTGGCATTTGTTACAATCAGGAAATATGACTATGACAGAAAAAATTGCGAAGAAAGTTGGAGAAGCGCACGCCTTTGCATCGGTGCTAGAAACAACGTTTGAGAAAAATACTGAGGTAATGAACACTTTGCTTAGTGGCTACGCCGGAACAGTGACTGACACCGCCCAAGCTCAAAAAACAGCTCTGGAAGCTATTGCTGAGTCTGCTAACATGAAAGAAGTGGTGGTGACCAAATCAGGCAAAACCAGTGAAAAGATCGCTGGTATGGGAGACACCTATGTCGGAGACGATTGGGACGATACCGCAGAAGTACTCGAATGGATGAGTTTCTTTGTGGGTGGAGCTATCGTCCACTGGCAACTTATTGCCGGAGCAGCCGAAAAGATGGGTGACGGGAGCTTTCATACCGTTGCCAAAGAAGGAACCGAGTATTACGAAAAAATGATGACTCAACTACGCGAGTATGCTGTAGTAGTCGGACACCAACGGGCAGTCGCCTAACCGACAAAAAGAAAATCACCTCGTACGTATTGTACGGGGTGATTTTCTTATTACACTATTCACTTAATGCGTTAGTTTGAATCCAATATAGATTCCTAAGAGTGCTCCAACACCGTTAAATATAATCGAAGCAAAAGAGAAATAATTTGCTCCCCACAAAAGTGGCGCATATCCTCCCAAAAATCCCCCAAGACCAGCAAACATCCAGATAATTTTTTTAGATTCCATATCTATTTATTCTACCTCATTTCAAATGGCTTTCTGCCTCAGTAATCCTAGATTGAGTTGTCTTCGAGTTGGACGGTAACCTCAATCGCTGCATCATTCTCTGGCAGAGCTGACGGGTTCGCTCGATGGAATATAATTGTTCCGGTAGCGCTGTATGGACTAACCAACTGCGTATAGGCAATGTCTCCCGTAAACGGTACAAAATCTTCAGTCATCCAATCTCCATCAGCGGTTATATACCCTTCTCCAATAATGAGCCCGTCCCAGTTGGTAACAGTCACCGGTGCAGTAGCTTCAAAGAACCAATACCCGCGGGCTTGTCCACTCACGACAATCGGACTATCGACAGCGGCCTCAGTAACTGGTTCATCAATCACGATTATTCCTGAAGTAGCCATCGCTCCAAGATTTTGCTGGGTAAACACCAGTGTATCCAGCACATTTCCACTTACCTCTGCATATTGTTTGGCTTTGTTTCCATAATGAGTACGTGCAACATCTACAACGGTTTTCTCATCTAGCGCAAATATTGTGTGTTCTGCAGGAGTCATACCTGGCTCCGTTATACTGTATCGTTTGGCTGAATATCCGTTAAAGGTAACGTCTCTAAGTATCGAAGCTTCTCCAGCTTCAATCAGCTCGGCAATTGGCTGAGTATATTGCTCTACCGTCGTACTTCCCTGGGTAGAAATACTAAATCTGAACCCGTCAGTCAGCTCAGTTTCTGAGGCATTTCTAGAGCCAATATACTGGTAGCTATAGACTCCAACTGGTGGATTCTGAGCGCTGATTTGACTCGGGAGACGCAAGGCAAATTGCCACTTGTTTGCGAGTGCATTCTCTGTCGACTCAACCCACTCGGCCTGGTCATCAAATTGGTCTCTTTTTGATTCTTCTCCTGGCTGAAGAATTGAGCATTCATTATATAAAGTGCCATTTATGTTTAGTGTCACTCCAGCTTCTTTTTCTTCAAATACAACTGTTCCAGTGCTGTTTTCGTATCGAGAACCCGCGTCTGAACGAACCTGCTCTAAGGAATAAGTAGTGCCCGGTGTTATCAGCTGCAAGATAGAAGTGTCTCCGTCGGCATACCTAAAGCTGAACTCAGAAGTCGACTCACACTCCAAAGAGTATTCTCCCCCTGTGAAGACGTATTGTTGTTTTTTTTGTGTTGTTGTATAGAAATAAAATGTCGCAATTGACAATAATACAATTATTACAAGTGCGATGATAATAATTTTTCTGAGTGTCATAGAGATTGAGGTTAGTCTGCCGATTGAGTAAAGTAGTGCGACAATAGTAACAAAGCCCTCAATTGAGTCAATGAATCACTCGCTGAGCGTTAGAGGTAACTTGTGATAAAGTACCAATATGAAACCTCTTAGAATCGCCATTATTGCCCAGCTCGACAGTCCCACGATAACTGGGCAATTGGCTCCTGCATTGCATGAGCGTGGTCATGTAGTTGATGTTTTTGATATTTCCACTGTGCCAGAAGAAGATTTTGTTGCTCAGCCACAAATTCAAGCCTTGGCCGAATATGACTTAGTATACTATCGCTCTGGACTCACTCCGGAAGAAAACGCAACAAAAATCATCGCTTTGGAAGCTTTTTTGAGTACACTTCCAATAAAAACAGTAAATCTACACTACACCAAAC